>Ga0210399_10002363_pt1 | contig 14723 bp, 15 predicted proteins | sample IncBWC14MmetaG_FD_150865 | JGI IMG/M metagenome (GOLD analysis project Ga0210399, IMG submission 150865) | Forest soil microbial communities from Barre Woods Harvard Forest LTER site, Petersham, Massachusetts, United States - Inc-BW-C-14-M | ecosystem: Environmental > Terrestrial > Soil >... | reverse complement strand
AGCAGGCAAGAATATGCATGATATAGAAGTATACGCAAATAAGCTGATGGATAAATTAAAAGCAATTTCCTTTTTACGGGATTTGCAGATACCACAGCCGCTCAAAGTTCCCGTGATCAATATTTCTTTTGACAGAAATAAGCTTGCACTCATGAAGCTTTCCATTGATAATGTTTCCAAAAGCATCACTGATGCAACCTCTTCGAGCCGCTACACGAATAAAAATCTCTGGCTTGATGATAAAACCTCTTACACCTACCAGACTCAAGTGTATGTTCCGGAATACATTATGAATTCTGTAGAGCAACTGGGCGCTATTCCTTTGGTAGAAGGACAAACACGCCCTGTGCTGGAAGACGTGGCGACTCTATCGGTTGATACACTGCCCGGAGAATATGACAGAAGCGGCCCAAGGCGCTTTGTTACGATTAGTGCTAATATTTATAAAAGAGATTTGGGTACGGCAACAGCCGCCGTACAAAAAGCAATTGATGAAACGGGCACGCCACCGACTGGGTTGATATCTGAAATCAAAGGCATGTCATCACTACTGACAGAAACTTTGGATTCACTCCAAAGTGGTTTGCTTGCGGCCATAGTAGTGATATTGCTTTTGCTTGCGGCCAATTATCAATCCTTTGGAGTGGCTATTTCTGTTCTCGCAACAGTACCCGCCGTGCTGTTGGGGGCCCTGTTGATGTTGCTGGCTACAGGTGCTACGCTCAACCTGCAATCCTATATGGGTATCATTATGTCAACTGGTGTGTCGGTAGCCAATGCCATTTTGATAGTTACCAATGCAGAAACCCTGTTGCTTGAATACAAAGATCCTTTTAAAGCAGCAACGGTTAGTGCTAGCATACGGATGCGACCCATCTTAATGACAAGCTTTGCCATGATAGCTGGCATGATACCCATGGCAAGTGGTTTGGGTGAAGCGGGTGATCAGTCTGCACCCCTTGGCCGGGCCGTTATTGGAGGGCTTGCTGCATCAATCTGTTCTTCGTTGTTCATTGTTCCTTTAGTGTACGGCTGGATACGACAAAAAGCTTCCTTTGAAACAGTTTCTCTATTACCTGAAGATTCTTCCAAACAATAAAAACATGAAAAAACAATCAATATGTATCTTTTCGTTTTTTGTCTGCTGCCTGGCATGCACAGAAAAAAAAGAAGATGAAAATAAAAAAACCACTTCCAAAGCCATACCTCAATACCAACTTGCTAAAGTAGAAAAAGCAAATGTGGAGCAAGAAGTAAAATTGCCTGCTCAATTAGCAGCTTACGAGGAAGTGAGCATTTTCCCAAAAGTGAACGGATACGTGCAGACTGTTTCCGTGGACATCGGAAGCCACGTAAGACAAGGGCAGCTATTGATGACACTTGAGGCACCTGAACTGGAGCAGGCGGTTGTGCAAGCGAAAGAAAAATGGGCACGGGCTAAATCAGATTATACTATTGACAAGGAGAATTACCAGAGATTGAAAGAGGCGTCTCAGACTCCCGGCGCCATTTCTCCATTGGATCTTGGAACAGCCAAAGCAAAAACAGAAGCAGACAGTGCTCTAAGTAATGCGGAAAAAGCAAATTGGCAAATGCAACAAACCATGATGGGCTATTTGACTGTCACGGCCCCCTTTAGCGGAGTGATCACACAAAGAAATGTGCATCCTGGCGCTCTGGTTAGTGCAGAGAGCAAGGATGTTAAACCTATGCTCGAACTCAAACAAGTGGATCGCTTGCGTCTTGAAGTGGACATACCTGAAAATTTAGCATCCACTTTGAGGGGTAATGATACGGTTTCTTTTATTCTCAATGCTTTCCCCGGTGTGAAAAGAACTGGACGCATTAGCCGCAAATCAATGAATATCAGTGCGCAATACCGTTCTGAAAGAGTCGAGCTCGATGTGTATAATTCCGATGGCACTCTGGCTCCGGGCATGTATGCCGATCTTTTATTTAATTCAAAAGGAAATCCGGGTGCACTATCAGTTCCAAAAACAGCTATTGTTACTTCCACTGAAAAAAAATATGTGCTGGCAGTGAGGGATGGCAAAACAGTAAAAGTAAACGTCTCTACTGGCAATGAAAATGCAGCAAGAATTGAAGTGGTCGGCCCGCTTGTGGCAGGCGAAGAAGTAATAGTGAATGCCAATGATGAAATAAAAGAGGGGATAAAAATAAAATAAAAACCTTGATTTGCATTCTTCTAAACCAAAACAGGGCCAGCCATCAAATCACGTGCTGTCTTACGCTTTGAAGATCAGGGTTTCATATATGAATTTAATGAATTAAATACTATCTTGTAAACATATTTGTTTATTTTTGTGTGAACAAAAAAGAATATGAATATTTCCATACTAAGGGGAATACACCCAGGCCTAATCCTCGCTCGGGAGCTCAAGCGAAGAAAGCTAGGTAAGGGTCGATTTGCTATTTCACTGGATGAATACCCACAGACGCTTGGAGATATCACAATAGGAAAACGCAGAATGAATACCCCACTGGCGATAAAGATCGAGGAGTCGCTCGGAATTGAGGAAGGATATTTTATGACCCTTCAGGTATATCATGATATCAAGGAAGAAAAAACCAGACAAGCGAAGGGGCATCACCCGGACCTCGCTAAAATAAGGCAGGTTCTTTTCTGGGACACGGAGATTGAAAAAATCGATTGGCAACGACAGAAATGGCCAGTAATAAGAAGGGTATTTGAAAGAGGCGACGCCGGGGAAAAGGAAGAGATCACGCGCTTCTACGGGAAAGAAACGATTGATTCGGTGATGGGTGAAAAAGAACGGCAAAAAACTTGAGGGTTAATCATGGCCTTTAAACTTTTCTGGAATACTGTAGACCCATTATTAGCTTCATCTTTTGCAAAACTGATGAAGGCAAAAGAGCTTGCGTCTTTCAGGCTTGTGGGCGGAACGGCGCTTAGCCTTTACCGTGGCCACCGCAAATCGATGGATATTGATTTGTTCACGGGCGCCCCTTACGATAGCATTGATTTTGATTTGATCGACGCATATCTCCGGAATGACTTTGCATATGTAGATACATTTGACTTCAAAGGAGTTGGATTGGGTAGGCCCTATTTTATTGGCAGCAGCAAATATGAAGCCTTCAAGCTGGACCTGTTTTATTCGGAGCCTTTTATCCGACCCATGTTGGAAATTGACAATCTGCGGATAGCAAATGTTTCCGACATCGTTGCCATGAAAATACAGGTAATATGTACTGGAGCGCGCAAGAAGGATTTTTGGGACCTCCACGAAGAACTGGATCACTTCACGATACCTGAGATGATTGCGCTGCACGCCGAAAGATATCCCGATGATCATGACGAGCAAAAAATAAGGGCCGGCCTAATCAATTTCTCTATTGCTGATGACGACTTCGAGCCCATATGCCTGAAAGGAAAATATTGGGAGCTGATCAAACTGGATTTCATGGAGGCCCTCGGCCAGCCATTCAAATCAATCTAAGAAATCTCCCCATGCTGAGATTCCATTTTCGTAAAAGCACCGGTTCGAAATCTAGAGTAATCAGAATTAAAAGAAGCTAGGTTTTCATCATTCTTTGGTGTCCTGGTGTTGAAGTCAGGAAAGAGAAGATAAAAAAAATAAAATTGGTTAAATCTGGTCAGGAGTTTTTTTATCCAATTGAATTAGGGGAAAAAATTCAATGATACGAGCAGTCGCCTTTTAAGGAGCTCCAGCAAAGGGTGAATGCTCACTTGCTTACCAACTCGGGGATGGCCGGCGAAGTTTGCGGGAGCGGAATTGGTTTTCCAATCTTATGAGAGGTTTTGAATTCCTGGCCCAGCAATGTTGCAATGGTTGCGGCGATCTGCTTTTGGTAAATCCGCTGCTCTGTTTTGATTTCTCCAACAGGCTCAATGCCCGGACCGATCATGGCCATCCAGGTTTGTCCGGAGCCTTTGGTAAGCAGGCTGTGATTGTTCCAGTTAAACGGTTTATCTCCCCTGCCATGATCAGTAGTGATGATAAAAGTGGTTTTGTTCTTATAAAAAGAATTTGTTTGCACATAATACCATAATTCGCTGATCATTTTATCCACAGCTGTTCCCTGTTGCAGGTACCTATCATAATGGCCGGCGTGGGCAAACTCATCGGTTTCTCCCAAGCTGAGAAAAACAATTTTAGGGTGATGCTCTTCAATGTATTCGCGGGCATTCAGATAGGTAAGCCAGTCATAGCGGGTGTGCGATTTGCGGTCCATATTATCCTGCACTTTATTTATAAATTGAAAAGCAGAATCGGCGTCCTCGTTCTCTATATCTTCATAACCGCTATTCACAGAAAGTCCACTTCTTTGTTTATTCAAAATATAAGGGAACACATTCCACGAACTAAAGGCAACTACTTTGCCGTGGTACGGTTGCTCATTATTCAAATATTCCAGGATGTTTACATTTTTGTTTTCTCTTGGGAGATTGATTACAATCCAGGGATCTGCGTAGCCGGTAAAAATCTCGCTGTAACCTGGGTACGAAATTTTATACAAATTAGCTGCACTGGCCTTATTGCCTAAAAGCCTGTTACCATAGAGCTGGCCTTTTTGGGCAATGACACCCCACATAAAGGGCATCAGCTTTTGACGCCGTATGTTTGGATCTGCGTCCCAATAAAGTTGTTTGATGAGGCTAGTGTCCTGGACAAAGTTTGTATTTCCTATCATTGCAGGATCCGCTCCGCTAAAAACTTCCTGCCATCGAAAGCCATCGGTAGTAATGATAAAAATATTTTCTGTCTGAGGAACGTTTTGTGTACGTGCGGTGAAAAAAATAAACAAGCATGCCAGCGCAAGGAATGATGATTTCATTTCAGAGGTTTTACAAAGTTATGATCCGCGTGTGTCCTCAAACTTAAGAGAAGGTTATCTTAGCGTTATTTAATATCTGTTCTCTAACGCGTTAAGTGCTGCTGTAGGTATGTGTAAGAGATTATTCTTTTGACCTGTTTTGGAATTGGTTTAAGTTTAATTTATACAATATATAATGCTGCGGCCGCATTATAAAGACTTCCATTTCCACATAATTGAGTAAAGATAAGGTATACTAGAGTACCCGGGTGGAAAAAGACTGGATGATACCTTTAGTTCAGGGCTCAAGATTTTCAAAATCTGAGGCTGTAGCGCATGTTTAGAGCATTTCTAACAAAAAGTTAAAACAAGTTTGCTTTCTTAAGTTCGCAGAGATTATTATCTTATTTCCAAAAAACAATCAGCACAGCACAAAGGTGCGGCGCATACTTCAAGATTATACTACTGAACAAAATAAAGAAATGGTCTTGTGAAACAACCTATCCCCTGGAATGCAATCCTACCCTATTGCCTTCTGTATCAGCAAAAAAAGCCATGTGTCCCGTCTGTTCATCAATCATTGTTTTTGGCATCAGTATTTTGCCGTTTTCCGACTCCACTTTTTCTAATATTGCTGAGAGGTCAGGATTGCCATTAAGATAGACCGTGACACCTTGCATAACTGGCACATGAGATTCACTTTTTACCAGAGCACCTGAAACTTTGCCGTTGCTCGGATCTACTGGGAAATAGGCCATTTGCATACCCATCATCTCCTGAGTTTCCATGTGGATGCTGAATATGACCTGATAGAAGTGTTTTGCCCTAGCCATGTCCATAACAGGTATTTCAAACCAGTTGAGTGCATTGGTATCCTTGTTCATAATAATAAAATTAAAGTGTGATTAAATGGGATTCCTTGAAATCAGGATAATTTTGTGCCAGATCGCAACAGGCAGTATTTCACAGCCTGCTGTAATCTGGACTTATTCTTCATTCATTTGCTTGCAAACATAAAGTGGAAATGAAAATTCAATTTTATGAACCAGTGAACAAATTATTAATTCCTTGCCGGCGCCTCCCGGGGAACAGAGGTCGGCTGAGCAAGACACAGGACAATTCCTTTGAGAGCTGAATTGGAGAGATTTAAAAAACTTAACATTGCCAGAAGCGTTTCAATATTAAATTTGTGTTATCTTTTCAAAAATTTAAAATATAGAGCAATGAAGAAAAAAGCCCCAAAAGAGGTCACAAAAAAAATCTCTAAAAAAGATAAGAGGAAAAGCATTGAGACAAAGCTGGAAGATGCGCTCTCTGGAATGAAAAATGAATTCAGCGAAAAAAAATTCAGACATCTGGTTAAAAAAGCCGGTAAGCTGTTCAGTACTGGGATTACGACTACAGCAAAACCAAAAAGGCAAAAGGCAAAAAAGGCTGCTAAAAAGAAGACCACAGAAATCAGTGCAGCCCAACAATCCTAAGCGATCGAGCTATTCTCCAAAATCAATTTTATAGAAAAGTTGAGTTAAGCTCTAATTAATCTCCAGGAGGTTTTGCCGTAAATTTTTTCCAGCCTGCGCTACAGAATACAAAAATTTTTGCGCCCGAAATATTTGGTTCTCTAAAATGCCTGCTTGATCAGGTTTTTTTCGTTTATCTGCACTCCCTCTCGTAGTATTTACCAATCACCTGCCTGTAATGAAATAATAGAAGTTATTAAATCTCGATTTGAGGAATTTTGCCATCAGTAGTGAAATAATGAGTACCAGCGAAAAAGAGAGCAAACAAAACAGCAGCGCATAATATTTATTATATACAAAATTCTCCAGCCCCATTTTCAGTAAAGCCCTTTGCACCAGGCTATACAAAAACATGTGAATAGCAAAAAGGAAAAAAGAATACACCTTATTATTTCTCAAATAAGTTACGATCACGCTCTTCATGTTTGAATCTATGAGATTGAACAGATTTATGATAAAGCCCAGTGCAATAGCAACCTTTAAGAGTATGATAAAAAAGTTGTTGTATTCAAGATACGAAGTTCCCGTGCCGGCAAAAAATAACAAAGGTATCAATACAATGCTTGCAACTTTATTGAGCTTAATAGTGGGGATATATTTTTCATTGTACCCCAAAAAGCAGCCCAACAAATAGTAGGGGAGGAACCTTGGCAGAAAATAAATATAAACCCAATGAAAAGAATAATTGGCAACAACCAAACCAAAAAATAAGAACCAAACATAGTTATTCTTCAGCATGTAATAAAACAGGAAGTTGAAAGGGATGATGAGTATCAGGTTTTGCAGATACCAGAAATTGATCAGAGGCGGGTTGACAAAAGTGGAAAGCAGGTTTGTGAAATTGAAAGAAAGAATCGGCCCGAACCAGTACGTGGTATGGAATACAATAAGGAAGATTTCTTTCATCGCAAAGAAGATCAGAAAGAACGCAACAGTCCAGACAATATAAGGGATCACCAAACTGTGCAACCTTGCCCTTAATTTTTTCAGATAATGGAAATGTTCTTTCGTCTTATAGAAAAAAAGATATCCGGAGATCATGGAAAGAACGGGAGAAGTAATTTCAAACGTGAAATCAATGAGACTGGTATCCAAGCCCTTCTTTGTGATAAAGATGTTTGTGAGCCAGTGATTGACAAGTATAAGGTGTATGATCAGAAACCTGATCTCATCAATGTGCAATAAATTCTTCTTCATAATCCATCATGATAGGTTATATCGCTCAAAGTGTGTATGGCGGCTTCTCCATTTTGCTGGGCAAAAAAAGACGCGGAATACTTTGTTGGTTTTATGGGTGTTAATCAATTTAAAGCTAGGCAGGGAAAGCAAATAATAAAAACCACGGATGTTGCGATTGTAAAAATATTTTATGTTTACCTGCAAAGCAACCTGTCCATGTTAAGTTTGTATGATGCCAATATTAAGTTTGGGTGATTAAAATCTCCAATTCCTAAAAGTTAATAATTTTTGTGAGTCTGGTCTTATGAAATCATTAATTCATGCAACCCATTGTTCTTTGAATTGTGTTAATAATAACTTAGCAACTGCAAAAGTATCCTCAAGAAAAATAACAACTGCATGCATGCTTTAGAAAATCTGAATGATAAACCGATAACGTTTTACAACCAAGCATTTTCGCCGAGCATGAAACATTTTTTTGTTATTGTTTTTTCAAGATTTCTCGTTGTGCTGAAAGATGATTTCAGCGCTATGGCAGTTTTAGCTTACTTCCTTTCACTGAATGTATTCACTATTATCGGTTATTATAAAATCGTCTTCCAGCACTCCTGCCTGAGCGACGTACCACTTTTTTATGCCTTGATCATAATGCTGATCGTTGGGTTATTCACCCATTTTGTTTTTTTAAAGAAACTAAATGCCCCACGGTTTTTAAAAGACATTGACTCTTCTCCTATTTACAAAAGCAGCATAGGCAAGTGGATTACTTTGGTCTACATGACCGTTAGTTTTACCCTCATGCTGATTGTTGTTTGAATTATTCGAGCCCTTTTATCAACTGGCGAATGCTGGCAAAAGACCTGTCCCGTGACTAGGTTTGTAGATTGCGCTTATACACATCATTAAAACCACTCATCCCGGTGTGTTGACTTACGCCAATCACTTTTGTTTCCCTTACAAATGTAATTTCGAGTGAAATCACTGCACACTACTGTGAGCGATTTCAGGTTTACTAAGACAAGATCAGTAGCCTAATGAAATCCTAAAAAGGAATATTGAATAAAGCATAACCAGAGGGAATATTTTTTCATACTTCTAGTTATACTCTATGCCTTTATATCCGACTTATCCGTTCCCACTTTCTCAATTATAGGAATTAATTCAAGGAGATTGTTTATTATATAATCTGGCTTAGCCGAATGAAGTTGCTGCCAAGTATGAGCACCTGTTGTAATACCGATGTTTAGCAGGCACCCTGCGTTTTGTCCTTCCTGTATATCAATAATTGAGTCCCCTACTTTTATGACCTCTCTGGGGTTGGTGATATCAAACTGCGCCATGGCATGTAATATCATGTCCGGGTCAGGGCGGTTTTTCATTACATCAGTGGCAGTAACAAGGCCATCAAATTCAGTTCCTTTATTCCATCCCAATTTTCTTATAAGCGAGTTGGCAGTTTTTTCGTTGTAGCCGGTATTTAGTACCAAAAAAATATTTCGTTGCTTTAGCGCATGAAACAGTTCAACAGCATTATCCTGTGGCAAAATCAGTTCAGAATCATAGGCCTCTGCAAGAAGCACAATAAAGTCTTGATAAATATCATCGGCTAATTTATCGTCCTGTTTTAGGGCAAAGACTTTTAAGATACTTTTTATCGCTTGCAATTTCTCTTTGCCCGCCCCTTCAAGCAAAACCTGATCCAGCGTGAAATCAAATCCTGATTTATTGATTGCCTTTTGCAGGGTCTTATAAACTATATTATTTTCATTTACAGTAGTGCCTGCCATGTCAAAAATTACCATCTTAATCATGAGGTTTACATTTGTTGATTAAAGAAACTATTGTCAGCCAATACAATCCAATTTATGCCGTTCACTCATTTTTATCTAGCCCTTAGAGTTTTGCGTATACTCGCAAATTCCAATGCCTTATCAATCTTGCCTAGTGAAAATTCTTTTTCAATCAGGTATTCAAAAGGTATCTCCGATAATTATTTTCAATAAAGGTAATGCTGACACGATTTTTCTTCCGGTCCATTTTGCAATCACATACCCTGTTGTTTGTGCAATGACTATTGAAAATCTATAGTCAATCCTTAAAAATTGCATACTGGAATAGGTGGCTCCGATATAAGGTTTTCGAAATCCATACATACAAAAATAAGTGCCAATTGCTGCGACTAATGCCCACACAGAGTGAGAGCAAATTTTTTGAATGCCTTTATGAGATGATGGGTTACTCATGGCTACTACTGATTAAATGCCTTGAGCAAAGGGCGCCGTGAAATAAAACTAAAAAACCAATTAAATGGTTATCCTTTCAAGGCACTCAGACCCGCATGTGTGGACGTCCAATTTTCTCCTGGATATTTTGGTAATAATTTTATTTCCCATATTACTGACCGATAGATTATCACCGTCCCCAAGCAGTTCCTTCCAAATTGAGCTCCCTATGGGCTTTAAGTGAATGAACAGCCACCCAGGAAAAAACTATTTTTTTCGATTGTACCAATTTATTACCGCAAGTCTGGACAGCAGATTGATAAGCATATTTTTCCAGATACGTAATGATTTTTTTTGAAGGTATAGGCAACAAGCTACATCTGCAATGTGAGGAAGTTGTTAAGGCAATCTTATGGTATTATTAACTGATGTGGATAATATTGAAAATATATTCTGGATAAGTGTTTTGTTTTCCCTACTTTTTTACCCCCCTATATTTACGGAAAAACTTATCTTTTGTTAATACCGGAACCAACGAGAACATTATAAATTTACAAACTCTCACCAGCCAAATAGGCTATTTTTTCGAAATAGCATTTTTCGCTAAGTCTTCCAATTCACTGGAGGTAATCATGCAATAAACTCGGTTGCATCATTCTGCATTTCAAATGAACTTCAGTTCTAAACCGAGTAGTTTTTGTGGAGCTGACCATTCGATCAGAACTTGTCTTTCAATTTGTTTACGTCTGCCATCAGAGGATAGCTTGAACCCTAAAAAAGAATTAACTATCTCAAATTACAGAGACGACATTCATATTTCCTGGTCAATACCCTCAAAATTTAACATTTTGGACGGGCAAGCAGAAATGCATTATCCAGAGAAATAAATACATATATAAAAAAAATGGTTTCTTTAATTCGTATGAAGCTCAAGGAGGGGTTTTTTAATAGTAATTTAGCATTAAGGATAATGTTGGGGAAATGAAAAAAACGCTTATCTTGCCTCTCCCAGATAAAAATTCTTCTTACAAATCATTTTCAAATTTTGAGTTATGCAAACTACTGAACAGCCGACAAGCCTTCAAAACGTCATACTTGAGCTTGAAAAAAAATATCCCTATTTTAAGAAAATGGATATCTACAGTACAGTTAGCAATGCCTACAAGAAAATACATTCATTATTTAAGCCTCTTACCAGTAGAGAATTGGAAGAAATAAAAAATATCGCGAACCACGATCTGAGCTTATAGTTTGAGATATTTCGGTCGCTCACAAAATCAGCTTTGTATTCTGCCAGCCATTGGTTTTTATTACATGTGCGAACTTGAGCTATTGCACCAGTTTTTTTTGAGCTGTTACGCGTGATAGCAAAGCTTGGCGGATGCTTTGTGCATCACGGTAAAGAATAAAATGATATGGATCCTCGCTTGAAGCAAAGGAGACAACATGAAATTGATTCAAGACCAATCGAGGAATACAAAATTGCGCCCCCTTTTTACATTTTTCAATTCTCAATTGTTTAACAACTACTTAACCCTGCGGTAATAATCAATATACAAAGCAACTTTACCTTCCTTGCCTAAATAATTATACCATGTCTAACGAACACGCCGAACATCACAAAAAAGCAGCCCACCATTCCAAAAAGGCTGCGGAGCATCACGAAGAAGCTGCAACACACTATGAAAAAGGGAATCATCATGAAGCTGCGCATCATGCGCATTCAGCTCATGCACATCATTTGCATGCTGAGGAACATTTGAAAAATGCTGCTAAACATCATGAAGAACATCATGGTGATAAATAATGGCATACCCTTAATCACTTTAATTCTGAGAAGCCGTCCTATCCTTAAAAGCAGGACGGCTTTTTTGTATGTGCATCGTTGCGCTTAGAAACAAAATCATTGGAGCTACATATTTAGTTCGCAATCGCCAGCAAAACATTCTTTTAAAATTCCCTCTTGATCCTTTTTTGGGGACGCCGAAACCCAAGGCATTGAACAAACTATAGAAAAGCTAATAAATCAAATGAGGGACCCGTATCTTGATGGATAAAAATATTAATCTCACGATCCTGAGACAAATGGTATTGCATTGCACTAGCATCTTTGGTGGATGCTCTTGACTCATTTAATATTTAATATCAAGGCCAAGGGTCATTTGAGCAATACCGTTTTGCTGATACCCCATTTTACTGATTTTTCAGGATGATCAGGATCTGGGTTCCATAGACACTCCCTTGCCGTCATCTTACCAGTGACAGCATTTATACTAACCAGTTGGAAAGAGAGTTTTTTTTCATCTTTTGAAGAAAACTTTCCTTTCATTGGAGAATCGACGCGGAAAGTATTTAATGCAACATCATTGTCTGTACCTGTATATACATAGAATTCATTGTAGTTTGAATTGCCATGAAAATACGCTTTGATGTTGGGGTGCTTTTTTAAAAATCGAACCCATCCTTTTTGCTCGATAGTGGTATTTTGTTTGTCGGTGCTGATATCGGATGCATCTTTATAATATTCAGCCAGGAGATTTTCGAATTTGTCTATTGCATTAATATCGTGGGGCGGATTGGGATTACTAAAATGCTTTGCTTCACACTCCGGCTGATCGTGTGCGAAAACAATTATTGGCACTTCTGATGAAATATTTTGAAGATCCATCTCCATCCATATCCTTTCCAGGGAATCTGGCCAAAGATTGACAAACATGAAATGGATGCCAGCGATATTTCTTGAATAATTTATTTTATCCAGTGGATAACGATACGACGTATTTGTTTTAGGCGTTGCAGGTTGCATCATCAAATTGTACACATTGACCATGGAAGCGGCGTCCTGGGCAGGGCTCATAGCCCGGTAAAACCCAACAGCATTGGAGATATCATGATTCCCCGGAATGATAAAAATCTTTGCGGCACCTCCTGAATGATCAATCAGTTTCAATCCCTTCAAATAATCCGTTTGAAATTGCTCCCACGAAACCGTTGCATTTTGAATGGGGATTTCCATTCGGTTAGCGATGTCGCCTCCTTCGACCAAGAAATCTACTGCACCTGCGAGATTGCCGCTGTTGACACCGCTATCCAAGGGAAGCAGTACACTAGAAATGGAGTTTATTTTATCCAGCATCGCTGCATTTACCGTGTGTGCATCAGCGTTGGCAGTCCCCCTGAAACTTGATCTGGTAATTCCATAATGCGCATCAGAAGTAAAAACGAATTGAATAACAACGGAAGAATCCCCTGGTGCTTGCGCGATTATCTTGCATGTAATATGCAGATACAATATAAAAATCCTGGTTATCTTACCCATACATCCAATTGAAAAACGAAGACCCGAATCCTGAGATCGGGCCTACTTGTACTATTATCAATACCTAAATCGGTGTCAATGTTGGTTGCCTCGTCCATTAATTTGATAGCAACCAATATCTCCGCCCGGAGGGGTTACTTCTGTTGCTCCATATACAGGATCTATCGGGACCACCACTAAAGGGGTAATATTGGTATTGCCTTTCCCAATTAAAGCCGAACTGGGCTGCAAATGGAAATTATAGGATCCGACTGCAGTTATTGCATTCAAGGGCATTCCACCGGGCACGGGCAAGGGATAATTTACAAAGGAGGGGTTAAGTTTCTGCACAACAGGTGTCCCGTCATAGGAATTTTGAGATGGGTTAATATAATTCCAGCCTCCCGGAAGGTAAGTAGAAGGATTTGGCAAGTCTGTTGTTTGTGGTTTGGTGCAAACGGTGCCAAATGTAAAGAATTGATTTGCTATCACGAGCGAATCTGCCCACTGGTAGTTGTTTGAGTAAGTTAGATTTGCCGTATCAGCCACTGGATTATCCACTACACGGTAACCTACCGTACAATTGATAAATGCATTATTATAAAATCCTCCTTCAGCCCCTTGCTCATAATCGATACCCCCAGCTCTTGCACCTGCAACAATTTGCACACCACCATTCACAAAGGTGCTGTTGTACATTATGATATTGGTTTCTGGGGCACCGACGGGTTGGCCCTTATTAGATGCCTTTTGACCATTATAAGCAGTACCTATAAAAAAGTTATAGGCTACGGTACCTACAGTGCCTCCTTTCACATTGACACAATCACCACCGCTGCCTCCTGCTTTTTCAAATGTGTTGCGGAAAATGTGCACTTTGCCATCAGAAATGCGCATGCAATCATCAGTGCCTCCATAAACCCAAGAATCTTCCATGATAAAATAGCCATTGGGGTTTTGGAACAAAACGTTGAACGAAGTGCCGGCGCTTTTTCCCACCGCAGGGCCATCTACATTCCCATAAGCAGCCCCGGCAAAATCAATATGTGTCCATTTGAGCACCATCAAGGGACAGGAAGTGTCCCCCATAATCCCTTCCCAGAGTCCAATATGTGCAGAATCACTTGTCAACGGAAGGCCCGGGGTATTGTTCTTGGTTACGCCCGCCACTGTAAATACATTTGGCTGCGCCTGGGTTCCTAGGCTTATCAAAGTACCATGAGCAATAATGCCTGCGCTATTGGTTGAATTAATGGTAACACCCTGTTGTATCATGAGGGTATCTCCCACAGGAATATTGATGGTGCATCCAAGAGTATAGGTCTTTCCTGCAAGCATTACGCCTTTTATTGAGCCGCACAGAGGGGAGGTCTCACTGATTACACCAGTCGGCGCCGGGGCCTTATATACATATATATTCGTTTTATCCTCTGCCCATTTTTTGCATCCTGATAAAAAGAAAATACCTGCGAGGAGGAGCAACGGGATAAATATTTGTTTGCCCTCGTGCAGAGCTATTTTTTTATTTGAGTTCATAAATATTTCAAATTTATTTGAGTGCATATTTTTTATTGCATTTACACCAGTTATCGATTTGAGTGCATCAAAATATTTATTGCTAAATAGTTGATTCCCATTTTTTCATTTAGAACTTAAACCGAAGACCACCAAGAAAACTGAGTT
>Ga0210399_10002362_pt1 | contig 14724 bp, 11 predicted proteins | sample IncBWC14MmetaG_FD_150865 | JGI IMG/M metagenome (GOLD analysis project Ga0210399, IMG submission 150865) | Forest soil microbial communities from Barre Woods Harvard Forest LTER site, Petersham, Massachusetts, United States - Inc-BW-C-14-M | ecosystem: Environmental > Terrestrial > Soil >... | reverse complement strand
AGAACAGCATCTTGAACTTGATGCCGACGTCCTGGACGTTGCGCAGGAAGGCGATGTCGTTCGGCGCATAGCCGAAATGGAAAACCGCGTCCGGATTGGTGTTGTTGATGTTGTTGATGATCACCGTGTAGTTCGTGGTCTCGGTCGGGATGCCCTGGTCGTAGACGATCTCGATCGGCGCGCCGGACTCTTTCACGAATTTCCGGAAGGCGTTGGCCTGCGTGCCCGTAAACTCGTTGGTGGCGTAGAGGATCGCGATCTTCTTGATGCCGAGCGCGGGTCCGTCATGGCTGACGAAATCAGCCACCGGCTTCGGCCAGACGGTGGAAACCGGATCTGCCATCAGCGCGACATAGGGATTGTCCTTGGAGAAGAAGCTCGCGCCGGTGCCGGTCTGATCGAACAGGAACATCTTGTGATCGCGCGCGATCGCAACCGCCGGCGCCGTCAGCACCGAGCCGGAATCGGCGACCAGGAGGTCGACCTTGTCCTGGGTGATGAGCTGGTTGTAGAGCGTCGAGGCGGTCGCCGTGTTGCTCTGGTCATCATAGGCAACGAGCTTGACCGGGATCTTCTTGTCGAACGCCTTCACATAGACCCCGCCCTCGGCATTCTTCTGCTCGGCCCAGAGTTTCAGCGCGTTGTGGACCGGCATCGAGATCGAGGCGAAGCGGCCCGAGGACGCATAGAGCGTTCCGATCTTGATCTCTGCCGGTGCGTCCGCAGCAAGTGCGGAAGTGGCAAGGCTCAAGGCTGCGGCCAATGCCACGCCCGTCATCTTGAACATCGAATCCTCCGAATTTTTCGTCGTGCGGTAATCTACCGTGCTGTCATGCCGGGATACAAGCGCACCTCTCTCATCCCTTATCGGCAGGCCGGAATAGGCGGCATGCGCGCAAGCTTTGCTTGGACCGTTGACGCCAAATAGTCAAATGGCGCATCAAGATCACAACAAGGGCGAGCTCGCGCTCCAACAATCATGAACGAGGAAACGACCGATATGGCAGAACCAGCGCGTGCGCGCCCAAAACCCACACCCGAGACGCAGCATTTCTGGGATGGCACGCAGGCCGGCGAGTTGCGGCTGCAACGCTGCGACGCCTGTGCCCACATCTATTTCCCGCCGCGCCCGTTCTGCCCCTCCTGCGGGTCGCGCAAGGTCAGCGTGTTCAAGGCGAGCGGCAAGGGCAAGCTCTACAGCTATGTGATCAACCATCGCCCCGCGGCGCCCGGCTTCACCCCGCCTTATGCGATCGCCGTGGTCGAGCTCGACGAGGGCCCGCGCATGATGAGCAACATCGTGGATTGTCCGCAGACCCCGGAGGCGCTCGAGCTGGACATGAAGCTCGAGGTCAAGTTCGAGAAGCTCGATGACAAGATCACCCTGCCCCTGTTCCGGCCGGCAAAGGGGTAGGCGACATGCGCAGAAGCCAAGTTGCCGTCGTCGGCGCGGCCGAGACCACCGAGCTCGGCGTGATCCCGAACATGTCGCAGATCCAGCTGCATGCCGATGCCGCGCTGAACGCGATTGAAGACGCCGGGCTGAGATTCTCCGACATCGACGGTTTTGCCACCGCGGTCGAAACGCCGCAGCAGGTCTGCCACTATCTCGGCATCAAACCGACCTGGGTCGACGGCACCTCGGTCGGCGGCTGCTCGTTCATGCTGCATGTCCGCCATGCCGCGGCCGCGATCGAGGCAGGGTTGTGCAAGACCGTGCTGATCACGCATGCGGAGAGCGGCAAGTCGATGATCGGCAAGCAGCCGCGCTCGACGGCGCCGGACAGCCTCAACGGCCAGTTCGAAGCGCCGTTCGGCATATTCGGGCCGCCCAGCATGTTTCCGATTCCAGTGCTGCGCTACATGAAGACCTATGGCATCACGCATGAACAGATTGCCATGGTCGCCGTGGTGCAGCGCGAATGGGCGGCAAAGAATCCGCGGGCGACGATGAAGGATCCGATCACGGTTGCGGACGTGCTGAACTCGCGCATGATCGCCTATCCGTTCCGCCTCCTGCAATGTTGTCTCGTCACCGATGGCGGCGGCGCGCTGATCCTGACCTCCGCCGACCGCGCCACGGATTTTCCGCGCAAGCCGGTCTATATTCTCGGTACCGGCGAGAGCGTGGAGACGCCGATGGTCAGCCAGATGGAGACTTTCAACTCCTCGCGCGCGTTCAAGGTCGCGGGCCCCCTCGCCTTCAAGGAGGCCGGCATCGCGCATGAGGATGTCGACCACCTGATGATCTACGATGCCTTTGCGCATCTGCCGCTGTTCGGGCTCGGCGATCTCGGCTTCATGCCGCACGAGCAGACCGGACAATTCATCGCCGACGGCAACACCCGCCCCGGCGGCAAGCTGCCGCTCAACACCAATGGCGGCGGCCTCTCCTACATGCATTCCGGCATGTACGGGATGTATGCGCTGCAGGAGAGCGTGCGGCAGATGCGCGGCATCGCGCCGGCGCAGGTGCCGAACGCAAAGATCTCGGTGTGTCACGGCGTCGGCGGCATGTTCGCAGCGTCCGGCACTATCATCTTTACGAACGAACGCTGAGCGGTGAGAAGCGCGGCGCTGCCTCTTCTCCCTCTCCCCGCTTGCGGGGAGAGGTTAAGAAAGCTGCCTCATTGGAGAAACAATCATGGCCAACTCACTCGAAGACAAAGTCATCATCGTCACAGGCGCAGGTCGCGGCATCGGGCGCGAGATCGCGCTGCTCTGCGCCGGTGAAGGCGCCAAGGTCGTGGTCAACGACCCCGGTGGCGCTGCCGACGGATCGGGATCCAGCGCCGCACCCGCGGAAGACGTGGTCGAGGAAATCAAGAAGCGCGGCGGCACGGCGGTGGCCAATTTCGAGACCGTGGCGGAAGCGCTTCCGGCGAGCCGCATCGTCAAGACCGCGACCGATCATTTCGGCAAACTCGACGGCGTCGTCAACAATGCCGGCATCCTGCGCGACATGATCTTCCATCGCATGAGTGTCGAGGCGTTCGAGTCGGTCATCAAGGTGCATCTGATGGGTTCGTTCTATGTCTCGCACGCGGCCGCGCGGCTGTTCCGCGAACAGGAGAGCGGCTCGTTCGTCCACTTCACCTCGACCTCGGGCCTCGTCGGCAATTTCGGCCAGGCCAACTACGCCGCCGCCAAGCTTGGCATCGTGGGGCTGTCCAAATCGATCGCGCTTGACATGAACCGTTTCAATGTGCGCTCGAACTGCGTCTCGCCCTTTGCCTGGAGCCGCCTGATCGGCACCATCCCGACCGAGACCGACGCCGAGAAAGCGCGCGTCGAGAAGATCAAGCAGATGGGCCCGGAAAAGATCGCGCCGATCGTCGCCTATCTGCTCAGCGAGGCATCGAAAGACGTGACCGGACAGATCTTTGCGGTGCGCATGAACGAAATCTTCCTGATGAGTCAATCACGTCCGTTGCGCTCGGTGCAGCGCAGCGAGGGCTGGACGCCGCAGACCATTGCCGAACATGCCATGCCGGCATTGAAGTCATCGTTCTACAAGCTCGACCGCTCGGCTGACGTCTTCAACTGGGATGCGATCTAAGAGGCGCGAAGCGGCGCGAGTGCGGGCGTCAAAATACGGCGAGGTTGACACGATCTGAGGTTGCTCGCCTGCTTTATGCCGGATTGCCGGCACATGATTTCCATCCCAACGAAAATGTTTGGAGGAAATCATGGCAACCCCGCTGACCCTTCCTACGCATGCTCTCAACCGTCGCAACCTGATGAAAGGTGCGGCGGCGCTGGCCGCAACGGCTGCGACTGCGACCACGGCCTCCGCGCTGGAGACCGAGGCGCCACTCGGCCAATTGGGCGCCCCAACGATGTCGACCCAGCCGCTCCCGCTGGGGCCATTGCCCGGAAGCGTTTATCCGGACTCTCATCTGGAATCTGCGAACAAGTCAGGGAAACCAACGTTCGGACCTCCCGGCTTCCCGGCCTTCGCCGGCACCATGGCGGTCGAGCGCGTCGCGACGGGGATGCGCTGGGCCGAGGGCCCGGTCTACTTCCCGGCCGGACGTTACGTGCTGTTCAGCGATATTCCCAACAACCGCATCATGCGCTTTTCCGAAGACGACGGTCATTTGAGCGTCTACCGGCAGCCGTCGATGAATTCGAACGGCAACACCATCGATCGGGAAGGACGCCTGATCACCTGCGAGCACAGCGGCCGGCGGGTGACCCGCACCGAACTCGATGGCTCGATCACGGTCATAGCGGACAAGTTCAACGGCAAGAAGCTGAACTCACCGAATGACGCGGTGGTCGCTTCCGACGGTTCGATCTGGTTCACTGATCCGATCTACGGCATCGGCGGCTATTACGAGGGCGTCAAGGCCGAACCGGAGCAGGAGAAGCACAATGTGTTCCGGGTCGATCCGAAGTCCGGTGACATCAGGGTCATCGCGGATGACTTCGTCGAGCCCAACGGCATTGCGCTGTCGCCCGACGAGAAGAAGCTCTATGTCATCGATACAGGCTTCACCGACGGGCCGGACAATCCGTCGCATATCCGCGTGTTTGATCTCGATGTCACGGCCGGCAAGGCGTCGAACAGCAAGGTCTTCGCGGAAATGCCCAAGCCCAGCATTACCGATGGCGTGCGCACCGACCGAGACGGCCGGGTCTGGCTTTCGGTGGGCTGGGGCGATCCGAATGAGAACGGAGTGCGTGGCTACTCACCGCAGGGCGAGCTGCTTGGCAAGATCCATATCCCGGAGACGGTCGCCAATCTGTGCTTCGGCGGCCAGCAGCGCAACCGGCTCTACATCTGCGGCTCGACCTCGCTCTATGCGGTCTATACCAGCGCGCAGGGTTCGATGAAGCCGTGAGCATGTCTGCCATCGCCCCTTGCTGAGTTTCGTCATTGCGAGCGAAGCGAAGCAATCCAGAGTTCTTGCTCGGTCGAGCTGGATTGCTTCGTCGCTCCGCTTCTCGCAATGACGGCTACCCCGTATTCCGCAAGCCCGCCGAAATGCCGTTGATGGTAATCTGGATGCCGCGCAGGATCTGTTCGTCAGGGTTCTGCGCGCGATGCTCCCGCAACAGTTCCACCTGCACGTGGTTCAGTGGGTCGAGATACGGAAAACGCTGACGGACCGAGCGCTCCAGCAGCGGATTGCCCTGCAGCAGCCTCTCCTGCCCCATGATGTCGAGCAGCGCCTCGATCGAGGCGTGCCATTCGCGCCGGATGCGGCCGAAGATCTTTTCACGCAAGGCTTCGTCGGAAACCAGCTCAGCGTAGCGCGAAGCGATGGCAATCGAGCTTTTCGCAAGCACCATGTCCATGTTCGACAGCAGCATGCGGAAGAAGGGCCACTCCCGGTAAAGCTCCTTGAGGAAGGGCATGCCCTGCTCGGGATGCGCCGCGATCCAGGTCTCGACCGCGCTGCCAAAACCGTACCAGCCCGGCAACATCAGCCGGCATTGCGCCCAGGAAAACACCCAGGGGATCGCGCGCAAATCCTCGATCGCGCGCGTCTTCTTGCGCGAGGCCGGGCGGCTGCCGATGTTGAGGGTTGCGATCTCGTTGATGACGGTTGACGATCGACAAATCCCTCGGTCTCATAGACCAGACCGCGATAGGCCTTGAACGCCAGCGCCGACAGCTGATCCATCGCGGTGAGATAGTCCCGCTTCGGCGCGCTCTGCCTTGGATGCAGCAGGCTCGTCTCCAGGGTTGCGGCCGCGAGGATCTCGAGGTTGTAGCGGCCGACCTCGGCATTGGAATATTTGCTGGAGATGATCTCGCCCTGCTCGGTGATGCGGATCTGGCCGTTCACGGCGCCACCTGGCTGGGCGATGATCGCCTCATAGCTCGGCCCGCCGCCGCGGCCGACCGAGCCGCCGCGGCCATGGAACAGGCGCAGCCGCACGCCATGGCGCTCGAACACCTCGACGAGGCCGATCTCGGCCTTGTAGAGCTCCCAGCCCGAGGTGACGAAGCCGCCATCCTTGTTGCTGTCGGAATAGCCCAGCATCACCTCCTGCACGGAGCCGCGGCTGTCGACCAGGCGGCGATAATCGTGCAGCGACAACATGCGGTGCATGATCGCGCTCGAGGCTTGCAGGTCCTCGATCGTCTCGAACAGCGGCACGATATTGATCGCGCTGCGGCCCGAGGGATCGATCAGGCCGGCCTCCTTGAGCAGGAGCGCGACCTCGAGCATGTCGGACACGCCGTCGCACATGGAAATGATGCATTGGGGTATGACGTCCGGGCCGAACTTGGCGTGCGCCTCGGCGGCAGCATGGAACACGGCAAGCTCACCCAGGGTCTCGTCGCTGTATTTGATGAAACTCGACATCAGCGGGCGCGCGCTGCGCAGCTCGCCCAACAGCAGCGCGATGCGCGCCTCCTCGCTCAATGCGAGGTACGACATTCCGGGCATTGCCGCATCGATCAGCTCGGCAACGGTGCGCTCGTGAATGGCCGAATTCTGCCTGATGTCGAGACGGGCGAGATGGAAGCCGAAGCAGTCCACGGCCCGGCGCAATAGCCTGAGCCGCCCGCGCGCGATCACGCGCGCATTGTTGGAGATCAGCGAGCGATCGAGCACGTCGAGATCGGCCTTGAGTTCGTCCACGCTCGCGTAAGGCGCCGCCGCGCCCACCGGCTTGCGGCTGATCTCGACCTCGAGCCGCTGTGCGGTCGCGGTCAGCCGGGCATAGATGCCCGAGACCGCCAGCCGATACGGTTCGCCGCGGCGATGCGGCGAGGTGTCCGGCGATCGCTCCGCCAGCACCCGCAGCTCCTCGGAAATATCGGCCAGATGCGCCGCAATCGACAGCTCGCCGCCGAGCGTGTGGAGCTCCTCCAGATAGAACTGCAGGATGCGGCTCGACTGCAGCCTGAGCGTGCCGCGCATCACCTCAGCGGTCACGAACGGATGGCCGTCGCGGTCGCCGCCGATCCAGCTTCCCATCCGCAGGAACGAGGCGAGTTCGCCCTCGGCCTCCTCGCCGCCATCCAACCGGTCCTCCAGCGCGCAGAGCAGCCGCGGCACCTCGTGCAGGAGGGTGTAGTCGTAGAACGCCAGACCATTGGCGACCTCGTCGAGCACGGTGAGCTTGGTCCGGCGCAACATGTTGGTCTGCCACAGCGTCAGCACCTCGCGGCGCAACTGCTCGTCGTTTGCCTCGGCCTCCTCGGGCGTGAACTGGACGCGCTCGCGCCGGTCCAGAAGTGCCGCGATCTCCATCTCGCGGTCCATCGTGCTCTTGCGCCGGACCTCGGTCGGATGCGCCGTCAGCACCGGGCTGACCAGCGCGCCTGCGAAGAATTTGCGAAGATCGGCGGCGCTGAAACCCTTGGCCTGGGCATGCGCCAGCGTTTCGGCCAGCATCCCGGCCCGGACTCCATTCTTTGCGCTGCGCGCGCGCATATGGCGGATGTTGTTGTGGTCCTCGGCGATGTTGGCGAGATGCGAGAAATAGGCAAACGCGCGGACGATTCGAACGGTCTCGGAAATCGACATGCTGTCGAGGATGGTCTCCAGCTCGCGCCGCGCCTGCCGGTCCTCGTCGCGGTGGAAGCGGATCGAGGTCTGCCGGATGCGCTCGACCAGGTCGAACACGTCAGCGCCCTCCTGGTCGCGTACGGTATCGCCCAGGATACGCCCAAGCAGGCGGATATCGTTGCGCAGCCGCGCGTCCTCCTCGAGCGCCTGGGCGTCGTCGGGACGGTTGGTGCGGGTGTCGGTCTCGGTTGGCATGATCTGGGAGGACATTTTTCACTACTCCAGAAATGCCCGGCAGTTGCCCAGTCTGCAATTTTTCTGTCGCAGCGCAAGATGAAGATGGATGCGGCGCATCATTTTCCGCTAAATCCGCCGGCCAGCCTTGTCCCAATAGGGATCGCGCAGGCGCCGCTTGAAAATCTTGCCGGAATCTTCCCGCGGCAGCTGGGATCGGATTTCGATGTGCTTGGGGACCTTGTAGTCGGCAAGTGAGGCTTTCAGATGGCTGCGGATGTGAATCGTATCCAGTGCCACGCCTGGTTGCGGTTCGACCACCGCCATCAGGGCCTCGCCGAATTCCGCGTCGGGAATGCCGAATACCGCGCAATCATGGACGCCGGGGACGGCATGCAGAACGGCTTCGATCTCGGCCGGATAGATGTTGACGCCGCCCGAAATCACCATGTCGCGCTTGCGGTCGCAAATGAAGACGTAGCCGTCTTGGTCGACATATCCGACGTCGCCTGACGTGATGAACCCGCCGCGGTCGATCTCGGTGCGCTTGTCCGGCTTGTTGTGATAGGTGAAATCGGGATTGCCGGCGATCCGAGAATAGACCTCGCCGACCTCGCCTGGCGGCAGCAGCCGTCCGTCATCGCCGATGATGCGCAGCTCGGCGCCAGGCGCGATCCTGCCGACCGTACCGGGCTTTTTCAGCGCGTCCTCTGAGGTGGCAAAGGTCACCGCCCCCGACTCGGTCGAGCCGTAGAATTCGTAGATCACGGGTCCCCACCACTCGATCATGGCGTGCTTGACGTCGGGTGGACAGGGTGCGGCGGCATGGATCACATGGCGCAGCGAGGAAACGTCATATTTCCTTCGCAGAGGTTCCGGCAGTTTCATCAGGCGGATGAACATGGTCGGCACCATGAAGATGGTGTCGATCCTCTGCGCCTCAATCAGCCGCAGGCAATCCGCAGGCTCGAACCGCGGCATCAACACCAGCGCACCGCCAAGCCGGCCGGCGCGAAGCCCAAACGAGTTCGGCGCCGAATGGTAGAGCGGCCCCGGCAGCAGCGCACGAGCCCCCGGCTTCAGGCCATAGATCATGGCGCGCATCCGCTCGGCATTCGCGCTCTGCTGCGGCGTCGGGGCGTTGCGCCGCACCCCCTTCGGATGTCCCGTGGTGCCAGAGGTGTAGATCATGTTCTGTGGCTGCGGCACGGTCGGCCCTTGACGGGGCTCTTGTTCGCCGAGCCAGAATTCCAGATCGATGGCGAAATCGGGCCTACCGAGCAGGTCGAAGTCGATCTTGTAGATCTGCAGTATCTCCGGCGGAGCCGGGATGCTGAGCACGGTCACGCCAGGTGGGATGGCATCACGAAGCTGATGCAGGAGATCGGTATGCCCGATCAGCACCGAGCTACCGGAATCCCTGAGGATGTAGCCGATCTCCTCCGGCTTGAAGTGCCAGTTGACCGGCACCCCATAGGCGCCGAGCTGCATCGCCGCATAGGCGGCCTCGATGAAGGCGATGTCGTTGCGCATCAGGATGCAGACGCTGCCGCCCTGGCCGACACCGATCTTATGCAGTCCGCCCGCAATGCGCGCGGCGCGGCTCGCCACGTCCGCATGCGAGCGCCGCCGCTCGCCGGAGATGATGCCGAGGAAGAGTGAGGACGTTTCGCTCATTGTCGCTGTCCGATCTTTCGTCGGGTTTCGGGCATTCCAGGGCGGTTCCGCTGGACCAAACCCCGGGTTGACGGTGCTAGCCATCCGCAAAGCGCGGCGCGCGCGTCTCTAGATTGGCCCTGACAGCCTCGGTCTGATTGGGGCTGCCGATCAACTTCTGCTGCTCGACCGACTCGGCAAGCAGCGCGGGACCGGGATCGACCGACAGCTTGTTCAGCATGCGCTTGGCGGCGCGGACGGCGTCCGGGTTCTTGTTCGCGATCTCGCGCGCGACCTCGAAGGCGGCAGCGCGCGGATCCTCGCAGATCCGCGTCGCGAGACCGTAAGACAGCGCCTCCTGAGCCGAGAAAATCCGGCCCGTGAACGTCAGCTCGCGCAGAAGATCGTCACGAACGAGACTCGCGAGGATCGGCGTCCCCGCCATGTCCGGCACCAGGCCCCACTTGATCTCCATGATCGACATCCGCGCATCGGGCTCGAGAAAACGCATGTCGGCGCCGAGCGCGAGCTGGAAGCCGCCGCCGAAGGCCACCCCCTGCACCGCGGCGATCACCGGTACTGGGAGCTGGCGCCAGCCCCACACCGCGGCCTGCGGAAAGTTCGCGAGCCCATGGGTACGCTGCGTGAGATCGCGCTTCTCGCCACCCGGAACTCCATTGCCGCCGTTCTCACTCATCGCGGCGAACCGCCCCATGTCGAGGCCGGCACAGAAGGCGCGCCCCTCGCCCGACAGGACTACCGCTCGAAGACCTTTTTCGTGCGAAAGCCGCTCAGTCGCGGCTACCAGCGCCTCGAACATCGCCTGATCGAGCGCGTTCATCTTGTCCGCCCGCACCAGGCGGACGTCGGCAACGCCGTCGGTGATCGATATCGAAACCCGGCTCTCCATGGATCAATTCTCCCTGCTCTTCTCTTATCCGCTTTACAGGACGGCCATCCGGATTTAGTCAATCGGCCAATTAACCAACAATCCCTTCAGGTGGAAACCTCCCATGTTCAAAGACAATCTGTTGGCCGGCCGCCGCATCCTGGTCACCGGGGGCGGGACAGGACTTGGCAAGTCGATGGCAGCGCGCTTCCTCGAGCTCGGGGCCGAGGTACATATTTGCGGACGACGCAAGATCGTCTGCGACGAAACCGCAACCGAACTGATGGACCAGTATGGCGGCCAGGTCACAAGCCATGGCGTCGACATTCGCAATCCGCTCGCGGTCGAGGAGATGGTCGAGAACATCTTTCGCGAGGGCGGTCTCACCGACCTCATCAACAATGCCGCCGGCAACTTCATCTCGCGGAGCGAAGAGCTCAGCCCGCGCGGCTTCGATGCGGTCGCCAACATCGTCATGCATGGCACGTTTTACGTGACCCAGGCGGTCGGCCGGCGCTGGATTGCCGCAAAACAGCCCGGCAATGTGGTGTCGATCACGGTGACCTGGGTCCGCAACGGCTCGCCCTATGTGGTGCCGTCAGCCATGAGCAAGTCGGCCGTGCATGCGATGACCATGTCGCTCGCCACCGAGTGGGGCCATTATGGCATCCGGCTCAACACCATTGCGCCGGGCGAGATTCCCACCGAAGGCATGAGCAAGCGCATCAAGCCGGGCGACGAGGCCGGCGCGCGCACCAAGGCGATGAATCCGATGGGCCGGGTCGGCACCATGGAGGAGTTGCAGAACCTCGCAGTCTTCCTGATCTCCGGCGGCTGCGACTGGATCAATGGCGAGACCATCGCGATGGATGGCGGCCAGGCGCTGGCCATGGGCGGCAACTTCTATCAGTTGCGCGATTGGAGCGACGACGACTGGGCCAAGGCGCGTGACTCCATCAAGGCGCAGAACGAGAAGGACAAGGCGGCGCGCGGCTAGCCGAGTTCCGGACGAGTTCGGTTTCGTTCATGGTCCTCTGGCTAGGCGCCGCGGCCGCCGGTCATCGAGGTGAGAACCGGCATCGCGTCCTCCGTTTCGGAAGCTGCGCCAAGCTTTGCCTTCATCGCCGTCATGACGTCGTCGTTGGTGTGGAGATACTCGTTCGGCCCTTTCCGGGTGTCCACCCCGTAAAGATACATGACGCCAGCCCAGATACATTCCCGATCACCGGGTGGCATATATTTAAGGACGCCGGCATCCTCCTTCTGCATGACCACATACGCCCAGCGGTCTGCCTGCTCTCGCGTGATGCGGCCGCTCAATACGTCCTTGAACACCCGACGGACAGCTAGAAGATCGACTTCCATCTACCAACTCCCCTCGTACCTGCCGTTCCCGTCAAACTGATAGTGTCTCACGCTTCCGTTCTCCCGCTCGGGACGCACTTGCCGAACATTGCCAGAGCAATCCACGGTCTCATGCCAGCCGCGTATGCACCCCGTCATGGTGTCGAACTCATGCACGTAGCGGCGCCCGGCCAACTCACCTGCGCCGGTCGCACGCTGCACCGGGCCGTAGTAGCGAATACGGCCATTCTCCAGCGCCCTGTCTCCTCCCGTCCCGTATTTGTCTCTGAAGAAGGGTCCGAAGAAGGCGCGGTCGATCTGGTGCAGTCGTTCGAGCGAAAGCTTCTCGCCCAGTTCCTGGGCCGTCGGTCTGATCGGTACGACCGAGCCCGGAAGAACCGAACGTTCGCTCTTGGCCTCCACACCTCCATGATCGCCAAGTAGCGGCGATATCTCCGCCGTGGAATTCAGCCTGACGGTCATGGCTATCCTCCTATCGCCACCTGTCGCTCATGTGTCGGTACTTGTTGGCGCGCCCGCGCGTTCCGACGACCACCGCAATCGCCTGGATCAGGAGCGGCAGGCCACTCACAACTCTTGATGGAAATTTGTCAGCACAATGTCCGCCGCATCGCAATAGGTCGAGCCCAAAGGAAGCAGGGGGCGCCACCCAAGTCGAAGGACTGTTCGCCGATGATCCCGATGTCGAGGTGGTCGACAGTTGCCTGACGCGAGCCGCGCGGAAAGTCTCCCGATTTGCGGCGAGAAAGTGGCAGACCGCCATCTTGCCTTGATTTAGGCGGAATGCGCCCGGCCCGCGTCGCCTTGATGCTACGAGTTGCAACCAGGACAAGCCTCGCCTGCGTGAATCCTCCGATTCTCGGCCGCGCCGACGACCCGCCAAATCCCTCATTGCAGCGCGAATCCGCTCGGCCGAAACACCTCTTGCTCGACGCTCGAGAAGCGATTGTGCCGGCAGGGAAAGGTCCAATCCTCGCGCTGCCCTGAAAATGTCGAAATTCATTATTGTGGCGGGCGTCGCGCATCCTCCGTGTGTTTGATTCAAGCTCGTGGAGTCAGCAGCCGGAATCGCAAATCGCCCCTTAACTATTCCTTTCAGTCATCACCGACTCACTGATGACACGCATCATCGAAGGCGGCACAACAATCAAAACATCCGATCGCAACGCATTGTTCGGATGACGGGTGTTCGCAATCGAGCACCAGAAAAACCAGGGCGTTTCGTCATGCGTGTCATCTCCAGCATCATCGCCGGCCACAATCTGTGGCTCGTCTGTCTTGCAGCTGTCGTCTGCATCGCCGGAAGCACCGTCACCGTGCGGCTGCTCGAACGCGCGATGCGAACGGAGGGGCTGCAGCGCTCGGGCTGGCTGTTCCAGGCGGCTTCCGCGGGAGGCTCCTCGGTCTGGTGCACGCATTTCGTGGCCATCCTCGCCTATCAGCCCGGCACGCCGGTCACCTTCGATCCAATCTTGACGGTCGCGTCCCTTGCGATCGCGATCCTCGGCCTCGTGCTCGCCTTTGCGATCGCCGCGGCCACGAGAGGCGCGTTGACCGCGGTGGCGAGCGGGACCCTGGCCGGGCTCACGATCTCGCTCATGCACTATGTCGGAATGGCCGCCTATCATGTCAGCGGGATCGTCGCGTCGAACGGCGCCTACGTGGCCGCCTCGGTGGTGCTGTCGGTCGTTCTTTCGGTCACGGCACTCACCGCGATCATGCAAACGGAGCGCGCCTATGCGGCGCCGATTGCGATGTTCGCCTTTGTGCTTGCGATCCTCTCGCAGCACTTCACCGGCATGGCCGCCATCTCGGTCATACCGCTCGCATCCGCTGCCACGAACGCCGCCGTCTTCGAGGCCATGGCGGTTGCGACCGCAGGTGTCGCCCTGTTCATCGTCGGCACCGGCGTGGCCAGCCAGATGATCGACTCCCGCGCCCGGAGCGAAAACAACCGACGCCTCCACCATATGGCGCTGAACGATCCCCTGACCGGCCTCCCGAACCGCACGAGCTTCTCCGAACGTCTGGACCGCGAACTTGCGAGAGCCGAGAAGGAAGGCCACGAGCTCGCGGTGATCGGGATCGATCTCAACCGCTTCAAGGAAATCAACGATTTCAGGGGGCACAGCGCCGGAGACCAGGCCCTGAAGATCATCGCGGGCCGGCTGACGGAATGCGTCGAAGGCGGTGAATTCGTCGCGCGGATCGGCGGCGACGAATTCGCCGCCTTGAAAGATTTTCGCGATGAGGACGTGCTGCTTGATTTTCTCGGCAAGCTCGAGGTCGCCCTGTTCGAGCCGCTCGAGATCGACGATTTCCGGGCGTCGGCCGGCGCCAGCATCGGGGTTGCGGTCTATCCGCATGACGGCATCACCGCCGAAACGCTGATCGGCAACTCCGATCTCGCGATGTATCGCGCCAAGTCCGAGCTCAACACCGCCGTCTGCTTCTACGAGAGCCGGCTCGACGAAATCGCCCGCGAGCGGCAGGCGCTCGCGCGCGAGCTCCGCCGCGCACTCGAATTGCAGCAGTTCGACCTGCACTTCCAGGTCCAGATCTCGGTCACGCATGCGACGATCTGCGGATACGAGGTGCTGCTGCGCTGGTATCATCCCGAGCGCGGCCTGATACCACCGCTCGACTTCATCCCGATCGCGGAGGAAAGCGGGGCCATTCTCGATATCGGCGAATGGGTGCTGCGCGAAGCCTGCAGGCGCGCCGCCGGGTGGCAGATTCCACACCGGATCGCGGTGAACCTGTCTCCGGTTCAATTCGGCCAGCCCGAGCTGCCGCGCCTGGTGCACGAGATCCTGATGGAGACCGGCCTGCCGGCCGCGCGGCTCGAACTGGAAATCACGGAATCGACGATCATAGCCGACAAGCCGCGCGCGCTGCACATCCTGCGTCAGATCAAGGCGCTTGGCGTCACCGTCGCGCTCGACGATTTCGGCACCGGCTATTCCTCGCTCGATACGCTGCGCTCGTTCCCGTTCGACAAGATCAAGCTCGACCGGCTGTTCATGAACGAGGTCGAAACCAACCCGCAGACCAGGGCGATCGTCCGCGCCGTGCTTGCGCTCGGCAAGAGCCTCGACGTCCCGA
>Ga0210399_10002356_pt1 | contig 14737 bp, 14 predicted proteins | sample IncBWC14MmetaG_FD_150865 | JGI IMG/M metagenome (GOLD analysis project Ga0210399, IMG submission 150865) | Forest soil microbial communities from Barre Woods Harvard Forest LTER site, Petersham, Massachusetts, United States - Inc-BW-C-14-M | ecosystem: Environmental > Terrestrial > Soil >... | reverse complement strand
CTCTACTGGAACATTCGTGTATTGATTCGGGGGCAGATGAAATGGTTCCTGCGCCGGGGGCGCCTGGCTTGTCTCATGTCTGTCAAACGAGCGCAGCTGCTGAGATTTCCCATCCTCAAAGATCGTGAAGTCACGATCCGTAAGACCGCGGATTGGACGACCGCTTCCGTCGAGAACTATGACATCCACTTGCACAAGCCTGGAATTGGCACGGAAGGTCGGAGTCGCAGCCGTATTGGGTGAAGTTTGAGTCTGTGTTAGCGCGCACAAGCTACACAACAAAACCGACATAGGAAGGATGAGACGCATGGAACGTTTGCCCACCATAACGATTGAGGGCTCCCATTATCCGGCTTTGCTGCGGAAAAATGCGAGAACAACTTGATTTCAGCCGGAAAGATTCAAGCGGCTTTGCCCTGATTCTCGCCGGTCTTTTGCTTCACCTTGTGTTCTTCACCCTTGATCTCTACCCGCTCGCGCTTGATGTCGAGGCGCAGGCGGTCGAAGATCGAGATGTATTGATTTGCGATCCAGACCAGGGCAAAGAAGCCGAGAACCGAGCCGCGCCAACCCTGATATGCCAACCGGTAGTGCGTGATCAGCAAGAAAACAAGGGCTACCCAATGACTGAAGCAGAATTCGCAGGTAAACAGGTAGAAGAACTTGCGCTGTAGCAGGTTTGTCGCCTGTTTGCTGCAGCGTACGCAGAATTCGCGCGGTTCGCGAAAGATCTCTTCGTGCGTAATTGTCCAACTGATGCTGGCGATGGGAATTGCAATCAACAGCATCTGGATGATCTGTACTCCTAATTCACCTGCTGTCATGCATCTGGAAGAGGCAAAAATGTACGGCCGCGTTGCATCGCCAGCGCTATGTTCTGTTAACTTCGAGAATTGTTTCTCTACTACATAACCGATCGCAGACAACTTTCCGCCAGCCACGATGAGAGCATGCGATTGCTGCTCGATCGTATTTCGGAGGCCGTGAACGCGGGTATCGATGCGATTCAGCTGCGCGAAAAGGACCTTAATGCTCGCGAACTTGTCGAATTGGGAACTGGTGCCGTCGAGATTGTGCGTCGCGTCAACGCACCCGGTGAGTCCTGCGTGCGAACAAGGTTGCTCATTAATTCCCGGGTGGATGCAGCAATTGCCTGCGGAGCAGACGGAGTACATCTGCGCTCCGATGACATCTCTGCTGCAGACGCCAGGGTAATCTTCGCGCAGGCTGGAATCCTTTCTCCGCTGATTGGTGTTTCATGCCACACGGTGCAAGAGGCATCACTCGCGGAAGGTCACGGCGCAGACTTTGCCGTGTATGGTCCGGTATTTGGGAAAGCAGGCGACCAAACCGCTCCAACGGGGCTGGCCGGCCTGGAGGCCGCCTGCCGCAAGCGCAGAGCAGCCGAGCATCCTATGCCGGTTCTGGCATTAGGGAGAGTCACTGCAAATAATGCGGCTGAGTGCCTGAAAGCCGGCGTGCGTGGCATCGCTGGAATTCGTCTATTCCAGAATGGAAATCTGGCGGAGACCGTCTCCCGACTGCGCAAGCTGGCGGAAGAGCTGCACTGCTAATCCTCGCCGCATGGCGTCTCGTCCCAGTGACTCCGGGCTAAGAAAGTTTTTAATCCCTCGCTAACGCGGGGGATTTATACTTTCGCGCCATGACAACGACAACACCCAAGCCAGGTTCTTTCTGCTGGATGGAACTCGGAACCACCGACCAGAAGGCCGCCAAGAAGTTCTACATGGACCTTTTCGGCTGGACCGTCGATGACGCGCCCATGGGGCCGGACGAATTCTATTCAATGTTTAAACTCGATGGACAAGATGCCGCTGCTGCATACACTCTGCGCAAAGATCAGAAGGAACACGGAGTACCCCCGCACTGGATGATCTATATCGCAGCCGAAAACGTGGACGAATCTGCCCGCCGCGCGGGCGAGCTGGGGGGCAACGTCATCGCGCCTCCGTTTGATGTAATGGACGTAGGCCGTATGGCCGTAGTGCAGGATCCCACCGGCGCGACGTTCTGCATCTGGCAGGCAAAGAAGCACAGCGGAGTCGGCGCGAAGAACACCGACGGCGCGTTCTGCTGGGCCGATCTCAATACTCCTGATGTAGCCCGCGCCGGCGCGTTCTATACCAAACTCTTCGGATGGAAGTTGGAGAAGGGTGAGAACGACCCTTCCGGCTATCTGCATATTAAGAACGGCGACGATTACATCGGCGGCGTTCCACCGGCCGAACACGGCAATCCCAATGTTCCATCGCATTGGCTGTTGTACTTCGAGACGTCGAATTGCGATGCCAGCGTGGAGAAAGCCAAACAGAATGGCGCAAAAGTGCTCTACGGCCCGGTGTCAATGGAGAACGTAGGACGATTTGCGGTGCTTACCGATCCCCAGGGCGCGGCGTTTTCTGTTTTCCAGAGTGCGCGAAAAGCCAACGCTGCGTGAGATAGGGGACTTCAGATTGGGAAGGCGGCTCGTCGAGCCGCCTTTTCTTTCTGCGTCTAAGACGGGGCTTCCCTGCGGCTACGAGAATTCCGCGCTTCGCGCTGGCGATTACTAGAGTGAGCAGATTATCCGAGTAAGTACCAGGATTGGCGTTGCGGAATTAAGATGGGCGGTCTGCAGAAACTTCCAAATTCGGTTCAGGCGATTCTGATGGAGCCTCAGCTTCTGGCGCAGCCTTTGCTTTCTTTGTCTTCTTCTTGTCAGGCACCGGTGGAGGAGGTTCGTGGGCAGGATCGTAGAAGAGAATTCGGCCGCAGCTATCGCAGGTCATGACCTCGCCGCCCGCCTTTATTTCATTCCATTTTTGGGGACGCAACAAAACGTAGCACGCCGTGCAGCGTTGCTCACGAGCTTCTGCTAACGCAGTCTTTCGCGCTTTCAGCACGCGATCATAGAGAGACAGGAGGTCTTCGCCCACTCCGGAGCGGAGCCCGCTACGCTCGCCTCGAAGTTCTTTCAAGCGAGCTTCATCCTTCGCGGTCAAGGCTCGCGCTTCTTCTTTTTCCTTCTCCACCTGCGCCGCCTGAGCCTTAAGCTCTGTTTCCGACGCCTTTACCTGGCGGTCGAAGAGCTCGCCGCCTTCCATGATCTCTAGAATCTTGTCTTCGGCCTTGCGGATCTCGGCTTGCGCGAATTCAACCTCGTGCATCAAGGCCTTGTACTGTTCGTTGGTCTTAACGTCGAGCGACTGGTCGCGAAACTTGCCGATCTTCTGCTGGTACGACTGGATGTCTGATTCCAGACCGCGCCGTTTCTGTTCCTGCGATTTGATCGCTGTTTTTGCCTGGTCGACCCGGGCCTTTGCATCGGAAAGCTGGTGCTCGATCTCAGCAACGCGCTTGGGAAGCGCTGCCACTTCGGCGGAGAGCCGCCCGATTTCGCGATCCACCTGCTCGAGTTTTATAAGCCTTTCGAGATCGGCATTCATGAAGGGATACTGCGATTCTAACAGGCTGGAAGCTTATTCCGCGAACATGTGGTTTTTACTAGTCGAATCGGAGCCGGGCATCCTCATGGATCTCCGCCGCACCGGACTGCAATCTCCACCATGCTGTGGACAGGAATCAGAACAGTGAGTAGCGCAGGTAGATCAATCCGGCAGCAGCGACTCCGCCTGCGGCTGCGCCCAGCCAGAAGTTCTGCATGCGGTTGTTCACAGTACGCATGATGCGGCGATCGTTCGAGATCAGCAAGATGAAGATCAGTGTAGGAATCAGCAGCACGCCTGCCAGAACCATGGACCAGTAGAGTGCTGTAATAGGATTTATACGCAGGAAGTTTGCTCCCGCGGCCAGGAAGACGGCGGCAGAAATCAGAACGTAGAAGCGCTTCGCCTCCCACGGCTTTTCACTCAATCCCGCCTTCCAGCCGACAGCTTGTGCCAGATCGAAGCACATGGAAGCCGTAAGCACCGGCAGCGCGACCATTCCGGATCCAATGATGCCCAACGCGAAGACGATTGTTCCCCAATCCCCTACGGCTGGTCGCAGAGCATCCGCGGCCTGACGCGTCGTCATATCCGGAGCATGATCGAAGTGCAGGACCGCGCTGGCAGCGACAATGATGGAACAGGCCAGGACAAACGTAACCGCGGTAGAAATGATGTAGTCGCCTCGATGATGCTCGTGATTGGGATCGCTGCGCGAACTCGTCTGCCAAATAATGATGTAAGGCGTAAGGAATGAACCAAATAGTGCGACGATGTTCTCCGCGTACTCCGAACTTGCCTGCATGCTCGGCATGAAGATGTCGTGCAGCAGCGTGGAGAGATGCGGGTGCGTAAGGGCCGCCGCGGCGACGTAGAGATATAACGGCAGAGAAAACAGCACCAGAGCGCGTGTGATCTTCTGGTAGTCCTGAAATACCAGGATGTACCACACGAAAAACGCGGTCGCGACGACGAAGAACATGCGTGAGAGGCCAGTGAGAATGGATAGTGCATCCGAAACCGCCATGATGTCCGCAATCACAACCACGAAGTTTGTAATGATTGTGAACGCCGCCCCAGCAATTGCGAATCCGCGGCCATAGTGTTCGCGTACGAGATCGAGCAGTCCCAATCCGGTCTCAACTCCAATCCGGCTTGTGACTGAAAAGATGGCGAGCAAAAAAGGAACGACCAGAATCACAACCCATAGCAAAGAGTGGGCAAAGGCTGCTCCGGCGATTGTCGCAGTCACAACCGCAGAGGGATCTAGATTGGCGGACCCAGTGACGACTCCCGGACCCAATCTCCAAAGTCCCCATCCTCTTTTTGGGACAGAGTCTGCCGTGGCAGCCGGGAACTTCACGACGCGTCCACGGTCGTCAGGAGATCCCTTTCTTCGATTCTTGTTTTCAGGGAATCTTGGGAAGTTCACGCCTTAGGTCTCTCTCGATCTTTCTCTCATGCCAGAGCCGCAGAGGCCGGCTGTAAGTGATCAATCCAAACGCGGCGATCGCCGTGAGCAAGAGTGTGTTGCTGGCCCACAACAGGATGCGGGCGATCTTCGTGTGGGAGATCTTGGTCAGAATCGCCGCGTTCTGAGGTGTGAGAAGCAACGCCGCAGCCAGCGTCATCAGGCCGAGCCCGGCCAGCAGGCTGGTTACGTTCTTGGCCCACCGTCCCTTGGCGTGATATTCGGCGAACAGTCGGAATCCGTAAACTGTGAGCGCTCCAATCAAGAGAAAGTTCACTACTACGGCAATTGCTTCGCGGAGCTGCATCTCTGGTTCATTGAGACGCAAACCAGCTATGACGGGTTGGAATCCAGAGTAGCTGTTTCGGCTTAGTACTTTGATTTGTGTAATTTTGGAGGTATCGCCGCCGGTTCCAATCCTCGCCGGCTGGTACTTAGGAGGTAACTATAAGATTACGTAAGAGTTACTCACCAGCTATGGTCATGCCATCGATTCGCAGCGTAGGTGCCGCGATAGAGCTTCGGAACTCGAGGTCGTTTCCTATCGCCGACACGTTGCGGAACATGTCTTTCAGATTGCCAGCTACAGTGATCTCTTCTACTGGGAACGTCAGTTCACCATTCTCGATCCACAAGCCAGAGGCGCCACGCGAGAAGTCGCCTGTCACGAGGTTCACCCCAAATCCCAGGAATTCCGTGACATAAAGGCCGCTTGGAATATCGCGAAGGATATCTTTGGGGTCCTTCTCACCGGGTTGCAGATAGAAATTGCCCGAACCAATTCCTGGATTGCCGGTCAATCCGCGGGCGGCGTTGCCGGTAGTTTGCAGTTTGAGCTTTCGCGCCGTGTATGTGTTCAACAGATAGTTCTTCAGAACTCCGCGCTCGACGACGACAGTACGTCGCGTCGGCACTCCTTCCCCATCGAACGGAGAGGAACCGAAGCCGCCGACCATCGTGCCATCGTCGATGATGGTGATGTTCTCGCCCGCAATCTGTTCTCCCAGTTTGCCCGCCAGATAAGACGCGTGCCGATAGATGGCATCGCCGTTCACCGCGTCGAAGATGTGGTCGATCAGACCGCGTGAGACCATCGGATCGAACACTACGGGAACCCTTTGTGTAGCAACCTTGCGAGCGCCTACGCGGCGCAGCGTTCGCTCCGCAGCCTTTCGACCCACAGCCTCAGGCGATTCCAGTTTCCGCAGGGTGCGGGAAGCCGAGTACCAGTAGTCGCGTTGCATCGCGGAGCCTTCGGCCTGCGCGATCGGAACAGCAGAAACCGAGCAATACGACCGGCGATATTCTCCGACGAATCCGAGCGAGTTAGCGAGGACTTTGTACCCGGTGGCCGCGTCGAAGGAGCCACCATCGGAGTTCGTGATGCGACGATCCGCTGCCATGGCCGCAGCTTCGGCGCGACGTGCGTAGTCAATCCTGTCGGCGGTCGAGAGCGAGTAGACGTCGTCGTAGTAAAGATCGAGGTCCGACTTCAGTGAGCCCAGGCTAGCGGCATCCGGCAACCCGGCAATGGGATCTTCTGAAGTTGCTCGCGCCAGGATGATTGCGCTGGATACCAGGCGCTCGATGCCTTCACCAGAGAAATCGCTGGTGTGTGTTGCGGCCGCGCGCTTCCCGACAAATATGCGCAGTCCCAACGCGCGCGCACCAGACTCTTTCAGAGTCTCCACTTCTCCGAGTCGAACCAGCGTGGAGAACTCGTTGCCATCGCGCGCGATGGCATCGGCGGCAGTAGCTCCCGCTTTCATCGCACGAGCGACTACGTCGACGGCGATGTCCTTGAGGCCGGCGCCGACTTCGATTCGTTCTTGGGTTTCGACTGGCATCTTCTTTCAGTTAAATACGTGCCACAGCCGCCCTCGGCTGTGTCGGCTCCCATCAGTACCGTTTTGGGACATTCTTTTTAGCCTTGTCATCCTGAGGCCCTGTTTTGGCAGAAGGATCTCCCGCGATGCATCGGACTTAATTGCAGTAGGTGCGGCTTCTTCACGAGAACACCAGAGTGCCGGCCCAAGAGCCAAGAAACAGCAACTATGTTCGACACATCGCGGGAGATCCTTCTGCCAAAACAGGGCCTCAGTATGACAGTCTAGGGTGAATCTCGCCTATCCGGTTCCCCCCACAGTCAATCGATCCACCTTGATCGTAGGCATGCCCACGCCGACGGGTACTGACTGGCCATCCTTGCCACAAGTCCCCACGCCCTCATCCAGCTGAAGATCATTGCCAACCATCGATACGCGAGTAAGCACATCAGGACCGTTGCCGATCAGCGTCGCGTTCTTGAGAGGCGCAGTGATTTCGCCATCTTCGATCAGATAAGCCTCTGAAGCTGAGAAGACGAACTTGCCATTTGTGATATCTACCTGACCGCCGCCGAAGTTCACTGCGAAGAGCCCGCGCTTTACCGACTTGATGATGTCCTTGGGATCGTCCTGGCCAGCGAGCATGTAAGTGTTGGTCATGCGCGGCATCGGGATGTGCTCGTAGCTTTCGCGACGGCCGTTGCCTGTGTTGGCGATGCCCATCAGGCGCGCCGAGAGCTTGTCGCTGATGTAGCCCTTGAGAATTCCATTTTCAATCAGCGTTGTGTGCTGCGTCGGCGAACCTTCGTCGTCAACGTTAATGGAGCCGCGCTTCGACGGCATCGTGCCGTGGTCAACCACGGTTACTTTTTCACTCGCCACTCGCTTGCCGATGAGTCCAGCGAACGCGGAGGTCTTCTTGCGATTGAAGTCGGCTTCGAGCCCGTGCCCAACCGCTTCGTGCAGCAAAACCCCGGGCCATCCCGGACCGAGTACGACTTCCATTTCTCCAGCAGGCGTCTCGCGAGCATCGAGTTGAATGATCGCTTGCCGTGCCGCTTCGTGAGCGAAGTACTCTGGTGTTCTTTCTGTCTGGAAATATTCGATTCCCACGCGCCCACCGCCGCCGGAATTGCCTCGAGCAGAATTCTGTCCGTCCTTGGCGATGCAGAACACGCTCATGCGAGCGAGGGGCTGTGAGTCGGATGCAACCACGCCATCCGATCCGACGACGAGTATCCTGCGCAGTTCGTCGGCGTAGCTGGCACGAACTTGAACGATTCGGGAGTCATAGCTGCGGGCGTGGCGGTCAGTGCGTTGCAGCAGTTCGACCTTCGCTGCAACTTCGGCATCGACGGATGGCGAGGCGACGGCGTAGAGAGTGTGTCCACCGGTCGGATCTTTAAGATTGACCACCGGCTGCTTGTTGGGCCCACTGGCGATCAGAGCAGCGGTCCGGGCGGCTCGCACGATGCGCTCTGGGGAAAGATCATCTGTGTAGGCGTATCCAGTACGCTCTCCCGAGATGACGCGTACGCCACAACCTGCCGAAATGCCCTGAGTTGCCGACTTGATCAGCGATTCATCAAGGCTCAGCGAGGTTGACGTGTGGTACTCAAAGTACAAATCAGCGTAGTCCCCGCCTGCCGACAATGCCTCAGCCAGATACCGTTCAAGGTCCCGATTGGTGAGACCTAGCTTTTGAAAGAAAAACGCGCGATGGTCCATGAAATCAGCTTTTAAGCGGCTAAGCTCCCAAGCTGCTTAGCCGTTCTCTATCAGATTAACACCCAACGATTGGATGTTTTGGGGCAGCGGCTCGGTTCGAGCCCAACACCGCACGATTCCTCAAATGGATGCGGAACTTAAGAAACCCGGCAAAGTTCGCCTTAGCTCAGAAACCTAAGAGCCTGGAAGCTTAGCAGCTTTTTTGGCGCAGTTTGGCACTTCAATCCAGGTACTCTGGATTTCAGTGGCGCGCAGCTTAGGTCGCAGGGACAATGAGTACGCGGCATGACGCACGGCGCCGATCCATTTCTGCTGCAGCTCCTGGTGATCTTCCTTTGGGCGAAGATCTTCGGCGAACTCTTTGAGCAGCTCTCATTACCCGCGGTGCTGGGAGAGATCCTCTCAGGCGTTGTGCTTGGTCCTTATCTCACCGGCTTCGTCATTCCCAGCGAAGCGACCACCTCAATCGGCGAACTCGGCGCGATCTTTCTTCTCTTCACCGTTGGCCTTGAGACTCGTCCGAAGGAGCTTATTCGCGTCGGCGCATCGGCATTGGGAGTTGCTCTCGCCGGCGTCGCTTTGCCCTTCCTGACGGGACTGGTGTTCCTGCTGATTCGGCATCATCCCGCACACGAAGCCGTCTTCATCGGGGCTGCCATGGTGGCGACCAGCGTTGGCATCACAGCCCGCGTGTTGGAAGACCTTGGCGTAATGCAAACTCGCCCGGCAAAGATCATCCTCGGAGCCGCGGTTTTCGACGACATCCTGGGAATGGTGCTGCTTGCAGTGGTCGTAGGATTCGTTTCATCGGGAACGATTGCGTGGATCCAGTTGAGCGTGTTGCTCGTGGAAGCCGTTGGATTCGCGCTGCTGATGATCTTCTTCGCGCCACGAGTGATTCAACGCATGCGTCCCGGATTGGAACGGATGGAAACGCACAATGCTCCTCTGGTCCTCGCTCTGGGGATTTGTCTCGCGCTCTCAGTAGCAGCGGAGAGGATTGGGATGGCTTCGATTATCGGGGCCTTCTTTGCCGGCCTTGCCTTCGCTGAATACGCCCCCGAATGGCACCTGATGCCACGCGTCGCCGGCATCAACGAGTTTCTGGCTCCTTATTTCTTTTTCATAATGGGAGCGAAGCTGAACCTCAGCGTCTTCAATGGATCGTTATGGCTGGTCGCAGGTGCAATCTCCGTTCTCGCCATCATCTCTAAACTGGTTGGCTGTGGACTACCTGTCCTGCGCGAAGGCTGGGACACCGCATTGAAAGTGGGAGTCGGAATGACTCCTCGCGGCGAAGTCGGCCTCATCATCGCGCTGCTCGGTCTGCAGCTGAAAGTGATCTCCGACGCAGCTTACGCGATCGTAGTATTCATGACCGGCGCCACTACAATTTTCGCCCCAATCATGCTCCGGTGGCTCTATCGGAACCGCGTGCGCAAGGAAGATGCCCCACAATATGACACTGGGGAGACGGTCGAAAGGGTTTGACGGATCGCGTCAAATTTCGGGTGACTGTCAAACCACGCGCGGTTCTACTTGCCTGCCAAAACCTTCACCAACTCCGCGTCTGTTGTGTCCTGCCCCATCTCCCAGAACATCAGTCCGCCCAACCCATGCTGGCGCGCGTATTGTCGTTTGAGTTGCAGCGCCTGGGGACAGTCGTAGCTGAAGAACTCATCGTTGTTCCAAATTGAGCACGTGGCGATCTTCGGATAGAACTGACGATCGGCGCTCTCGGGCAACGCTTTCAAGCTGCGATATTCGGGCGGCGATTTGGATGCGTCCTTTGCAGTCTGATAGAGACCGTGGTTCGCATTACCCACGCCAGTCCATCCCTTTCCATAAAAGGGCACGCCCAGGATAATCTTTGGCGCCGGCACCCCTGCATGTAGAAAGTTCTGCACGGCATACGCGGCGTAATGAGTGTCGGCCGGAGGCTTCGATGGATCGGCTGGATCATGGAAGAGCGCGCTGTGGAGGTTCGTGATCTTCTCACCATTCCAGTGCATGTCGTAAGACATGATGTTGATGTAATTCATGTGCCGCGCAAGAGACTTCAAATCGAAGTACTCGTAATCCTCTTGCGTGGCGGGAATAGCGGCAGTGAGTAGCAGGCCCGGGCGAACGGCGTCAAGCTGCCGCCGGAACTCTGCCGCCATGGCGTTCAGATTCTTCGTGTCTTCGGGGCGTCCAGGAATCATGCCGCCATCAACCGGATACTCCCAATCAATATCGATGCCGTCAAAGATTCCCGGCGCGCGGATTCCCGGAGCGAAGTTGCCACGGATGTAGAGATCGACGCACGAGCGCACGAAATCACGGACGTGGGCCGGCTGCGCAGCATCCGAAAATCCTTCAGAGTTAACCCAGCCGCCCAGCGAGATGACGACTTTCATTTTGGGAAATCGCTTCTTCAGTTCCTGAAGCTGATGAAACGTGCCGCGCAGTTGATTCGGATCAGTTGAGTCGGCGGCGCCATCGACGCTCTGCTCCGCTGGGAATGGGTGTTTCAATTCCAAATCAGGATCCAGAAGCTGACATCGGCTCTGCGAGACCTTTCCGAAGGCATAGTTCAGTTGCGTCAGCAGACCGGCGGCGCCATTAGTTGCAAGTTGTTTGAGGGGATAGTCGCCTCTCGCGGCATGGCGCTCCGCATAGTACCCAATGAGTTGCGGACGAGCAGTTTGGGCGAGAGCTATTCCGGGGAGTGCTATGGCGATTAACGCTACTAAGCTGCAGAATGTGGCTCCGGCCACCACCCCCGCTTGAGTGTTGACTTTGATTTCCGTCGGCTGAAACCCTCGCATTTCCTAACTTTAATGCAGACGTACGCAGACATCCGGCCGGGAGCGGCCGGAACCGCAGAAAACTCAAATTGCTCTGACTACTCCACCATCCGCGCGAAGCGAGGCTCCGTTGATAGCCGACGAAAGCGGGCTGCAGACGAAGGCCACCACAGCTCCAATCTCTTCTGGGGTTTCGAATCGTTGCAGCAGGGATGTTGGGCGCACGTGGCGAAAGAAATCGCGCTCGAACTCAGCGCGGTCCACGTTCTTTTGCGATGACATTTGCTCCACGAAATCACTCACACCTTCCGAGGCTGTAGGTCCCGGCAGCACGCTGTTGACAGTGACGTTCGTGCCGGCTGTGGTTTCGGCTAAGCCGCGAGCAATCGCGATCTGTGCGGTCTTGGTCATCCCGTAATGAATCATCTCTGCGGGAATCTGGAACCCGGATTCGCTGGAGATGAACACAATGCGTCCCCAGTTCCGCTGCTTCATTCGCGGAAGATGATGCCGGCTGAGGCGAACTCCGCTGAGGACATTTATTTCGAAGAAACGCAGCCAGTCCGCGTCAGGAATTTCTTCGAACGGCTTGGCCTCGAAAATCCCGAGGTTGTTGACCAGAATGTCGAGGTCGGCATATTTCGCAATTGCCAGCTTGGCGCCTTCAGAGGTTCCCAGATCGGCCGCCAGGCCTTCGAGTCTTGCGCTGGCGTTGGTTTTCTTCAGCCTGCTAATAGCCTCATCGACGCGCCGCTGAGTGCGGCCGTTGACGATGACGTTAGCTCCTTCTTTCGCCAGTGATTCGGCTATGGAGTAACCAATTCCGGCGGTGGATCCGGTAACAAGTGCGCGTTTTCCCGCAAGTTGCAAATCCATGCGCATCAGATGCAAAGTGCGTGAACACAGATTCGGGCCAGGAAGGATCGGGTGTCGGAGACCATGGGTGAAGCTCACGAGCCGAGTTTCAGGCGTCAGTTGACCTCACCGGATGGCCTGATCGTCCGATTTTCAGGACCAGCTGCCAAGCTCCCGATGTGCAGATTCTTCGCAGCGGCTCGACGGATGGAAGCCTCAAAATGTGTTCATCCCAATAAAGTGGCGGAGTCGCCCACCGCGTGCTATCGTCTGGGGCTATTATGCAAATGCCGATTTCTGGCCTTGATTTGAACGATTTAACCCTGTGAATCCTAGCAGTGGACGACTAACGTACTAGAGGGTATTAAGGAAGTTCCTGTCTTTCGTATGCAAGGTCTTGGAACCTTTTGCGGCGGAGACAGTCTATACTACGGAGTACGAACGCATGGCTACCTCGGCCACTCAACCGGCACCTCGGCTTCCGGGTTCGGGCAACGTTGCTCCACCCAAGCAGCCGACCGACATCTTGCCTACTCTATTTGGCGAGGGCTATGGTACGTACGCCGTCCAGTCTCGAAATTTCTACACATCGATACTCCTTCACACAGTTGCGCTTGCCCTGTTGCTGTATCTCACGCATCAAGTGGTCACGCATCGTGCGCAAATCGCTCAAGCATTAGGTCCGGTTATTGATATAGGGGCATACATTCCGATGCCGGCGTCGGCGAAGCAGGTCGGCGGTGGCGGTGGCGGTGGCGATCGGGACAAGCTCGAGGCCAGCAAGGGCGTTCCGCCAAAGTTCAGCATGCAGCAGATCACGCCTCCAACCGTAGTGATCCGTAATGACGCTCCCAAACTCGCGGTTGAGCAAACGGTAATGGTTCCTCCGCAAGTGAAGATTAATCAGGTGGGGCCGATTGGCTCGCTGACCAGCGTGTTGAGCGTTCCTTCCAACGGAACTGGATATGGTTCTGGAGTTGGCGAGTCCTGTTGTGGGGGCGTTGGCAACGGCAACGGACGTGGCGTCGGCCCTGGTGACACGGCGGGAATGGGCGGAGGAGTCTTCCAGGTTGGTGGCGGCGTTGCGCCTCCCCGCATCAAGTTCCAGACCGAGCCTGAGTTCTCAGAAGAGGCTCGGAAAGCCAAGCATCAGGGGACTGTGGTGGTGCGAGCGACAGTCGGGCAAGACGGCAAAATCCACGATCCTCACGTGGTGCGCTCGCTGGGCCTGGGCTTGGATGAAAAAGCCATCGAGGCCGTCAATAAATGGCTCTTCGAACCGGCGATCAAAGATGGTCGCAAGGTCGCGGTTTATGTCGACATCGAAGTGAACTTCCGGTTGTATTAATCCTCTTCCCAAGTTCCCAAAACGGTATAGGCCAACGGCTATTTCTTCGCTGGCGCCTTCTCGATCCTCACGTCCTTAACCAATTTCTTCACTACCTCATCGACGTGATTGTCAGCCTCGAGCATCGCCGCGGCAACCTCGAGTCGATTGTGATCTTCGTGCTTCTCGAGCAGAACGACAACATGAGCGATTGCGGCTTTCTCGGTTCCCATGCCTTCGGGAGTCTTGGCTTTCACCCCAACATCCTCCGGTGATATCTCAAGAAGCTCCGCGATGCTCTGACGAATCCGGTTCGCCACCGGACCGATCTTCGGCTGGTCAAGGATCAGAGTGGAATCGACGTTGCAAACCTCCCAACCTGCGTCGCGAACCTTGGTCAGCGCCTCAATTACAAAAATTGAGGAATCTGCCCCCTTCCACTGCGGATCCGAGGGAGGAAAGTAGCTTCCGATATCGCCCGCGGCGATTGCGCCAAGCAGAGCATCAGTGAGGGCGTGCAGGAGCACATCCCCGTCGGAATGCCCGGCGAGGCCATGCGTATGCTTTAGATCCACCCCACCGATCTTGAGCGGCACACCCTTTTTGAATTCGTGCGAATCCCAACCGTAGCCAATGCGCATTTGCTTAGCATTTCACCACGGAGTCACGGAGACACGGAGAAAATCTGGGAAAGTTCATAGAACCCTGCGAACAATGCCTTTCGTCATGATAGAGAGTGACAATTTGGGGAGTACCGGCGCTCATAGCCCTCCTTCTGCCTTTCTCCGTGTCTCGGTGCCTCCGTGGTGAGAACCGCGCTCGTCAGATTCCCTGGCATAGAACTCTGCCAGTTCCATATCTGAAGGCGTTGTGATCTTGATGTTTTTCGGCGATCCCATCACGACGGCCACTTGGTGTCCTGCTCGTTCCACCAGGGATGCCTCGTCGGTGCCGATGAATCCATCCTGTGCGGCTTCGTCGAAGACTCGCTTCAGCAGTTCGTAGCGAAATCCTTGCGGGGTTTGCGCCATCACCACTCGCTCGCGCGGAACCGTTGAGGTGACGATCGCGCCTTCAGCGGTGCGCTCGACATGTTTGATGGTGTCCACGGCGGGCAGTCCAGCAATGGCTGCGCCATATTTTGCCGCACACTGAATGACATTCTCGATAATTTCGGGATCAACGAACGGGCGAACCGCGTCATGCACTAAGACCACATCCAGTGCGTCCGCCTTTACCGCCGCCAGTGCGTTTGCTACTGATTGCTGGCGATGATCACCACCGACGACAACATG
>Ga0210399_10002354_pt1 | contig 14744 bp, 7 predicted proteins | sample IncBWC14MmetaG_FD_150865 | JGI IMG/M metagenome (GOLD analysis project Ga0210399, IMG submission 150865) | Forest soil microbial communities from Barre Woods Harvard Forest LTER site, Petersham, Massachusetts, United States - Inc-BW-C-14-M | ecosystem: Environmental > Terrestrial > Soil >... | reverse complement strand
CTCGGTACAGCGCGCGGAAGCAGATCTTTTCGATGCCGATCATAAGTATGCTCGCGCGCAGCAGATGTACCGGGACAATCTGATCTCCCAGCAGCAACTGGACGAGGCGGCAAGCCGTTTTCAAAGTACGAAGGCAACCTATACCGTGGCGTTGCAGGAAGTCGACCGGCTGAAGGCGCTTCTGATTTCCAGCGAGGCGAGCGAGAAATTGGCCGAGAAGAAGCTGGGTGATGCCTCTATTCGTGCGCCATTTCTGGGTGCCATCAAGACGCGCAGCGTGCACCCAGGCGAGTACTTGCGAGTGCAGAGCCCGGTGATCGTGCTGGTGCGGACGGACCGCTTGCGGGCGCGCCTGGAAGTACCGGAGCGCTGGGCTGGATGGGTGAAGGACGGTGCTACGGTCGATCTACACGTGGAGGCATTCCCGGGGGAGACATTTCAGGGGAAAATCTCGCGCATCAACCCGTCGGTGGCACTGGACTCGCGCACGTTTGAGGCGGAAGCAATCCTCGCGAATCTGGACGGGAGGCTCAAGCCCGGTTTCTTTCTGCAGGCATCCATTCCCAGCGAGAAAGAAGACAATACCATCTTCCTCCCTGAGCAAGCGGTGAGTTACCGGTACGGCGTCTACAAGGTATTTCTGTTGAATGGCAATCGCGTTACCGAAAGGCAAATTCGTCCCGCGGGACAGACCGAAGACCAACATGGGCGGCGTTTTGAAGTTGCCGAGGGGCTGAAGCCAGGAGACCGTGTGGCGTTGGCCATCTCCGGAGATTTGCACGAGGGTTCCGTGGTACGTGAGCAAGCCGAGGGGAGCTCGCCGGCAACAAAGTAGCGCGAAGGGAAGTTCAAACGCGGCAATTTCTGCTGCCCTAAAGTGACGAACCGATGAAGATCGCCGAAACTTGCGTAAAGTATCCCATCTTCACAGTGATGCTGATTTCCTTTCTCGTGACGCTCGGCGTCTTTTCCTACCGTGGGCTGGCAGTGGACCTGTTTCCCAAAGCCGACCCAGCCACCGTTAACGTAGAAGTGCGCTTGCCTGGAGCAACTCCTGAAGAGGTTGTGACGGGAGTGGTCCTGCCGCTCGAGGATGCCATCTCCTCGGTCAGCGGGATTGATGAAATCAGCGTCTGGTCCTTCGAGGGGTTTGCCGAAATTACCTGCACGTTTGTGCTGGAGCGCGACATCGAAGGCGCGGCCCAGGACATTCGTGAAAAAGTTGCCGGCGCCATCGACCGGTTGCCGCGCGACACTCTTCCGCCAATCATCACCAAGCAGGATCCGCAGTCTGATCCGATCATGACACTCCTGGTGAGCGGCCCGATGAGCCGCCGCGAACTGACCGAGATCGCCGACAAGCAGGTACGCCGCGCTATTCAAACCGTCGACGGAGTAGGCAGCGTCGAGTTAAACGGCGGGCAGGGGCGGCAAATTCGCGTCTTGTTGGACGCGCAAAAGTTGACGTCGCATGGCTTCACGGTCCTGGATGTGCGCTCGGCGCTGCAGCGGGAGAACATCGAAGCCCCGGGCGGGCGTATGATCACCGGCCCACAGGAACTGGGACTTCGCACTCTGGGGCGCGTTACTTCCGCCGAGCAATTCGGAGAGATCGTCATCGGCACCCGCGGGGGTTCGCCGGTGCGCGTTCGCGATGTGGCGCAAGTGGAGGATGGGGCCGAGGAACTGCGCACCTGGTCGGCGTTGTATCACGGGAATGCTCCGGGGCAGGACGTCGTTTCCATTCAAGTCCTGCGTCAGTCCGGAGTGAACACCGTGCGCGTCGCCGACGACATTCGCGCCAAACTAAAAGATTTGCGCGCACAGTTGCCGCCCGGCGTGAAGCTCGAAGTGGTCCACGACATTTCCGATTTCATCAAGGCTTCGATCCATTCCCTGATCGAACATCTGATTTTGGGAAGTATTCTTGCCAGTCTGGTCGTCTGGCTCTTCATTCGCAACTTGCGTGCCGTCTTCATCGCCGCCGTGGCTATCCCGGCCTCCATTATTTCAACGTTTACATTGATGCGGGGCATGGACTTCTCCCTGAACAACATCACGTTGCTGGCGTTGACCCTGGCCGTCGGCATCGTGATCGACGACGCGATCATAGTTCTCGAAAACATTTTTCGATTCATGCAGGAAAAGGAGAAGGATCGTGTGACCGCCGCCATCGAAGCCACCAAAGAGATCGGGCTTGCGGTTATGGCTACCACGCTTTCCCTCATCATCATCTTCCTGCCTATCGCTTTTATGACCGGCTACGCCCGCAAATATGTGAACTCTTTCGGGTGGACGATGGCCATGGCCATTCTGGTCTCGCTGCTGGTGGCCTTCACACTTACCCCGATGATGAGTTCGCGCCTTCTGAAACTCACGGGAAGCGAAACGAAATCACGATCCCAGGGCTTCCTCCATCGGGTGGAGGAACTCTACCTCGGCATGCTGCGCTGGTCGCTCGACCACAGGCGCGCCATCCTTCTTATCTGCATAATCACGTTTCTCTCCACTTTCGGGTTCTATCACCTGGTGGGCCGCGATTGGATTCCTGCGGACGATCAGTCGGAACTCATCAGCTCCTTCACGCTTCCCGAGGGCACTTCCCTCGAAAAAACCACGCAGACGGCTCGGGCTATCGCTGAAAAAGTTGCGGCGTTCCCGGAAGTTGCCTTCGTGCAATCCTTCACGCATGGACCGACCAATCATGCGCACTTGTTCATTGGACTGGTGCCGCGAAGCGAACGAAAGAAAACTCACGCGCAAATGGCTACGGCCGTGCGCGGGGTGCTCGCCGGCTACCGCAACATGACCTATAACGTGCGCTTGCCTTCCGTGTTGGGTGGCGAGGTCTACTTTCCGATTGCCGCCGTAATCCGCGGGCCAGAGCTCAGTCAATTAGCGGAAATCAGCAAGCAGGTAGCCGGCCGGATGACAAACTACCCCGAGCTGGTGGACGTCAATCCCAGCCTCAACCTCAACACCCCCGAGTTGCAAGTGAAAGTGGACCGCCAACGGGCCGCGGATATCGGTGTGCGCATGACCGATGTCAGCGACGCGGTAAGATTGTTTTATTCGGGTGAGGATGAAATCACCCGATTCAAGGAAGGCTCCGAACAATATCCCGTCACAATGCAATTGTTGCCGGAGCAGCGGGATAATCCCGATGTTCTGGCGCGCATGATGGTGCCATCCACAAAACTGGGCCAGGTGCGTCTGGAAAACGTTGCCAGCATCGGGCGCGGCGCCGGCCCGGCCAGCCTGCAACGCTACAACCGTGAATTTCAAGTGAGTGTCTTCGCCAATGTGGCTTCCGGGTACCCGCTTGACCTCGCTGCCGCTCACACCGTGCAGTCCATCAAAGACGTCGGCTTGCCCGCCGGATATTCGTATTTATTTTCCGGGCAAGTGAAAGTCCTCGAGGAGACCACCTGGAATCTTCTGCTGGCGATGCTGCTGGCTTCCATTTTCATGTACATGGTCCTGGCGGCCCAGTTTGAAAGCTTCACCTACCCCTTCATCATCATGCTCACACTTCCGCTCAGTATCCCGTTCGCGCTCTTCTCCCTGTGGATCACCGGACGCGCGCTCAGCTTGTGGAGCGCCCTGGGAATGTTTCTCCTCCTTGGCATCGTGAAAAAGAACGGCATCTTGCAAGTGGATTACACGAATCGCTTGCGCGCTACGGAGGGCTTGTCCGTGCGCGACGCAATCCTGGAGGCCAATCGCGTCAGGCTGCGGCCGATCCTGATGACCACGCTTTCCATCATTGCAGGACTCATCCCGGTGGCCATCGGCATCGGCGCGGGCTCCGAACAACGCGCTTCGATCGCGGTAACAATTATCGGCGGGCAGACCTTGTGTCTGTTGCTGACCTTGCTCGTCGTGCCGGTGGCGTATTCCTACCTGGCCGAGTTCGAAGCCGCCCCTTGGGGTAAATGGGCGGCGCGAATGGTTGGGCGCGCTCGCCCGCCGGTCGTGCCCACGAACACTGATTGAATGGCGAATTTTCTGGCTGACTCCTGATTGCCGCCTGTTCCCTGAACACTCCTCTTGCTGATCGTTGCAATTCAACTTAGTGGAGGAACTCGGGGTTGAGTCTGAATTTGCTGTACACCGCGAAGCCAGCCCCGCGCATTGTGAATTCCGCCGTATCGTTCCCCGGGCCAAGCAGAGGAGTCCCGTCGAGCGTTCTCGGAAAGTAGAAGTGGACGGACGCGCTCGTGCCGGTTCCGGTGAACTCGATTTCAATCGGGGCAACGATGCCACGGCGGGTCTTCAGCGTCGCACGCAAGTCTGGCCTTCTTGCCGGTGTGAACGCAAAGGGCTCGAACCCAGCAAACCCGGGCTGATCGAGCTTCACCGTGACCACGTAGCGATCGCCAGGAAGCCGCGGCGCCTGCGCCTGAAACGCGGCAAGCGCGTGTTCGCCGAGTTCTTCAAGCCGCGCAAACGCCTGGTTCACCGGGACGGCCGATTCCCATCGCACCAGGAAGGCGGTGGAGGGCGAAAGCCTCGGTGCTCCATCCGGCTGCTGGGAAGAATCAACGGGGGGTTCGACTCGCATTTTCTGCATGCAGTTCCCGTTTGCGTCGATGGCATCGGGGTCGCAGTGGTACGTGCCCGTGGGAATGCTGTAGCTCGCTTGATTCTCTCGCCGGAAGAACACCACAGCTTCCACCTTTGCCCAAGGCGAGTGCCGCACAAGCTTCAGGGCTTCCGCATGCGACCACTGAGCGGCAGGCTTCTGCTTCCAGAAATCGTCCGCACTGGAGAAGGGAGACAGTCCAAAAATCAAGGTCAGTATGGGGAGAATCGTTTGAATTGCAGCCGGAAGCGGCCCACGCTGCCCGTGTGCCCTGGGTAATTCGGGGATCGCCGTATTGCCGGGAACTCTCATACTTCCACGAGCTCGATTGGGCTGACTGTAGCAGGTTTTCTCTGTCTCCAACAACAATTCTCTCAGCGCTCGGGTGTGGCGCGCGTCGTGGTGATCGGAATCCGCGCGAACATGGATTTATAAATCAGCAACGTCCCATCTCTCGAATGAGTAGGATTTTGGTTGACAAAACCGCCGCCCGGAATAGAATCACATGCAATTGTACAGTCGGTGCACGGGGTCCTTCTTTTTCTCAGTGGGGTGGCGTCCAATGATTTATTCATTGCGGTTTTCCTGTGCACTTATCCTGCTTCTTGGCTGTGCGTTTTGTCTGCCGGCGCAAATCACTACCGGTGAAATTACCGGAACGGTAATGGATCCGAGCGGCGCCTCAGTGGCGGGCGCCACCGTGTTGGCCGTCTGTCCGGACACGAATCAGACGCGTTCGATGACATCCGGCGCGGCCGGCGAATACACGCTGTACGACATGGCCATTTGCGTCTATAAGGTCTCCGTTTCCGCTCAGGGGTTCAAGACGACAGTGCGCAATGTGAGGGTTGACGTCGCCCAGATTACCAAGGCGGATTTCCGGCTTGAAGTGGGCCAGGGCAAGGAAGTCATCATTGTGGAAGCTGCCAGCCCGCTGGTGGAGTTCACCTCCGGCGTGAACAACGAGGTGGACACGAAGTCTATCGTCGATCTACCGACAGAAGGCCGTGACTTTAAGTCCATCTTGGCCCTTACACCTGGCGTGCAGCGCAGCCCAGGTGGCGGGTTCCTGGACGTTAGCATCAGCGGCCAACGCACCACCACCAACAATTACATGATCGATGGCATGCCCAACAATGACCGCTTTTACGGCAGCGAGGTCATCGGCCAGCCTGGCATACTCGGGGTCCCGGCCTCGGTACTGGGCAGCGATTCCATCGCTGAGTACACCGTGCAACAACTTCCGTCGGCGGACAACGGGGTCAAGGGGGGCGCTGCCGTCAACGTGACGCTCAAGAGCGGCACCAACAATTTCCACGGTACGGCCTTCTATTTTGGAGACTACGACTGGCTAAACGCCAGGAACTTCTTCGCCAAGACCACACTCCCCTATCACAATCACAATTACGGAGGCACGGTAGGCGGGCCGATCAAGAAGGACCGGACCTTCTTCTTCTTCGCGTTTGAAGGGCAGCGCAATACAGCGCTGGCGCCTTATAATCTGGCCATCCCCACGCAAGGCGATCTGGCTGCAGCTCTGGCGGACTTCGCCAATCCGGCTGTTAACCCGAGTAATCTGCCCCTGAATACGGCGGGCTTGAACCTGCTGAAGTATTATCCATGTTCGAATGGCGCTGGCGGGTTTGTCTCTTGTACACCCGCAGCGGCTAACGCTGCAGTGCCCACCGGCGGGTTCACCCAGTCCATTTCCAGTCCCAATACCGACAAACTGAGCAGCTACATCATCCGGATTGACCATAAGATGAACGACAAGATGCAACTGTCCGGCCGGTATACGTTCGCTGACAGTGTCCAGTCGGCGCCAGCTGCCGGCTATACGCTTCCGCCGGCGCCGGGCAGCGGTCTCCCACCCGACGCGTTTAACACCGTCGCTCCGACGCGCGTGCAATTGGCAGGTGCCACATGGACCTACAGCATGTCTCCCAACAAGATTCTCGACGTGCGTTTCAACTGGTCGCGTTACGCGCAGATCCTGGACCCGAATAACAAGGTTAATCCCCTCAGCCTGGGCATCGACACGGGCCCGCTGAACCCCGCCGATTTCGGCGTGCCTCCCGTCTACGCCAGTTCGGTGACCTATGGGAACCCTGGGGGCATACAAGGCTACCCGCTGAGCACCCGCCCCACCCAGACTTACGATGTGTCGACCCGTTTTTCGTGGAGCAAGGGCACTCATAGCTTCAAGTTTGGCGGCAACTATCAGTATGCTTCTACGTTCAGCCTGCGGAATCGCGCGCGGACTGGCCTGTTCAGTTTCCAAACTGATTTTGAGACACTGATTGACCAGTTGCTGACCGGCCGCCTCGACCGGGCTTCCCGCTCTTTTGGTGACACTTCACGCCACCTCTACCAGCCTTCAGTGGGACTGTTTTTCCAGGACGAGTGGAAAGTCACCCCCCGCGTGACAGTCAGTTACGGCTTGCGATGGGACATCAATGGTGCGCTGGGTGACGCCGACAAGAATGGCTCCAATTTCTTCCCCTGCGCTCCGCCGGAGCCAACGGTCTGCGCTCCGAAAGGGTTTCCGAACGGTCTGGTTCAGTTGCAGCAGGGATTCCCTCGCCTGTATAACCTGGACCTTAAAGACTTTGGCCCACGCGGTGGAGTGGCTTGGGACATCTTCGGCAATGGCAAGACCGCTCTCAGAGTGGGTTACGCCATGGCCTACGACGTGGCGAATTTTGCGGCTATCAGCGCACCTTATGCTTTCCAGGGTGCCCGGGCCGGGGCGTTTACAAACTCTGATCTGGGTGTGTTCTCGGTCACAGCGAATGGCGCAGGAGATGCGAGTAAGCCGACTTTGTTCCAAGCATTTGGGCCGGACACCTGCTACAACCCTGCCACCAATACCCCTGGCACTACACCGGCCTTCGTCTGCATCGGTCCGCAAGCGGGCAGCGGAGCTGCAGGTACGTGCGCTGGGACTGGGACTGTGGGTTGTTTTCAAACCTTTGGCGCCAATCCCGCAGGCACACCGCCGTTTAACATTTTCGGAACCGTTCCGAATTTGAAGACGCCAAGAATCCAGTATTACAGCGCCACGATTCAACACGAGCTGTTCAGAAACAACGCCATCACCGTCAGCTACCTTGGCTCCCACGGAACAGATAGTCTTCTGAGCCGCAGCCTGAATAACCGCCCGATCGGATGCTGGGATACGGTCAACAATGTGCAAATGACTACCGGGAATTGTGCGCGCCCATTCGATTCTCTCTATCAGTTGAATGGCGCGCCCAACTTCGCTTACATCATCCAGTTAACCAACGATGGATACTCCCGCTACAACGCCATGCAGGTGACTTACCGCCAACGCGATTGGCATGGACTCAATACCATAGTCAATTTCACCTGGTCCAACTGTATTGACACCAATTCCGTGAATCGCGGCGGTGGGTCCGGTCAGTCCCCACTTCCGATCGAGGAGAATCCTTACGATCCCAGCAGTAACCAGGGCCCGTGCGACACCGACGTCCGGCTGAACTTCAACACTGGCGTGACCTACGACTTTCCTCGTGTGCGCTCCCTCGGCCGCTTAGGAGAGGGTTGGCAGACCGGATCCGTAGTGACGGTTCTGAGCGGGCGTCCTTGGACCCCGTTGATTAGCACCACCGGCGACGAGTCCGGCCAGGACCTGGTTTACCAGAGGCCGGACTGCTCCGGGGTAAAACCCATCTATCAGTTCAGTGACCCCAATAGTCCGACCATCACGAATCATGATGCGATTTTTTCCAACCCGGCCCCCAACACCATAGGGACCTGCGGCCGCAACAGTTTGCGCGGCCCCAAGTTCAGGCAGTGGGACTTTAACCTCAACAAGACCACCAAGCTCACGGAGAAGATAGGCCTCCAGGTTCGCTTTGAGGTCTTCAACCTGTTGAACCATCCTAACTTCTATTTCCTCCCGGCCAGCGCCAAGTTCTCGAGCGGGAGCTTCTCTACGTTTGGGCAGACGCCGGATGTCTCCTCCGGAAACCCGTTCCTCTCTCAGGGTGGCGCGCGCGCTGCGCAAATCGGAGCGAAAGTCATTTTCTGATCTTCGGCATCTTCGGCTCTGCGTTTTGGTTCCGAAAAAGGAGTCTGCTACAATGCAGGCTCCTTTTCCTTTATGCGGCGCGCTTGCATCCTTTGCCTCTTCATTCTGTTTCCCGCGCTCGCCGCGGCAGCTACAGACCAGCCCAACGTCATCCTGATTACGCTGGATACCGTACGCGCGGACCGCATGGGTTTTCTCGGCTCAAAGCTTGGTTTAACCCCGCAACTAGATGCCCTGGCGAGTCAGGGCGTGGTATTTGAACGCGCATATTCACAAGCGCCCATTACGCCCGTCTCTCACGCCACCATACTCACCGGCACTTTTCCCCAATACCACGGGATCCGCAACTTCGGCGATCGCCTGCCACCAAGCGTTCCATTCCTACCGGATATTCTTCACGCCCAGGGCTACCACACGGGCGCCTTCGTCGGCAGCATCATCCTCGACCCGAAAAACGGCTTCGCCTCCGGATTCGAGCGCGGCTTCGATGTCTACAACGCCGGCTTTCACCGGCAGAAAACCGGGGAGCGCCGCGAAGCCTCCATGCAGCGCCGCGGCGAGGTGACCCTGGGGTACGTGCTCGAATGGGTCGGCCAGCAGAAGGGCGGCCCGTTTTTCCTGTGGTTTCACCTGTGGGACGCGCACGACCCCTACAATCCACCCGAACCGTTCCGCAGCCGCTTCCCGAACGCCCCGTACAACGGTGGCATCGCCTACGTGGATTCCATCGTAGGAAAGCTGCTCGACTATCTGCGCAGCCAGGGGCTCTACGACAACACGCTGATCGCCGTCGCCGCCGATCACGGCGAATCCCTCGGCGAACACGGCGAACTGACCCACAGCATTTTCCTCTACGACTCCACCATTCACGTGCCCCTGCTCGTAAAATTTCCCGGCAATCGTTTCGTAAGCCAGCATGTGAACGCGACGGCGAGCCTGGTGGACCTGGCGCCAACCGTCCTCGATGCACTCGGCCAAGCTCCGCCTCCGGCCATGCAAGGCCATTCACTCCTCCCGCTGATTGGAAATCCTCACCCGGAAAACCGTCCTTCGCTCGCCACCGGCGACCACTCCGAACGCTCCTTCGGCTGGAGCGCCCTCGTTTCCCTCCGCACAGGCAACCAGCTTTACGTGCGCGCGCCAAAGCCCGAGCTTTACGATCTGGCCTCTGACCCCGGCTCGAAGACAAACCTCTACGCAGACAAGCGCGCCGCCGCCGTGCGCCTGGCAGTCCAGTTGGATAGTTTCGTCAAGCGAATCAGCGAAGGAGCCCCGCAGGCCCTGCAGGACGGACTCGACGAAAAGAGCAGGGAAAAGCTGTCCGCCCTCGGCTACGTGGCCTCTGGCAAGCCCAGCGCGCCCACCCGCATCGATCCAAAAGACCGCATCGATGTTGCCAACGATATGCACGACGCCAGCCTGGCCATCGAGGAAGGGAAGGAAGCCAGCGTCATCCCGCTGCTGCTGCACGTCGTGGACAAAGACCCGCAAGTCCAGGCGGCGCAGTATTACCTCGGCATCGCGTACTCGCGGAACGGGAAATTTGCCAATGCCATTCCTCCGCTCCGAAAAGCCGTCGAACTACGGCCGGATGCGCTGATGGCGCAGTATGAGCTGGCCATCTGTCTCTATGAAACCGGCGATCTGAAGACCGCCGCCGCGCATTTCGAAATCCTGGTGGAAAACCGGCCCGACTGGAGCGACGCCCGCTATTCCCTGGCCTCCATTTATGCCCGCACCGGGCGGCCAGACGAAGCGGCCAAAAACCTGCTCATCGTCCTCCAGGGAGAGCCGGACCACTACCGCGCAAACTTGCTTCTGGGTCGCATGCTGTTTCTGAACGGCACTTTCGACGAGGCCCTGCCCTACCTGGAAAAGGCCGCGGCGGTCCAAACGGACTCCAGCGAGGCGCATTCCTTCCTGGCCGATGAATACGAAAAGCTGGGGCGAGCCCAGGATGCCGCGAACCAGCGCGCCGAAGCCGCCCGCCTGAAGCCCCCCACGCGCTAAGCTCAAGCATAATCTGAAGAATCGCCGCCCTACGCTGTGCGCCGCCCAGCCGCCTTTGCTGGACAGCCGCAATCCCCAACTATATAATTCGCCTTTACTTCCAGGGGTGTTCCATGGTTCCAAGAAAATTCTCTTTATTGCTATCCGTCTTTTTACTGGCCATTCCCTTGTTCGCCCAGCAACAAACTCCTGCAAAACCAAAACCGCGGGTCATCGTCCTCGGCGTCAACGGCATGGAGCTCGACATCATTCGCCCCCTCCTGCTGAAGGGCCAGATGCCGAATCTGTCAAAGGTGATCGAGAACGGCGCCTACGGAAAGCTGCGCACGGTTTCCGCGCCCAATTGTCCGCGCGTCTACACCACGCTCTTCACCAGCACCACTCCGGAGGAGCATGGCGTCACGGGTTTTCTTGTCGGCGGGATCACTGCCAACACCAACATGATGAAGGAAGAGCCCGTCTGGTCGATGCTTTCGAAAGGCGGGGTCACCGTGGGCATGGCCAACGTCCCGGCCACCTTTCCCGTTATGCCCGTCAACGGTTACATGATCAGCGGAATGCTGACGCGCGGCAAAAACTGTGAAGACGGCGTGCTTTGTGCCCCCAAGCTCAGCGAAGTGATGGGCGGCGACGCCGTCTATCCGAAGAGCCTGCAACCCGAACTCCTGAAGAATGTCGGCGATTTCTATATCGACTGCGAACGTATGCCCGCCGCGAGCGACCTGAAGGGCCACGAAACGGAACTCATCAACTCTTGGCTGGATAAAGTGCAGCTCATCCGCGACCAGCAGACCAAGCTGTTCGACTATTTGCTGACCACCCACCCCACCGAATTCACCTTCCTGGCCCAATCGTGCGAAGACCGCACCGGACATTGGCTCTACCCCATCTCACCGTTTAATGTCGGCTACAATCCCAGCATCAACAGCGTACGCCAGGACGCCTTCCCGAACCAGTACGTGTCCTTCGACAAGGTGCTTGGCTCCATCTTGAAGCACATGGACGACAACACGTATTTGATTATTTTCTCCGACCACGGCATCAAGCCCCTGCGCGAGTTCGAAGAAAAAGATCCGCACGCCCACATGGATCACGAGAAAACCACCCCGGTGATCGCCAAGCACGATTTTGCCGACGGCGATGATGTTCCCGGCTCGTTCTTCGCCATGGGCCCAGGCATCAAGCACGATTCGCGGCTGATGGGTCTGGGAGCCAGTGTCTATGACGTGGCGCCGACAATCTTGCACATTTACGGCATCGAGCAGCCAAAGCAGATGCGAGGCCGCGTTCTGACTGAGATTTTCGAAACCCCCGACAAAGTAGCGACGAAACAATAATTCGCCTGAAAATTTTCGCCAGACACCGGGATTTAGTTTGATTTCATCGGACAGCCACTCATTGCGGCCGATTCGGATTTCGCAGTGCCTTGGCCCGTAATTGAGCGCGCTGCGCGTCTTGCCGGCGCCCGAGGCCGGCGTAAGCCTGCGCGAGCAACTCAAATATTTCAGGATTGCGGTTCGAAGGATCGACAGTCGCTTCCAGCAACTCGGCGGCCTCAGTAAACTTTTTCCGGCGCATCAACGTTTTTGCCAGTTGGATCTGTGCCTCTGAACTCCCGGGCTGCAACAGCACCGCCGCCTCAAATTGATCTTCCGCCGCGTTCGAATCGCTCAAACCGAGATACACCCGCCCCAGCGCAAGCCGCGCTTCGAACTGGTCCGGGTTCAACTTCAAGCTTGCCAGCAGCGCGTCCCGCGCGCCCGGCAGATCGCCGCTCAACTCCAGCGCCCGTGCGTATTCGAGCGCACCCGCCGCGTCATTCGGGTGCGCGTCGCGCGCCCGTCGCAGATAGCCGGCGGATTTGGCGTAATTCCTCGAAGCCATCTCAAGCCGGCCCAGTTGTCTAAGCGCAATCGCCGAACTTTCGTCCAATTGCAGCACTTTCTCTAGCGCCGCCCGAGCCTTAACCGGCTCCCCGGCCTCTGACGCCATCGTGGCGATGTGCAGTAGATTCTGCTCTTCAATTTTGTCCTTGGGATCGGGCAACAATGAGGGTTCGGGAACATCCGTCGCACTTCCAGCGTCGGCTGAGCCTAAATACCCGAGCGCGTGCAGTTCATCGATGGTGCTCGGGGATGCTGCTGCAGGCGAAGTTTTTCCGTGCGTAGGTGATTTGGCGCTCAACTCCGCAAGCGATCTGCGCATTTTTTGAACCGTGCCATCCCAGGGCTCGTAATGGTTGTGCGATTCACCGGGATCGGCCCGCAGATCGTACAGCTCCGGCTTCGGCGCTTCGATAAACTTGAAGCCTTCCTTTCGAATCGACCGCAACGGAGCCCATCCAAACCGCAGCGGGTATTCAGTTTCACCGAAAACCGTCCGGGGAGCCGCCTCGACGCCGGTAAGAAATGGCTCAAGAGAATCGCCATCCAGATTTGCCGGAGCAGCAATCCCAAGCAGGCTCAGAATCGTGGGCATGATGTCTGTCGTGCGGACCTGCGCCTCAACCGTCCTGCCGGCTTCGCGTTCATCGGGCAACTTCACAATCAACGGAACGTGAGTCGTCGAATCGTAAAGAAATATGCCGTGCGTGTCTTCGTGATGCTCGCCTAGTCCTTCTCCGTGATCTCCTACGACAACAATCGTTGCTCCCTCATACCATCCCTGCTTCTTGAGGTAAGCAAGGAAGCGACCCAACGCGGAATCCGCGTAGGCGATTTCTCCGTCGTACAGCCGGTCCTTGTAAATTTCGGAATACGGCGGAGGCGGCTCGTACGGATCGTGCGGATCATAGAAGTGCAGCCAAACGAAGTGTGCGCCGGCTGGATGCGTGTTCAGCCACGATTCTGCGCGTCCCTCTACTTCCATTCCTCGGCGCTCCAGGCGTCCCCAACGGGACTTGGTTGTCGCTACCTCCGGGAAGTTATCGTAGAACTCGAAACCACGATCGAGACCTGGTGCGAGGTTCTTGCTGTCCAGGATCACGGCGCCGATGAATGCCGCAGTGCTGTAGCCCCCCTTCGAGAGCGATTCTGCAAGGGTAGGATATTTGGCGGCCAAAGGGACGCCAAAGTCGCCCACTCCGTGCGAGCTCGGTAAAAGCCCAGTCAAAATGCTCGTGTGCGAGCTATTGGTGATGGGGCTTGGTGTGAACGCTTGCGTGAAACGGATTCCTTGTTCTGCCAGCAGATCCAGTGCGGGAGTTCGGATTTGGTCGTATCCATAGCAGTGAACGTGGTCGGCCCGCAGAGTATCGATCGTAATCAGAAAAACACCGGGACGGGTTTCCTTGTCCGGTTCAGGCTCGCGGGCAACGCTGGCGCCAGCAGCCAAATGGAGACAGAGAAGGGCAAAAAGGATCCGCATAGCATCGAGCCTATCACGGTCTGTGTTTTCGAAAGTTGGTCAAGACGACAGCTACTCTCATTTAAAATGTTGGTCGCCTCGGCGAAGACGTCCCATCCTCGCCACCCATCCTCGCCGCCATTGACCTGCTGTTGCGCCACCTGTATTATCCCCGCATCCCAATTTCATTTTTATTGGAGAGGCTCAACATGTTGAAGCGTGCGAGGTCCTTTGCTGCGATATCTGCTGTAGCGATCGCAATAGCTGTGCTGCTTGTCGCTCCTTGCTTGTTGCAGGCGCAGCAAACACCAATTAATCCAGACGTGTATGGGCAGCTCAAGTACCGGTATATCGGCCCGGAGGGTAACCGAGCGACATCTGTCGCCGGAGTGCCGGGAAAACCGAACATCTGGTATGTGGGCGCGGCGTCGGGCGGCATTTTCAAAAGCACGGATGGCGGCATCCACTGGAATCCTATCTTCGACGCGGAACCAGTCGCGTCCATCGGCTCTCTGGCAGTGGCGCCCAGCGATCCAAATATCGTGTGGGCGGGAACCGGCGAATCCTTTATCCGCAGCCACATCTCCGTGGGGCAGGGAATTTACAAGTCCCTGGACGCGGGCAAGACCTGGTCCTTGATGGGATTGGAAAAGACCGGCCGTATTGGCCGCGTGGAGATCGACCCGAGCAATCCCGACATCGTGCTGGCATGCGCGCTGGGCCACGCCTACGGGCCGCAGCCGGACCGCG
>Ga0210399_10002353_pt1 | contig 14745 bp, 14 predicted proteins | sample IncBWC14MmetaG_FD_150865 | JGI IMG/M metagenome (GOLD analysis project Ga0210399, IMG submission 150865) | Forest soil microbial communities from Barre Woods Harvard Forest LTER site, Petersham, Massachusetts, United States - Inc-BW-C-14-M | ecosystem: Environmental > Terrestrial > Soil >... | reverse complement strand
AGAGCTTCCCAAGCTTCGGACGTGGGTTCGATTCCCATCGCCCGCTCCAGATTCTAAAAGACTTACACCGCCGCCTCATTTTCTAATAATTTCATTTTTTCCAGTAACTCGGTTTCGGAATGAAATTCCATGGAAAATTCAGCCGAAACGCGTTCGTGGTTGACTGCTGCGATTCCGCAAGCTTCGGAAGTGGATTCGGTTCACCTGTGACAAATACTAGCTGTTGCAGTCCCCGCATACTATTACGATGAGCGTGTCCTGAAGCCATCAGCCGATGAGTACAGGTCGGATTTCATTACTTAAGGACATCGTCAGGGATTCAATGCTGCGGGACAGGGCAAGAAACGTCTGCAGTTCAGGGGTGAGTAATTTTTGCGGCCCTTCCGAACAGCAAGTCCGGATTGTCTGTTCGAGACGCTCAAACGAATGTTCCAAGTTGTCTTTTCTCCCCGCCGCTTTACCATCCATCCTGTCTGCCATGCCGTCCAGAACATTGGCCATTTCGGCGTCGAACTCCTGCTGGGCCAGTTCTACGGGTTCTGGCAATTCAAAGCCTGGGAGACGCAAGCGATACTTCAGCAATGCAACTCGTGTCAGGAAAAGCGCGCGCAGTTGCGGTTGCCACCGCCGGATGCGGTCGCGCAAGGCAAGATCCTGCTGGCGCGAAGGGCCAAATTCGAAAAGAACGCCGTCGGCAAGGGCTCTCACCTGGTCGAAATATGTGTTGATCGTTTCGCGAAGAGAATAGCAGCGCTGGATTGCAACCCTTTTCTCTGCTGGAAGCGGTTCCCTTTCAAGTTCAGCTAGCGATCGCAGACTGGAAACGAATGTCTTCTTCATCTCCACCGCGGCACGAGACCCCCATAGGTGATCAAAGATGAGCCACATCATGAAAAGCCCCAGCAAGATGCCGACGACGCGGTCCCTTGCAATGGAGAGCGATGTCTGTGCCGCGAACTCCTGCAGGTTGATGAGGTAGAAAGCCAGCGCAGCCTGCAATCCGAAGTAGGACAACCGAGGGCTGGACGTCATGAACCAGGAAGAGAAAACCGTGACGATTATAAAAAGAATGGTGAATCCAGCAATCGAATCGAGGTACGGCAGAATAAAGATCTGCGAGCCCATCCCGATAAGAAAGCCACCCATCACGGCGCCCGCGATACGCAGGATCCCTTTCTGTCGAGATGCGCCGATCGTGGAAAGCCCTGTCAGCAGGCACGTAGTGACCGCCGTGCTGATCCCCGGCCAGGCGATGCCATTGTAGATGATGTAACAGAGGCTCGCCGCAAGGCAGCCTTTCAGCGCGAATTTAAGGTGCTCAGGGTTAGTGAGCGCGTCCGGGACGACAAGCTTCGATCGCGGAGTGTCGTCTGAAGGCAGCTGGTACTCATCCATTGATTTAGAACCCATAACTACCTGAGAAATGAGCGTAACGATTTTCTCCATCTCGAGCAGCAATGGAATACCGCGCGAGGGTTGGTCATTGGGATTGAACTGAATCGAGACTGGAATTCTCCGGTTCATTAGATCGGTGCGAATGCTCGCGATGGCAGCTGCCAGATTCCGCAATTGCTTCCGATCAGTGCTAGGCGGCTCGAAGCGCAACTGCGTCAGGGTTGCAGCAACGTCCACCAGCCCACCGACAAGCGCTACAACACCACTCATCTGTGCGCGGTAATGCGGCGAGTAGTCAGAGTGGCGCAGGACGCGCCGCAACGTTGATGTTCCGAGCATGCCCAGCCTGGTGATTTTTTTTTCGGTCGTATGATCTACGGGGCGGCCCTCGATGTAGCAAGCCAGCAAACTCTCGACCGCGGCTAGACGTTCCGCAATGGGCAGAACGACATTGTCTCCAGGCTTCATGCGCGCAAGCGCCAGTTCTACTACGGCAGTGACTACGACCCCGATCGAGGCCGCCAACACAACCCAAAGCATATCTTCAACATTGGTTTCGGCTGATACATGGCGATCCCACAAGGGGACTCCGAGGGCGGTCATGAAAGCGAAAATAGCAGCCGCACTGTAGTTGGTCAGCGTGCTAAACGCATAGAAACTCCCAGAACCCGGGCAACACCGGAGGCGACTCACGGACGCTCTGCGCAAGGGTGGCCATCTTCAAGGCTGACTCGCCGACTCGAAACAGGTCTGGAGATGGATCTTTGACACGGACGCGGACGGGGTATCGCGATGCCAGGTGGACCCAGCTCAGCGTTCTTTGCGCGTCGGGCAGACCGGGACTCAAGGTGCCAAAAACGTCGGCATCTGGCGTTACGCCAAATCCGACACTATCGACAACACCGGCGAAGCGCACTTCAGGTTTCGACAACACGTAAACATCGGCCCGCATCCCTGGCTCGATGTGTTGAAGACTGCCTTCACGAAAATTACCAATCGCCCACCAAGTGCGCGCGTCAATCAGCGTGAACACCTGCTGGCCTATATGCGCGTAGGCGCCTTCCGAAATATTGAGATTCGTTACCCGCGCATCAAATGGTGCATAGACCTTGCAGTTGTGGAGGTTGTATTGTGCCGTCTGGACCGCTGCAGCTCTGGCCCCACGCTGATTAGTCAACGGTTCAAGTGTAGTTACGGCGTGCATGGATTGTTCGTGTTGCGCTTTGCTCTGATCCAGAGCAGCCTTGGAGCGTTGGTATTGCGCCAAGGCCGACTGTAATCCCGCCTGCGAAAGCAGCAGTTGTGAGGACGACTGCTTGAGGGCTTCGGCCTGAGCGATTTCCGACGTCCTTGCTCTGTCGACCTGATCTACCGTTACGAACTGTTTTGCCAGCAGCGGCTCAATGCGATGCAGGTTGTTATTCGAATAGCTCCACTCCGCTTTGGCCCGGTTCACGCCCTGCTCTGAGTTCGCCACGTCCGCCCGCGCCTGATCGACCGCCGCGGCCCAGCGGGCTACGTCAGCTTGCGAGCCCTGGATATTAGCCTGTGAAACGGAAACGCCACTTACCAGTGCTGCGATCCTCCGCCCCTCGTCTCCGATTTGCCCTTCGAGAGCAGCCTGCTCGGAAAGGGCGTTCTCGAGAGCATACTGATACGGCCGGTCGTCAATCTCAAACAGCAGTTCGCCCTGCTTCACAAACTGATTGTCATGGACGTTCAAGCGAACAATCGGCCCTTCCACCTGCGGCGCCATTCCGATGAAATTGGCCATCACCTCCGCATCGTCCGTGCGTGGCTGCCGATTGATTTCGAAAAGCGCAACCAGACCAAGAACGACTGCGGCCGATACGATGGACACACGAAGAATTCGAATGGTGTTCTGGGGAGAGTATTGCCAATGTATGTGTTTCATAGCGCCTCGTCAGTGGAAAAAAATGAGCCACAGTCCGAATGTGAACAAGGCTGTTAGGCAGGCATACATCACGATTGGCGGAGAGAGCGCTTCTTCGAGATGCAGCTTCAACAATAGAAAACGAGTTCCCGCCGTCAGCAGGATTCCCAGGATCAAACAAAGGAGCCAGGCGGGGAAAAAGGATCCCAGCACGTCGATCGATGGAGCTCGCTGACAACCCGTGAGCGGAATTACGCCAATCGGGAGCAGCACTTTCGTAAGTTTACGATTTGGCACGTGTTTCATGGATGCTCCTTGGAACCACCCATGCGCACCAAATCGCCCGTCCGAAAAGCAAGATCGGCTAACGCGTCGAGAACCGCTGTGCGTGCCGTCACATCAGCGGATCGAGCCTGCGCCAACGTTCGTTGCGCCGCCGTAACATCGAGCAAATTGCGGACGCCGTAACCATACGCTTCGACAGCCGCGTCGTAGGATTGGCTGGAGGCCTCAAGGAGGGCGGTTGCCGCTTGCCGCTGCCGCAAGGCTGTCTTGACATTCGAGTAGCTTCGCCACACCTCGTCTGCAATCTGATTCGTGGTGGCTTCGACTTGTGCTGCAGCCTCATTTCGACTTGATTGAGCCCTGAGCAGATTGTTCTTTCGAGCTCCTCCGTCAAAAATGGTCCAATTGATTCGCACTGCTGCCGCGCCGTTCAATCCTGTCATCTGAGTTGCCGGAAGCTGTTGCTGCCATCCATATTGAGGTTGCCCAGCCACCGTCACCCCGAATTTCACGGAAGGATAGTAAGCGGCCCGCGCCTCTCGAATTCTCCCTTCCGCGGCCTTGACGCCTGCCAGCTGCTGCAGCAGGTCGGGACGTTGTTCCAATGCGCGAGCTAGTAACAACTCGACCGAACCATCGTGCATCTCGGGAGCCGGCAGTTCGTCGAGTGGCTGCACTCGGATGCTCACGGTCGGTAAGACCCCAAGCCCCGTCGCCAGGTCGCCATGCGCGATTTCTTCCAACCCACGCGCCGACTGCAGATCGTACTCCGCTTGAGCCGTGGCGCTCCGAGCCTCAAGGACATCGGGAAGAGTGGCAAGGCCGTGTTCCAATCTGTTTTCTGCTGCGTCCTGGACGGTCTTTGCGTTGAGCAAGCTGGTTTCGGCTGCATCGACCTGACCGACGGCGTTCAGCAGGCGATAGTATGTGTCCGCGACCTGGAAGATGATCTTTCGGTGCGTGTCGTTGAAGGCAAAGTTGGCGGCAGAGAGCTCCGCGCGGGCGGCAGCGATGCGGCCCGAGCGCGCTCCAAAGTCGAACATGGTGTAATCCAACTGCAACGCAGGCCCAAACGTCGCAATGGTCTGCCGCACAAAAGCGCTGCCGAACAGCACGTCCTCCCGGTCCACTTGCGAGAGCACAACGGCGGCCAGCGCCGGATACAATTCGCTCTGCGCGATGTGCAACGCGGCACCCCTGACCTTAGCGCCTTCCCATGCCACACGGGTCTCCGGATTGTTGCGCTCCGCGAAATCCACTAGGTCAGCAAGCGAATACGACTTCGTAGCATCAATCGTCAGGCGCGACGTGTTTACTGCCTTAGCTTCCTCCTGAATTTTGCGCTCAGCCGCAAAATGCCACGGACGATCCGGCGAAGGAGGCACACCCTGCGCGGATATGATCCGGGATATCGCCGCGGCTACTACCAGAAGGGCCAGGCATCGCCCGATCATGTTTTTCACTGTGACTCCCCCGGGTTCTCCTTTGATGCAAAATTGTGGCGCGCGGACGAGATCAATCTCAGGCAGATGTGGGGTTCAGGTTGCGCACCCCTCTGAGTTTGCTTAGAACGTGGTCAAACCACTTTCAGGAGTGTGATCTTTGCCAAAGGCGCATGCCTCGGCTGCCTTCATAAGCCCTCGTGACCGCCGAGGTGTGCTCGAAGAATTCGGGTCGCCACTCTTCCTAAACCTCTCTGCACAAAGGAGTTCCCTAGTTCGCGCGAGAATACGAACCATTCCTTCAAAAAGGGAAGTCAGGAATCGTTCCAAAAACTTACTTGCGTTTGGTCATGAAGCTGCTGTTCTCCGAATCGTAGGAAGCACAGACACCGCATGAACCACGGTCGAATTGACGTTTAGGAAAAAAGCTCATTCAATTTCATCTTTTCCTCACGGAGCTTCATCCAAAGAGCTTCATGGTTACCCGGATCTCTAGCATGGCAAATGCGCTGTCCATTTCCGGGGGGAGATAGTGTATGGGCAAGAAAAAAGTAGCGGACTTGCTGGTCGATGTTCTCGCCGAAGCAGGAGTTCGACAAATCTACGGACTTCCCGGGGATTCGCTGAACGGCATCATCGACTCAATTCGCAGAAGCGAGAAAATTCAGTGGATTCACGTGAGGCATGAAGAAACGGCCGCGTTTGCCGCTGGCGCAGAAGCGCATCCTACAGGACACCTCGCGAAAGTCAATCTCCTCCGCTAAGTTCGCTGCAACTTTTTCGGTCTCAACATAAGAGGAAGGGAGTAACGAGAATGGCTACAAAACAGCAGACGGCGCAGTCAGATTTTCCGGATGTACCCCGTGGGATGGATCTCCTCAACCGCCAAGGGCTGAACAAAGGCACAGCCTTCACGGACGAGGAGCGAAAGCAATTCGGCTTGGACGGTCTTCTCCCGCCTCACGTCGAGAGCCTTGAAGAGCAAGTCGTTCGCGCTTACGAGGCTTACAAGCGAAAGGACGACGACCTCGAGCGCCACATCTATCTACGCGCTCTTCAGGATACCAACGAAGTCCTCTTCTACAGACTCCTATTGGACCACATCGAAGAAATGACGCCGATGGTTTACACGCCGGTGGTTGCGCTGGCGTGCCAACAGTTTAGTCACATCTACCGCCGGCCCAGGGGCCTATTCATCTCCTACCCGCTGCGCGACTCCATCCCGGCGCTCTTGCGGAATCGTCCCAATCCGGAGGTCGACGTAATCGTCGTCACGGACGGCGAACGCATCCTGGGCATCGGCGACCAAGGCGCCGGAGGACTGGGTATCCCGATCGGCAAACTATCCTTATATACGCTCATCGGCGGGATTCGTCCGGAACGCACGCTCCCGATCGTTTTGGATGTGGGAACCAACAACCAGGAACGGCTCAACGATCCGGAGTACCTCGGATGGCGTCACGAACGGATCACCGGTCAGCCGTACTTTGACTTTGTCGATCAGTTCGTCCAGGCCGTGAAGCAGGAACTTCCCCGAACATGCCTGCAATGGGAGGACTTCGCCACCCCGCACGCTCGACCCATTCTTCAGCGCTATCACGACGAATTGCTGACGTTCAATGACGACATCCAGGGGACGGCGGCCGTCGCTCTGGGGGCCGTTTTGGGTGCGGTCAAGGTGACAGGAAAGAGTTTGAAGGATCAACAGATCGTCATGTTTGGGGCGGGTTCCGCCGGCATTGGTGTCGCCGATGGATTGCGTTCGGCCATGGTAAGCGAAGGTCTATCCGAACAGGAGGCGCGCAGCCACTTCTGGGTCGTCGACCGAAACGGTCTTCTTCACTCAGGGCGAAAAGACCTTAGCCCAGAACAGAGTGTCTACGCCCAGCCGGAAGACCGTGTGTCCGGATGGCCGAGAACTTCCAACGGGCAAATCGGACTTGCCGACGTGATTGGAAAGATCGAAGCAACAATTTTAATTGGTCTCTCTACTGCCGGTGGCGCTTTCTCCGAAGCGATTGTTCGTGAGATGGTGCGCAAGGTCGAGCGGCCGATCATTTTCCCGCTCTCGAATCCCACCTCCAAATCGGAAGCGAAAGCGGAGGACTTGATTCGTTGGACCGATGCACGCGCTCTGGTGGCTACGGGTTCGCCCTTTGCTCCTGTCAGTTACGGGGGTCGAACAATTCCAATCGCACAGTGCAACAACGTCTTCATCTTTCCAGCCATGGGACTGGGACTGGTCGCGTCGGGCGCCCGCCGCGTTACAAACGCGATGATGCTGGCGGCGGCTCGAACGCTCGGCGCGAATTCGCCGGCCCTCAAAGATTCTTCCGCGTCTTTGCTACCTCGTTTGATCGACATCCGAAGGGTGGCCGCGGAAATCGCGATAGCGGTCGGCATCCAAGCGCAAAAAGAGGGCCTTGCTCAAAAGACCACCGAGGATGAGCTCCGTCAACGTGTGTCGGCGGCGCAGTGGACCCCTGCCTACCCATCTCTGATCCCGGCAAAGATGTAAGACGGACGGAAGCAAAAGGAGATGGTCGTGCAAAGTGTTCAGGGTTTCCCGATCAAAACAATAGAGAAAGCCGCCGCGAAGTTGAGGCACGGAATGATTCCAATAGCGCGCTTTGCATTAAGAGCGCCTGGTTGCTCACGGCGGCAGGCCCGCCTGGCAACAATCGTCCGAGTCGCTAGCTTATTCGTGCTGGCCGCGGGCGGCCCCACTTCGGCGCAAATGCCGCAAACAGCGGAAACCGCCATTCCGGTTCAATCCGCTTGCTCCGAAGCTGCCCCAGCATTTACACAACTGACGTATGACGAAAACAATCGATATTTCAGCAATCCGAATTGTCGAACTGAATTCCTGGACCGCCTGAAGTACATCCCACTTCGCGGTGGCAACGAGGACTATTACCTTTCCTTCGGCATATTCACGCGGGATCGCGGCGAATATTTCAGCCATTTTGATTTGGGAAGCGGCCCTTCGGGAAATGCCTATTTGATGCAGCGTTATTTTGTACACATGGATCTGCACCTGAGTGAGAGGTTCCGCTTCTTCGGCGAACTTGCAAGCAGTCTTGAGACCGGCAGGAACAGCGGCCCTCGCGGAGGCCTGGACGAGAAGCAGTTGTACGTTCATCAGGGTTTTTTCGACATCGGACTTTGGCGGTCTGGCAAGGACAGCCTGACCCTACGAGCCGGCCGGCAAGAAATGGTATTGGGTTCAGAGAACTTTGTTTCCACTCGCGATGGCCGCAATATCCGGCGCAGCCTCAATGGGTTTCGTCTTACGTGGGTGAAAGGCGACTGGACTATCGACACATTTGCCCTCAGACCAACCCTGGATAATCCGGGCAATTTCAACGATCCCCCTAACCACGCATCCAGTTTCTGGGGCGCCTATGCGGTCAGGCCATTTGCCTTTCTGCCGCAAGGAAATGTAGACCTCTATTATTTTGGTCTGGATCTCCAGAAGGTGACTTTCGACGGCAAAGGATCCGGCCGGGAGCAAAGAGAGACAATCGGGACCCGGCTGTGGGGCACCACCGAACACTGGGATTATAACGACGAGTTTACGTATCAGTGGGGCTGGTTTGGGCCTGTTGACGATATTCGAGCATGGGCTATTTCCACGGAAACAGCCTATCGGATCGACTCGAATTCCCTAAAGCCCAGATTTGCCCTTCGCGCTATAGCCTTGAGTGGTGATCAGAATCCGGCGAGCCATACTCTCGGCACGTTTAATTCTATTTTCGAAAAAGGCCCTTATTTCAGCTATGCGGAAGTGTTCGCCAGGCGAAATCTGATCGCGCTGCAACCATACGTGGAAATTCATCTCAGCAAGACCGTCACTTTGACGCCCAACCCGGCCCTTTTCTGGCGTGAGAGTCCGCGCGACGGCCTATATACCATTGGCAACGCCGTGGTGATTTCCGGACAGAAAAGCAACGCCCGCTACATCGCCACTCAGGCCTCTGCGCAACTTCGATGGAAGATGAACCGGAACCTGACCTGGTTCACGGAATACGCTCACTTCTTTCCCGGCGACTTCCTGAAGCAGTCCACGCCGGGGACCAACATGAATTTTTGGACGGGATGGCTGGACATAAGGTACTAGGGAGAATTCAAAATGGCGATAGACGCAAGCACCACCCGTCAAGACGCGTCGAACGTGGCGCTCCCGAAGCCTGCCACACTCAGTACAGCAAAGTCACCTAATCGGACATGGAAGGCCATCGCGCCCATCGCCGCCGCTGTCGTCCTCGCGCTGTTGCCCGTGCCAACTGGCCTGCCGCAACATGCGTGGTACTTTTTTTCCATTTTTGTCGGCGTAATCGTAGGCCTGGTCTTAGAGCCGTTGCCGGGCGCCGCCATTGCGATAACGGGTCTCACGTTGGTCGCGGTGTTCCCTCGATTTGCGTTGTTCAGTCCCCAGCAATTGGCGGAGCCCGGCTTCGGCGCGCCGAGTGCAGCCCTCGCGTGGGCGCTATCGGGCTACAGCAATCCGACAGTGTGGCTCATCTTTGGGGCGTTCATACTCGCCCTTGGTTACGAGCGAACAGGGCTCGGCGAACGCATCGCTCTTATTCTCGTTAAGCGCATGGGCAAAAACACTCTCCTGCTGGGTTACGGGGTTACATTGGCGGATACGATTCTTGCGCCGTTCATACCCTCCCCAACCGCGCGCAGCGGCGGGATCATTTACCCGATCGTCAGCGATTTGGCGCAGGTCTATGAATCGAAGCCGAACGATCCTTCGTCGCGCAAGGTTGGGTCCTACCTCATGTGGGTAGCTATCGCAACCACATGTGTCACCAGTTCGCTGTTTCTCACCGCTGCCTCATTCAATCTGCTCGCCGTGGGATTGGTTGAGAAGCTTACACAAACGGACATTCACTGGATGGATTGGTTTAGAACCTCGGCGACCGCGATTATTCCGCTGTTGCTTCTGATTCCGTTGCTGAGCTATTGGCTCTATCCGCCCGAGGTAAAGCACTCCACCGAGGTGTCAAAGTGGGCGGCACTGAAGCTCGAAAAGATTGGACCCCTCTCCCGGCGCGAACTCACCCTGGCGGCGATTGTCGTGCTCTCGCTGGTGCTGTGGGTAGGAGGCAGCGCTTTCGCCAGCGCAACGACCGTGGCCTTCGTCGCGATAAGTCTGATGCTGATCACTCGAGTGGTAACGTGGAACGATATTACGGAGGACAAGCGTGCTTGGACTACTTTCGCGTGGCTCGGCGCCCTGATCGCACTCTGCGATGGACTCAACCGCGTCGGCTTCGTCAAGTGGTTTGCCGACGGCATCGCCCCCCACATGAAGGAGTTTTCGCCGCACATGGCGATGATAATTCTGCTGGCGATCTTTTTCGTCGCCCATTATCTGTTCGCCAGCGTCGATGCGTACACAACCGCCTTGCTTCCCGTAATTCTGTTGACCGGCGCGGCGATTCCGGGAATCCCTCTCAAGGAATTCGCGCTGCTTCTGTGCATGGAGTTGGGAATTATGGGGATCATTACCCCCTTCGCGGATGCGGCCAGCCCCATTTATGCGAATAGCGGTTACCTGCCAGCCAAGGACTACTGGCGCCTGGGCACGATTTTCGGAGCTCTCTTTCTCATTTTCTTTCTAGGCGTCGGCGTGCCTTGGGCAACTTTCCTTTGGGGGAAATAGTGCGTTCAACTCTTGGCCGCCGCAGCCGTCCGTTCACTCTCGCCCTTGGACATTGCTCTGGAAGTTGTAGCGGGAATTGTGGGGATTAGCCTTCTGTGGTTATGGTGGGCAACCCGGAGGTCAGGCCAGGCGTGAGCGTCCGTGCGAATGGGAAAAGTGAAGGACGGGACAGACTGCACGCGCGGAGTACCGCGAACCCGCACACGAAAGGCGGTTCCGGACCGAGACTGGGCCGTGGGTTCGATCCCCACCGCCCCTACCAGAATCCCAATGTTTTGACAGGTTTCCTGGCCTCAAAAAAGGGAAATGTGCTAATCGCTACTATTTGGCTGCGGAAGTACTGATTCGGCCCGCGGGAAAATTAGTTCTTACAGCGGATTCACGAGATCGGCCTCACGGAAGTGAAGCGCATCCGCGGCGAAATGGACAAGGTGATCCAGTCCACGGGATTCAAGGGCAGCTTTCACGTCGTCTTATCAGCGTTCCAATGCCTCCCTCAATCAAAGGATAGAAAATGAAAAGCAAAAAACTACTAGAAATAAACGAATCGAAAGACAACCAGAAAATAGAACTGTCAAATAATCAACAAAATCCAGGAAATGCAAAACCAGAAGAATTTGAGGTGCAATCAGAAATTCCGCTGCATGGCCAGTGTGGAAATTCTAGGGCAGAATATGCGAGGTTGGAGCGGGAGGCGGATTTAAAAAGAGAAGACCATTCAGGGTGTTTAATCAGGAACACCAATGACTTTAGCGAACATACCCAGGATAATTTGAGAGATGTCGACCACAACGATATTGACCTGTAAGAGTATTTAGCTGTGATTTTCAGCCATGATCGCTTTTCGGCCATAATAGCTGATCAGATAGAACGCAACTCCGAAAGAGATGATGTCCTTGAAGAGAAACAAGCCGAGATTGTTCATGTAATGGATGCCGTGAACCACGACAGTGTCATCCGGAGTCGTGATCAACATGGTGCTTGTGGTGAAGAACATGCCGACTAGAATGATCCCGCCCAGAATGCCTGCTTTAGGTTTAAAGTAGCCAATGATCAGTAGGATTGCTGCTGTCCATTCAGTGGCCCCGATCATATCCGACCCAATATATGGTCCAAAGACCTTGAATAGCCAACTGGTAAATGGACTGTTAGTGACGAGCGGGATGATGCCCTCTGCCCCGGGTGCTGTCATTTTGAACTTGCCTGCCCACAGCAACATCACGATCATTCCAATGCTGCAAATAAGGAAAGGGATATTTCGGTCTGCAACAAACGCTGCAATCTTCGTTAGAACACTCTTCGCCTGCGACGCCTCAGCGGATGTGGTTTCAGTCATAGAAGGACTCCTTCATGTGATGATCCATCGTTGTCAAATATTGAAGGCCGACTTGAACCGGGATTTCCGATTTGGACCTCTGTCTCGCGCATCATATGCTTCTCCCGCCCTCGACAACAACGAATTTGCCACCAGGGCGGGCCCAAACGAGATCAGCAGTGTTTCGTCCGGCTGGTTTTCGCCGGGTGCCCCATCCTTGGTTTCCAAAGAGTGGGTCTTGGGTTTCTTTCAACCGCAAACTACAACGTGGCTCACTCCGCCGGGTGCCGGGTGCCCCATCCTTGGTTTCCAAAGGGTGGGTCTTGGGTTTCCTTCGACCGCAAACTGCAGCTTACTCACTCCGCCCCGACCGGCTGCACCTGCCGCTCAATCTCCGACGCCTTCCCCGCCCGCCTCTTCTTTTTCTTTCGCCTGCTCCTCACCTTGCCCTGCAGCCTACTCGTACCAGTTTCGAATGTAGTACTCTATAAATAGTATTGACAAATAGTAAATAATACGCTATCTGTGCCTGTGAACTGTTCGCACAAGCCCGGCTCCCCTTTCTTCGCGCACTTCCCGCGCTCTTCCCCGCTCTCGCCATTCTCCCCCGCCATTCCCTTCACTTTGTTTTCAACCACTTCCGCACTCTTTCATTTTCCGTATCCACCTCATCCCCTTTCCTTTCTTCTCCTTGCGCACTCTTTCCGAAAAACACCCGGGTACCCCCTCCCAACTGGTCCAACCAATCGTTCCGTTTCGGAATTCTCGTCCGCCAAATTCCCTCTCATGTCCGTTCTCTTGCCGGACGTTGCAACCGGCATGAAGAAACTGCTTCAGGCTGTGAACTGTCAACTCTTAACTGTGAACTTCCCCTCCTCCACTGCTCGCTGGCCACCAGTCGCTAGCCACTGCTATCATTCCCCGCTTGCACCCCCGGGAGGTGGCATGGGATTTGACGAGCGGTTGGCGGAAGTGCGCGGCGGGTTTGAGCGGTCTTTCTGGGTGGCGAACGTCAGCGAACTTTTTGAGCGGCTTTCATATTACGCGGCGTTTGCTTCTTTGGCGCGGTATCTGCACGAGGCGCTGAACTTTCCCACCGAGCGGGCGGCGGATCTTTCGGGACTTTTTGGCGGGCTGGTGTGGTTCCTGGCGATTTTTGGCGGAGCGATTGCCGACCGCCTCGGCTTCCGGCGGGCGCTGGCGATCGCTTACCTGATTCTGGCGGGCTCGTATTTTTTGCTGGGGTCGCTGGGTGCGCCGTGGTTGGCGCCGGTGCGCAATGCCGTGCCGCTGGTGGTGCTGGTTACGTTTGTGCTGATGCTGCCGGCGCTGGGCGTGGCGATGGTGAAGCCGAGCGTGGTTGGCACCACGGCGCGTGCGTCGAACGAGAACGTGCGCTCGATCGGGTATTCGATTTACTACACGCTGGTGAATATTGGCGGCGCGCTGGGACCGTTTGTGGCGTCGTGGGTGCACCGGCACCTGAGCGTGGAAAATGTTTTTCGGGTGGCGGCGGCCAGCGTGTTCCTTATGTTCTTTGCGGTGCTGGTGTTTTTCAAGGAACCACAAAAATCAGGCGACGTGAAAACTGCCAGCCTGGCGGAAACGATGAGCAACTTCGGGAAGGTGGTGGCCAACCCGAAGTTCATGGTGTTTCTGCTGATTTTTTCCGGCTACTGGATTGTTTACTGGCAGGAGTTCATTACCCTGCCGATTTACATTCACGATTATGTGGACTCGAAAGCCGACACGGAGAAGATGCTTTCGACGGGGCCGCTGGTGGTGATTGCGTTCACAGTGGCGTTCAGCGTGCTTACGCAGAAAATTTCGGCGTTTCGCGCGGTGCTGCTGGGGACGCTTATTTCCATGGTGGCGTTCGCGATTCTCGCGCTGCACTCGAGCATTTATGCGGCTTACGCAACGCTCGTCGTCATCGCGGTCGGCGAGCTGATTCAGCAGCCGCGCTATTACGATTATATTTCGCGGCTGGCGCCGGCGGGTCAGCAGGGGACGTATATGGGCTTTGCGTTTTTGCCGCTGGGCATCGGCTCGTTTCTGGCAGGACGCATTGGCGGCGCGCTGCTGCATCGCTTCGGCGAAGTGCAACACCAGCCGCAGCTTTTTCTTTGGGCACTTACGGCGATCGGCCTGGGCACAACTTTGCTGTTGTGGATTTACGACAGAATTGTGAAACCGTCGGAATTAGAAACCGGAAAATAGAAGATAATCCAGGAAATCAATTGACCATGCGGCGAAGCGATTCCAGCGCTTGCCGAGCCAGCGAGTAGCGCGGTTCGATATTGATCGCTTCCTGGAAACAGCGCATCGCCTGGCCATACATTTCCTTTCCTAGATACGCGCGGCCCAGATTGTAGTGGGGAAAATGCCGCGGTTCGTAGCGCCGGGCGTCGACGGCCTGCAGCAACCAGGGAATGGCTTCGTCGAACTGGCCCAGTTCGATCATATAGGCGCCAATGTCGTTGTACGGATTGCCGAAATCGGGGTCGAGCTCGATGGCGCGCTTGCATTCGGCAATGGCGTCCATCAGCCTGCCCTGATAATGATAGGTCCAGCCAAGAAAAGTGTGCGCTTCGGCGGTGGGATGCAGCTCGAGGGAAGACTGGTAGAGCTCGGCGGCGCGATCGTAGTCGCCTTCCATTTGCGCCTGATAGGCGTCTTGCAACACTTCCCACGCGCGCGTGAGGGTCTCTTGGCTCATGGTGAAATTTTGAACTCAAAA
>Ga0210399_10002352_pt1 | contig 14746 bp, 9 predicted proteins | sample IncBWC14MmetaG_FD_150865 | JGI IMG/M metagenome (GOLD analysis project Ga0210399, IMG submission 150865) | Forest soil microbial communities from Barre Woods Harvard Forest LTER site, Petersham, Massachusetts, United States - Inc-BW-C-14-M | ecosystem: Environmental > Terrestrial > Soil >... | reverse complement strand
GAGATCGCTCGCGAGGCGGTGGGCGCGCAGTGCTCCTTCGAACACCGCGCCGAGCCGGGCGAGCGCATTGCGCGAGCGCTCGTTGCGCATGTCGGTGTGGAAACACACCCGGTGCACGCGCCACTCTTCGAAGGCATGGCGGAGCATCAGCAGCTTGGCCTCGGTGTTGGCGGCCGTGCGGACCGCGGAAGCCGCGAGCCAGGTGTAGCCGATCTCGCAGCCGTCGGGACCCGCGCGGCCGGCCTGCGGGTGGCCGGCGGGCCACTCCCAGCGCTCGATGAGAAAGAAGCGGGTCGAGCCGATCACCTTGCCGTCACGGAGGCGCACCGTCGCAAAGGGCAGCGCCGTGCCCTCCTCGCGCCCGGCCAACGCGGCGTCGACGTAGCGGGTCATCCCCGGTGTGTCGAGTGGCAGGGGCGTCCAGGCGTAGAGCGCGGGATCCTCGGCCGCGGCCGCGACCAGACCCGGGACGTGCGCGCGCGCCAGGGGCTCGAGACGCACGTGGGCGCCGGCAAGGACCAGGGAAGCGTCGCGCACCTCGCCATGATAGCCGGTCGGCTCAGTGCCTGCGGCGGCTCCATCACTGGAACCGCCGCAGGCGCGTCGCTACGCCAGTCAGTCCGAGTCAAAATCAAACAACGTCGTCAGATCGCCGATCGCGGGGCCATTGACCGGACGGTAAGGATCGTCGTCGGTGACCGGGTTCGGCAGGTGGTCGCGGCTGCGCGCCGAGACGTGCGGCAGGCGCCAGTTGCGCTCGATGAACTTCAGCACCGATACGTGATCGTTGTAGGTGTGATCGACGTATCCCTTCTTCGCATACGGAGACACGACGATGAGCGGGATGCGCGTGCCGTCACCGAAGAAGTCGAGCGGCTGCACGTAACCGGAGTCGTAGTAGCCGCCGCCTTCGTCGGTCGTGACGACGATCGCCGTCGAGCTCCACGCGTCGCTCGCCTGCACCTGCTTGATCAGGTCCTGGACGAACAGCTCATACAGATCGGTGTTCGAGTCCGCCGGGTGACCGGCGAGCGCCTCGAAGGGTCGGACGAAGGACACCGCCGGCAGCGTGTCGGCCGCCAGGTCGGCGAGGAAGGCACCATAGTTCTGCAGCTTCCCCTGCTCGGCCGTCGTCATGATCTGCCGATAGCCGGTGAGCGGATCGCAGATGCCGCAATAGGAATGGAACAGCAGCGGCACGCCATCGACATTGGTGGCAAAGGTGGTCGGGTCTGTGCCACGGTCGGCGCTGTAGTACTTCCACGATACGCCGCCCGCCGTCATCACGTCGGCGATCGTCGGGGCCGTCTGCGGCGGCAGCGTGAAGGAACTCGGGCCGAGTGACCGGGTCACTGCGCTGGTCTGATTCCAGTACATGTTGTAGTTGTTGACCAGGTAATAGTGCGTGGGCTCGCAGTTGCGGTTGAAGATCCCCTGGGTGGCGAGCTCCACGGACACCGTCATCACGCCCGGCTGCGAGACATCGGAACAGTTGACATAGGAGCCGCTGCCGTAGCCGTCCTGGGTGTAGTAGTTGTTAGTACCGCTCGCCGGATTGGGGTCTTCGATCTGGTTGGCGAACGGGACCGCGGCGGCGCCGTTGAGCAGGTTGGGATCGGTGAAGAATGCCGCGTGTCCGGTGACCAGCGCCTGGAAGTTGGCGCCGGTACCGCCCAGGATCGCCTGATGGTAGTTGTCGCTGATCGCGTACCGGTCAGCGAGGGCCTTGAAGACCGGCGCATCGCCCGGCTGCGCATGGCCGGCGGCGTCCGTGAACGGATTCATGTTGAAGAAGCCCATGGAGATTGCGCCCTCCTTGGGATTGAACCCGCCGGCCGGTGAGGGATTGCCGTTCGACCCGGTGCCGATGGTGGTCTCGACCCAGACGAACTTGTCGTGGCGCCGGCCGTCGAGCTCCTGCCACATCTGGAAGAAACGGTGCACCGGATCGCCCGTGTAGGCGGCGTACGGCACGTACTTGCTGATCTGGAAGGGGCCGTTGGGAAGATTCGTCGGGAAGCGGGCATCGAGCACGCCACCCGGCTGGCCGAGCGCGGAGGTCGTGTACGGCTGCGGCAGCGTCGCATACGGTCCGAGCGACGCCGTCACCGGAGTGTAGATGTCGTAGTCGAGACCCCGCTGCTGTGCCGCGCGGCCGAAATGCGGCCCCGGGGTGCCATCGGCGTTCACGATGCCCTTGCTCAGCAGGTTCTCGACCGACTGGCCCGCCTTCGGCACGTAGGTGCCAAAGACGTTATCGAAGGTGTGGTTCTCGCCTACCACCACGATCAGGTGCTTTATGGGTGTGGTCGTGTGGCCACCCTCCTCGGCTGCAGCCACCTGCGCCGTACTGAGGGCGGCGATTGCGAGGCCCAGTGTCAGAGCGACGCTGTGCGCCGCGCAGCGCGATTTCCGCTGTCGTGTTCCCTTACGGTTCATTCGATGCACTCCCATGGGTTGGCGGACTTGCCGTCGCGGGCAAGTCTCGCGGCTGACCGTGTCAGGGAGATGGCCGGGGCGTTACAGAAAAAAAAACGGGCCGGCGACCTTAGTCGCCAGCCCGTTCGAGCGGTTGCGTTGCGGCCTGAGCTTCAGCCCGCGGCGCTCTCCGACTCCTCGCCGACGCTCGCCTCTTCGCTCTCCGGCAGCCCGCCGCCCACGTCCATGAAGCTGCGGCGCTCGGTGCCCTCGAGCTTGCGGCGGCGGGACTCGTGGGCCGCGAAGCCCGTGCCCGCCGGGATGAGGCGTCCGACGATGACGTTCTCCTTCAGGCCCCGCAGGTCGTCCTTGAGCCCGCGCACCGCCGCCTCGGTGAGCACGCGGGTGGTCTCCTGGAAGGAAGCCGCCGAGATGAACGACTCGGTCGCGAGGCTCGCCTTGGTGATGCCGAGCAGCACCGGCTGCAGCCGTGCGGCCTTCTTGCCGTCCTGCTCGGCGCGATCGTTCACGTCGAGCGCCCGTGCCCGGTCGAGCTGCTCACCGCGCAGCAGCGTCGTCTCACCCGCCTCCTGCACCTCGGTCTTGCGCAGCATCTGGCGGATGATGACCTCGATGTGCTTGTCGTTGATCTTCACGCCCTGCAGGCGATAGACGTCCTGGATCTCGCGCACGAGGTAGTTGGCGAGCGCCTCGACGCCCTGCAGGCGCAGGATGTCGTGCGGGTTCGGCTCGCCGTCGGCGATCACCTCGCCGCTCTCGACCGTCTCGCCCTCGAACACGTTGAGCTGGCGCCACTTCGGGATCAGCTCCTCGTACTTCTCGCCCTTCTCGCCCTCGTCGGAGGTGATGATCAGGCGCCGCTTGCCCTTGGTCTCCTTGCCGAAGCTCACGGTGCCGGACTTCTCGGCGAGAATCGCCGGGTCCTTCGGCTTGCGGGCCTCGAACAGGTCCGCGACGCGCGGCAGTCCCCCGGTGATGTCACGGGTCTTGGAGGACTCCTGCGGGATGCGCGCGATGACGTCGCCCACCGACACCCGTGCCCCGTCGACCAGGCTGACGAGCGCGCCCGGCGGCAGCGTATAGACCGCCGGGATCTCGGTGTTGGCGAAGGTCACTTCCTTGCCCTTGCCGTTCACCAGCTTGATGGTGGCACGCAGGTCCTTGCCGCCGCGCTGCTTGGTGTCGAGCACCACGGTCGAGGAGAGGCCGGTGACCTCGTCCACCTGCGAGGTGACGGTGAGGCCGTCGACGAAGTCCTGAAACTTGACGAAACCGGCGACCTCGGTGATGACCGGGTGGGTATGCGGATCCCAGGTCGCGATCACCTGGCCCGCATTCACCGTCGCATTCTCCTTGGCGCTGATCACGGCGCCGTAGGGGATCTTGTAGCGCTCGCGCTCGCGGCCGAAGTCATCGACCACGCCGAGCTCGCCCGAGCGCGATACCGCCACCAGGTGCCCCTTCTCGTGCTGCACCGTCTTCACGTGATGGAAGCGGATCAGGCCCTTGTTGCGCACCTCGACGCTCGAGGCGGCCGCGGCCCGCGATGCCGCACCACCGATGTGGAAGGTGCGCATGGTGAGCTGCGTGCCCGGCTCGCCGATCGACTGCGCGGCGATGACGCCTACGGCCTCGCCGATCGAGATCGGCCGGCCGCGCGCCAGGTCACGCCCGTAGCAGCGCGAGCACACGCCGTAACGGGTCTTGCAGGTGATGGGCGAGCGGACCTTGATCTGGTCGACGCCCTCCTGCTCGAGGAGCCGTACCATCTTCTCATCGAGCAGCGTTCCCGTCGGGATCAGCACGTCCTTCGGCGCGCCGGGCGTGGTGATGTCCTCCGCCAGCACGCGCCCGAGCACGCGCTCGCCGAGCGCCTCCACCACGTCGCCGCCCTCGACGAGCGGGGTCATGTTGAGGCCGTTGCCCGTGCCGCAGTCCTCTTCGGTGACCACCAGATCCTGGGCCACGTCGACCAGACGCCGGGTGAGATAGCCCGAGTTCGCGGTCTTGAGGGCCGTGTCCGCGAGACCCTTGCGGGCGCCGTGGGTGGAGATGAAGTACTGCAGGACGTTCAGGCCCTCGCGGAAGTTCGCCGTGATCGGCGTCTCGATGATCGAGCCGTCGGGCTTGGCCATGAGGCCGCGCATGCCGGCGAGCTGGCGGATCTGGGCGGCGGAGCCGCGCGCGCCCGAGTCGGCCATCATGAAGATCGAGTTGAAGGACTTCTGCTTGTGATGGCCGCCCCGCAGGTCGGTCGCCTCCTCGGTGCCGAGCTTCTCCATCATCGCCTTCGCGACCTGGTCGTTGGCGCGCGACCAGATGTCGACCACCTTGTTGTAGCGCTCGCCGTTGGTGACTAACCCTGAGGCGTACTGGTCCTGGATCTCCTTCACCTCGTGGTCCGCGGAGGTGACGATGCGGGTCTTCTGCTCCGGGATGACGATGTCGTCGATGCCGAAGGAGACGCCCGCGCGGGTGGCGTAGTGAAAGCCGGTGTACATGAGCTGGTCGGCGAACACCACGGTCTCCTTGAGACCGAGCGCCCGATAACAGGCGTTGATGGTCGCGGAGATCGCCTTCTTGGTCATGTCCTGGTTGATGAGATCGAAGGACAGGCCCTTCGGCAGGATCTCGGACAGCAGCGCGCGGCCGACGGTCGTGTCGACGATGCGTGTCTGCTCGGTGAAGGTGCCGCCCTCGCCCTTGACGGTCTCGCGCAGGCGCACGCGCACCTTGGCCTGAAGATCCACGCCGCGGCTCTCATAGGCGCGGTGTACCTCGGCCACGTCGGCGAAGAACATGCCCTCACCCCGCGCACCGATGCGCTCGCGCGTCATGTAGTAGAGGCCTAGCACCACGTCCTGGGACGGGACGATGATCGGGTCGCCGTTGGCGGGCGAGAGGATGTTATTGGAGGACATCATCAGGGCGCGCGCCTCGAGCTGCGCCTCGAGCGACAGCGGCACGTGCACGGCCATCTGGTCGCCGTCGAAGTCGGCGTTGAAGGCCGTGCACACCAGCGGATGCAGCTGGATCGCCTTGCCCTCCACCAGCAGCGGCTCGAACGCCTGGATGCCGAGGCGGTGCAGCGTCGGCGCGCGGTTCAACAGCACCGGATGCTCGCGGATGACCTCCTCGAGGATGTCCCACACTTCGGGTCCCTCGCGCTCCACCAGGCGCTTGGCGGCTTTGATGGTCGAGGCCTCGCCGCGCAGCTGCAGCTTCTGGAAGATGAAGGGCTTGAAGAGCTCGAGCGCCATCTTCTTCGGCAGGCCGCACTGGTGCAGGCGCAGCTGCGGGCCGACCACGATGACCGAGCGACCCGAGTAATCGACGCGCTTGCCGAGCAGGTTCTGGCGGAAACGCCCCTGCTTGCCCTTGATCATGTCGGCGAGCGACTTGAGCGGCCGCTTGTTGGTGCCGGTGATGGCGCGTCCGCGGCGGCCGTTGTCGAGCAGCGCGTCCACCGCCTCCTGCAGCATGCGCTTCTCGTTGCGCACGATGATGTCGGGCGCGTTGAGCTCCAGCAGCCGGCGCAGGCGGTTGTTGCGGTTGATGACGCGGCGATACAGGTCGTTGAGATCGCTGGTCGCGAAGCGGCCGCCGTCGAGCGGCACCAGCGGGCGCAGGTCCGGCGGCAGCACCGGCAGCACCGTCATCACCATCCACTCGGGCTTGTTGCCCGACTCGACGAACGACTCGATGAGCTTGAGCCTCTTGGAGAGGCGCTTCAGCTTGGTCTCCGAGGAGGTGCCGGCCATCTCCTCGCGCACCTTGGCGATCTCGGCCGTGAGATCGATGGTGCGCAGCAGCTCGAACACGGCCTCGGCGCCCATGCGGGCGTCGAACTCATCGCCGTGCTCCTCGATGGCCTCGAGGTACATCTCGTCGGTGAGCAGCTGGCCGCGCTGCATCGGCGTCATGCCGGGCTCGATGACCACGAAGGCCTCGAAGTACAGCACGCGCTCGATCTCGCGCAGCGTCATGTCGAGCATCAGGCCGATGCGGCTCGGGAGCGACTTCAGGAACCAGATGTGCGCCGTGGGGCTCGCGAGCTCGATGTGGCCCATGCGCTCGCGGCGCACCTTGGCCTGCGTCACCTCGACGCCGCACTTCTCGCACACCACGCCGCGGTGCTTCAGGCGCTTGTACTTGCCGCACAGGCACTCGTAATCCTTCACGGGACCAAAGATCTTGGCGCAGAAGAGTCCATCCCGCTCCGGCTTGAAGGTGCGGTAGTTGATGGTCTCGGGCTTCTTGACCTCGCCGTACGACCACGCGCGGATCATCTCCGGCGACGCCAGCCCGATCTTGATCGAATCGAAGTGCTCGACCGGAGCGTGCTGCCTGAAAAGCTTGAGTAAGTCTTTCATGAGTTAGTCCTGCTCCAGTTCCATGTTGATACCGAGCGAGCGGATCTCCTTCACCAGTACGTTGAAGGACTCCGGCATGCCGGCATCCATCTGATGGTTGCCGTCGACGATGTTCTTGTACATCTTGGTGCGGCCGTTCACGTCGTCCGACTTGACGGTCAGCATCTCCTGCAGCGTGTAGGAGGCGCCGTAGGCCTCGAGCGCCCATACCTCCATCTCGCCGAAGCGCTGTCCGCCGAACTGTGCCTTGCCGCCCAAGGGCTGCTGCGTGACCAGGCTGTAGGGCCCGGTCGAGCGCGCGTGCATCTTATCGTCGACCAGGTGATTCAGCTTCAGCATGTACATGTAGCCGACCGTTACCTGGCGCTCGAAGCGCTCGCCGGTGCGGCCGTCGTACAGGTAGGTCTGGCCGTTCAAGGGCAGATCGGCGAGCTTGAGCATGCGCTTGATCTCCTGCTCGCTCGCGCCGTCGAACACCGGCGTCGCCATCGGCACGCCGTTCGAGAGGTTGCGCGCCAGCTGCGTCAGGTCCGCATCGCCCAGGGAGTCGATCTCCTCGCGCTGGCCGCCGGTCTCGTTGTAGATCTGCTTGACGAAGGCACGCAGGTCGGCCGCGGCCGCCTGCGCTTCCAGCATGCGTCCGATCTTGAGTCCCACGCCCTTGGCCGCCCAGCCGAGGTGCGTTTCCAGCACCTGGCCGACGTTCATGCGCGAGGGGACGCCCAGCGGGTTCAGCACCACGTCGACCGGGGTGCCGTCCTCGAGGTACGGCATGTCCTCGACCGGAACGATGGTCGAGATCACGCCCTTGTTGCCGTGGCGGCCGGCCATCTTGTCGCCGGGCTGCACGCGGCGTTTCACCGCGAGGTACACCTTAACCATCTTGAGCACGCCCGGGGCGAGGTCGTCGCCCGCGGTGATCTTGGCGCGCTTGTCGTCGAGGCGCTTCTCGAAGGCCTTGCGCTGGAGCTTCAAGCGCTCGGAGGCCTGCTCGAGCTGACTGTTCGCATCCTCGTCCTCGAGGCGGATCTCGAACCACTCCTCGCGCGGCACCTCATCGAGGTACTCGCTCGCGATGCGGGTGCCGCCCTTCAGCTTCTTCGGCCCGCCCGCGGCACTCTGGCCGACGAGCATGCCGCGCACGCGCTGGAACAGGTCGTCCTCGAGGATGCGCTGCTGATCGGCGAAGTCCTTGCGGACCCGCTCGATCTCGGCCTTCTCGATCGAGAGCGCGCGCGAGTCCTTCTCGACGCCGTCGCGGGTGAAGACGCGCACGTCGATCACGGTGCCGTCCATGCCGGGCGGCACGCGCAGCCCCGTGTCCTTAACGTCGGAGGCCTTTTCGCCGAAGATCGCGCGCAGCAGCTTCTCCTCGGGGGTGAGCTGGGTCTCGCCCTTGGGCGTGACCTTGCCGACCAGGATGTCGCCGGCCTTGACCTCGGCGCCGATGAAGGCGATGCCCGCCTCGTCGAGCTTGGCGAGCGCGGCGTCGCCGACGTTGGGGATGTCGGCGGTGATTTCCTCCGGTCCCAGCTTGGTGTCACGGGCGACGCAGGTGAGCTCCTCGATATGGATCGTCGTGAAGCGGTCTTCCTCCACCACGCGCTCGGAGATGAGGATCGAGTCCTCGAAGTTGTAGCCGTTCCACGGCATGAAGGCGACCAGCAGGTTCTGCCCGAGGGCGAGCTCGCCCAGGTGCGTCGAGGGACCGTCAGCCAGCACGTCGCCGCGGGCGATCACGTCGCCGGCGTTCACCAGCGGGCGCTGGTTGATGCAGGTGTTCTGGTTCGAGCGCGTGTACTTGGTGAGGTTATAGATGTCGACGCCGGGCTCGCCCGCGGTCGTCTCCTCGTCGTTCACCCGCACCACGATGCGCGCGGCATCGACCGAGTCCACGGTGCCGCCGCGGCGGCCGATCACGGTGACGCCCGAGTCGATCGCCACGGGACGCTCCATGCCGGTGCCGACCAGCGGAGTCTCGCTGCGCAGCGTCGGCACCGCCTGGCGCTGCATGTTCGATCCCATGAGCGCGCGGTTGGCATCGTCGTGCTCGAGGAACGGGATGAGCGAGGCGGCCACCGACACGATCTGCTTCGGCGACACGTCCATGTAGTTGATGCGGTCGCGCGGCATCAGCGTGAACTCGTTCTGGAAGCGGCAGGACACGAGCTCGTCGGTGAGCTCGCCCTTCGGCCCGAGCACCGCGTTCGCCTGCGCGATCGCGAACTCGCCTTCCTCGATCGCCGACAGGAAATCAATCTTATCCGTCACCGCGCCGTTCTCGACGCGCCGGTAGGGCGTCTCGAGGAAGCCGTATTGATTGGTGCGCGCGTACACCGAGAGCGAGTTGATGAGGCCGATGTTCGGGCCTTCCGGCGTCTCGATCGGGCAGACGCGCCCGTAGTGGGTCGGGTGCACGTCGCGCACCTCGAATCCGGCGCGCTCGCGCGTCAGTCCGCCCGGCCCGAGAGCCGAGACGCGCCGCTTGTGCGTGACCTCGGACAGCGGGTTGTTCTGGTCCATGAACTGCGACAGCTGCGAGGAGCCGAAGAACTCCTTGACCGCGGCCGCCACCGGCTTGGCGTTGATCATCTCCTGCGGCATGAGCGGCTCGGTCTCGGCGATCGTCAGGCGTTCCTTGACGGCGCGCTCGACGCGCACCAGGCCGACGCGGAAGGCGTTCTCCGCCATCTCGCCGACGCTGCGCACGCGGCGGTTGCCGAGGTGATCGATGTCGTCGACCTGGCCGTTGCCGTTACGGATGTCGATGAGCACCTTCAGCACGTCGATGACGTCCGACATCTCGCCGTACTGCGCCACCAGGCGCTTGGAGAGCTCGTCGGTACGGGTGCTCGCGTACTTGAAGTCGTAGAGGATCCCGGGGCCGAGGATCTCCTTGCGGCCCACGCGGCGGTTGAACTTCATGCGGCCGACGCCCGAGAGGTCGTAGCGCTCGGGATTGAAGAACAGGTTGGCGAACAGGTTCTCCGCGGCGTCCTTGGTCGGCGGCTCGCCGGGACGCATCATGCGGTAGATCTCCACCAGCGCCTCGAGGCGCGTCTTGGTGGGATCGATGCGCAGCGTGTCGGAGATGTACGGGCCGCGGTCGAGGTCGTTCACATACAGCGTATTGACCTCGCGCGTGTTGGCCTCGATCAGCTTCTCGACCGAGGCCGCCGTCAGCACCTCGTTGGCCTTGGCGAGGATCTCGCCGGTCTCGGTATTGACGACGTCGTGGGCGAGGATCTTGCCGTAGACGTACTCGCGCGGCACGCGCAGGCGCGTCACCTTGGCATCTTCCAGCTGGCGCACGTGGCGCGCGGTGATACGCCGGCCTTCCTCGACGATCACCTGCTCGCCAATGCGGATCTCGAAGGTCGCGGTCTCGCCGCGCAGGCGCTGGGGCACCAGCTGCAGCGCGACCTCGTCGCGGCTCAGGTAGAAGGTGTTGGTCTCGAAGAAGGTCGCGAGGATCTCGGACTCGTTCATGCCCAGCGCACGCAGGATGATCGTAACCGGGAGCTTGCGCCGCCGGTCGATGCGCGCGAACACGCAGTCCTTCGGGTCGAATTCGAAGTCGAGCCAGGAGCCGCGGTAGGGAATGATGCGCGCCGAGAACAGCAGCTTCCCGGAGGAGTGGGTCTTGCCGCGGTCGTGGTCGAAGAACACGCCGGGGCTGCGGTGCAGCTGCGAGACGATGACGCGCTCGGTGCCGTTGATGACGAAGGTACCGTTGTCGGTCATCAGCGGCAGCTCGCCGAGGTACACCTCCTGCTCGCGCACGTCCTTGACCGGCTTCTTGGCGCCGGCGGCTTCCTTGTCGAGCACGATGAGGCGCACCTTGACGCGCAGCGGAGCTGCGTAGGTGAGCCCGCGCAGCTGACATTCCTTGACGTCGAACACCGGCTCGCCGAGCCGGTAGCTCACATACTCGAGCGAAGCGTTGCCGCTATAGCTCGAGATCGGGAACACGCTCTGGAAAGCGGCGTGCAGGCCGATGCGATCGCGCTTCTCTTCAGGCTTATCGACCTGCAGGAAGGTGCGGTACGAGTCGAGCTGGATGGCCAGCAGGTACGGCGTATCGAGAATGCTCGCCTGCTTGCCAAAGTTCTTGCGGATGCGCTTCTTCTCGGTGAAGGAGTAAGCCATTCGGAGGTCACCTCAACGGTCAGTGCAAAGCCAATCGAAAACAAAACGACCCCTCGCCGCCCACGGCAGGCCGCGGACTGCGGCGTGCGCGCGGACGGTGAGGGGGAGGCGCATGGAGGTCTACTTGACCTCCACCTTCGCGCCGGCGTCCTCGAGCTTCTTCTTCATTGTTTCGGAATCGGCCTTGGAAACGGCTTCCTTGACGGTCGAGGGCGCGCCCTCCACCAGGTCCTTCGCTTCCTTGAGGCCAAGGCCCGTGATCTCGCGGATCACCTTGATCACGGTCACCTTCTTGTCCGCCGGGTACTCCTTGAGGAGCACGGTGAACTCGGTCTGCTCCTCGACCGGCGCAGCCGCGGCCGCACCCGCGCCCGGGGCCGCGGCGACCGCCACCGGAGCCGCGGCGGTCACGCCGAACTTCTTCTCCATGTCGGAAACGAGTTCCATGACCTCGAGAAGAGTCATCTTGGAAATTGCAGCGAGGATTTCGTCTTTGTTGACAGCCATTAGAGTCTCCAAAAATTGGTCGTAACAGTTAAGCGCCCGCGGCCTGTTTCTGGTCGCGAACCGCGGCGACGGTGCGGGCGAGCTTCGCTGCCGGCGCGGCCAGCGTGCCGGCCAGCTTCTGCACCGGCGCCTTGAGCACGCCGAGCAGCAGCGACAGCGCCTGCTCGCGAGTCGGCAGACTCGCCACCTTGTCGAGATCGCCCCCGGGCAACACCTGCCCGCCGAGCGACACGAGCGTCGCCACGAGCTTCTCGTTTGCCTTGGCGAAGTCCTTCACCACGCGCGCCGCCGCGCCCGGATCGTCCTTCGAGAAGGCCAGTACGAGAGGCCCCTTGAGCTTCGGTCCCACAGTCTCGAACGACGTGCCGGCGAGGGCCTTGCGTGCCAGCGTGTTCTTGACCACACGCATGTACACGCCCTGCTTTCTCGCCTTGGCGCGCAGCTCGGTCATCTGTCCGACCGTCAGCCCGCGGTACTCGGCGGCCACGACCGACTGGGCTTTCTGAGCCACAGCGGCCACTTCCGCTACGAGCGCCTTCTTGTCTTCCAGGTTGAGTGCCATTCATCTCTCCTCATCGCCTGAAGATCACCCGGAGCCGCGCCTCCATGCGCCACTCCACCCTTGTGACGGTGACCTCCACGCCCCGAGGAGCTCCTCGATGCGAAAAGCGGTTCACCATCTGCGCAGGCGGCTCATTAAGAGGGCTGCGGGTCGTAGGCCACCCGTTCCCTCGCCTGCGGTCTTCGATGATGGCCGGCGCTCGCGCGCCGGCCCGCACCAAAATTGTCCTGCGCTTGCGCGCAGGTCCGTAAATCAAAGAGTCCCAGAATCGACGCGCACGCCCGGCCCCATGGTCGAGGACAGAGTGACCCGCCTAAGGTACACACCCTTCGAAGAGGCGGGCTTCGACTTCTGCAGGTCCGCGATCAGCGCGTGCAGGTTCTCCTTCAGCGCGTTCACCTCGAAACTCGCCTTGCCGATCGTGCAGTGAACGATGCCGGCCTTGTCGACCCGGTAGGTCACCTGGCCAGCCTTGGCGTTCTTCACCGCGGTCGCCACATCCGGGGTCACGGTGCCGACCTTGGGGTTCGGCATGAGGCCGCGCGGACCCAGGATCTGGCCGAGCTGTCCGACGACGCGCATCGCATCCGGAGAGGCGATGACGCGATCGAAATTGATCTCGCCGGCCTTCACCTGGGCGGCGAGATCCTCGAGTCCCACGATGTCGGCGCCCGCCGCCCTGGCCACCTCCTGGTTCTTGCCCGAGGTGAACACGGCCACGCGCACCGTCTTGCCGGTGCCGTGCGGCATTACCGTCGAGCCGCGCACCTGCTGGTCGGACTTGCTGGCGTCGATCCCCAGATTGACGGCGGCATCCACGGCCTCGGAGAACTTGGCGGTGGCGAACTGCTTCACCAGCTTGAGAGCCTCCTCGACCGGATAGGCCTTGCCCGGAGTGATCTTGTCCTTCCAGGCCTTCACTTTCTTCGAGAGGGCCATGGCTAGTTCACCCCTTCCACATCGACACCCATGCTGCGGGCCGAGCCCGCGATGGTGCGTACCGCTGCGTCCAGGTCCGCGGCGGTGAGGTCGGGCTGCTTGAGCTTGGCGATCTCTTCCAGCTGCTTGCGCGAGATCTTTCCAACCTTGGCGGTATTGGGGGTGCCGGAGCCTTTTTCAATGCCGATCGCCTTGGCGATAAGCACCGCCGCCGGCGGGGTCTTCATCACGAAGGTGAAGCTGCGGTCCGAATACACGGTGATGACCACCGGAATCGGCAGGCCCTTCTCCATCTTCTGGGTCTGGGCGTTGAACTGCTTGCAGAACTCCATGATGTTGACGCCCTGCTGACCCAGCGCCGGCCCGATGGGGGGCGAGGGGTTGGCAGAGCCTGCCGGCACCTGCAATTTGATGTAGCCCTGTACTTTTTTGGCCATCGATAGCTCTCCTTAAGGTTCCAGCGCCTTTGGGGCTCCCTTAATTAAGGACTGAAGATTGAAAACACGCGGCTCGCGCCACGACCAATTCACGCCTTCTCCACCTGCGAGAAATCCAGCTCCACGGGCGTCGAGCGCCCCAGGATCTGCACCGCCACCTGCAGGCGGTTCTTCTCGTAGTTGACGCTCTCGACGACGCCGTTGAAGTCGTTGAACGGCCCGTCCACCACACGCACCACCTCGCCCGGCTCGAACAGCACCTTGGGCCGCGGCTTGTCGACCCCCTCTTCCACCCGGCGCAGGATCTGGTTCGCTTCCTTGTCGGTGATGGCCGCCGGCCTCTCCGGCGTGCCGCCGATGAAGCCGAGCACCTTCGGCACGTCGCGCACCAGGTGCCAGGTCTCCTCATCCATCTCCATCTGCACCAGCACGTAGCCGGGGTAGAACTTGCGCTCGCTCTTGCGCTTCTGGCCGTCGCGCATCTCGACCACTTCCTCGGTCGGCACCAGGATCTCGCCGAAGCGCTCGTTCAAGCCCGCGCGCTGGATGCGCTCCTTGAGCGACTCCGCCACCCGATGCTCGAAGTTCGAATAGGCGTGCACCACGTACCATCTGATTGCCAAGGTCAGCCCCCCTGCCCCGTCAGTGTCTTCGTGGCCCAGGCGAGCACCAGATCCAGCAGCCAGAAAAAGATTCCGAAGACGATCACGAAGCCGAAGACCACCAGCGTCGTCACGCCGGTCTCCTGGCGGTTCGGCCACACGATCTTGCGCAGCTCGACGCGCGCCTGGGCCACGAACTCGCGGAACGCGCGGCCATATGCCGAGAACGCCACCACCAGCGCGCCGAGCACGAGGCTGCCGACCACCGGCAGCCAGCGCATCCAGGTCGGCTGGCCCGAGAGGTAGTAATAGCCGGCGACGCCCGCGATCACGATTGCGATCGCAGCGTAGAGCTTCGCCTTGTCCGCGGTGCCCGCGTCCTGAACTTTGATCTCGTCCGTCATATCAACCCGTGGCAGGCCAGGAGGGAATCGAACCCCCAACCTGCGGTTTTGGAGACCGCCGCTCTGCCAATTGAGCTACTGGCCTACTCTATTCGGCCGAAATCACCTGGACGGTGATTTCGGCAGATTCAACTCACCACTTCGTACAAGCTGCCGGCGAAAAGCGTGGTTTTCGCCCGCTGCTCAAGCCGGATGCTCCTCCGGCGAATGCCTCTCCTACTTGAGGATCTTCGCCACGACGCCGGCGCCGACGGTCTTGCCGCCCTCGCGGATCGCAAAGCGCAGCCCCTGATCCATCGCTATCGGGCTGATCAGCTCGATCGTCATCTTGATG
>Ga0210399_10002350_pt1 | contig 14751 bp, 15 predicted proteins | sample IncBWC14MmetaG_FD_150865 | JGI IMG/M metagenome (GOLD analysis project Ga0210399, IMG submission 150865) | Forest soil microbial communities from Barre Woods Harvard Forest LTER site, Petersham, Massachusetts, United States - Inc-BW-C-14-M | ecosystem: Environmental > Terrestrial > Soil >... | reverse complement strand
GTGGATCTTCGGCTGCCGGAGAGCGCGGAGATTGCGGTGAAGGTGGGCGATAACGTGAAGGGCGGATCGAGCGTGATCGCGCGGATGCTGGCGGGAGCGCAGAAAAGCTAAGGAATCGAGGCACGGCGCGTAGTAGAGTGTTGCGGTGAGCTAGCAGTGCGGTGCGTGGAGAATTTTGCGTAGAAGTCAAAGGCGCACAGGCTAAAGCCTGTGCCACATGGGCGGGACATGATTGAGCCTGAACAGCACCAGATGCCGTTTATAGAAAAGCCCACAAGGCGTGCGAGGCTGCGGCGCGGCATCTTTTTGATTCCCAGCCTGTTCACTGTGGCGAACCTGCTTTGCGGCTACTACGCGTCCATCGCGGCGTTGGTGGGCGGGAGAGAAGATTTCGACCACGCGGCGAAGGCCATCGGGCTGGCGATTTTATTTGACTCGATGGACGGCCGCATCGCGCGGATGACCGGCACAAACACGGAGTTTGGTGTGCAGTTCGATTCGCTGGCGGACGTGGTGAGTTTTGGAATTGCACCGGCGATTCTGGCGTATGCGTGGGGATTCCGTTATGCGTTTGCCGGCAATGGCGAGTTTCACCAACTGGGTGAATTTGCGTGGATTTGCTGCCTGACGTTTCTGATTTGCACGGCGTGGCGGCTGGCGCGGTTCAACGTAAAGGGCATGGAACCCGGCGGGAATAAGAATTTTGTGGGCATGCCGACGCCAGCGGCCGCGGGCGTGGTTGCCGCGATTATCCACTCGCGCCATGGGATGGAGCCCATCAGCGGCCAAAATTGGGCGTATCCCTGGTTTGTCCTGCTGCTGGTTTTGGGTGGGTTGATGATCAGCACCGTGCGTTATTACAGCTTCAAGGATATTCCGTGGACGCGAAAGCAGCCGTCGATCACCATCATTCTGCTGTTCCTGCTGGTTGCGATCATCTGGAGATATTCGGAACAGATGCTGGTAATCATTGCGGGAACCTATGCCATTGTCGGATTGGTTCTTCACATCGTCCGGTTTTTGCGGCACCGTCTTGTGACCAGGACGGCTTGATTCATGTCCGCGGATCGAAATTCCCAGAGAATTGTGATTGCCGGCGCGTCTTCGCTGTTGGGGGGCGAGTTGAAGACTTTGCTTGAGGAGAGTCGCTTCGCGGGTTGGGATTTGCGGCTGGTGGATGAAGAGAACGTGGCCGGCACGCTGACGGAAGCGGGTGGGGAAGCGGCGGTGATTCAGCGCGTGGAGGAAGATACGTTTCGCGGGGCGCGCTACGCGTTTCTGGCTGGTTCGACGGCGTTTGGGAAACTGTGCCTGTGGCCGGCGCGAGAGGCTGGGGCAACGATTATTGATTTTACGCACGCGACTCTTTCTGACCCGGATGCGACGCCGTGGTTTCCGAAGATCGAGGCGCTCGCCGGAAAAAGCGTCGCGAAGAACGCGAAGACGTTCAGCGTGTTTTCCGCGGGAGGCACGGCGGCGGCGAGCCTGGCGCTGGTGCTGCAGAAGTTTGGATTGCAGAGAATGGTGCTGGTGATGTTCCGCGCGGTATCGGAAACCGGCCGGAAGGGGATTGAGGAGCTGGAAACGCAGACGACGCAATTGTTGTCGTTTCAGAGCATCGGCAGCCTGGTGTTTGGAACGCAGACGGCGTTTACTCTGCTGCCCCGATTTGGTGCGCAGAGCAAAGAGGATTTGCAACGCGAGGGACTGGAGATCCGGGCGGAAGTGGCGGCGGCAGTGGGCGACGTGAATGAGGATGCCAAGATTTCTCTCAACCTGATTCATGCGCCGGTGTTTTATGGATTGACGTTCAGCGCTTGCGCCGATTTGGGCGAGGGAGTGGATTCGGCGAAGCTGATTGCCGCGTGCAGGGAAGCAGGTTGGGTGGTAACGGGAGATGCGGAGGCGGGGCCGAGCAACGTGAGCGTGGCGGGCGAGAGTCAATTGTTTGTGGGCGAGCCGCGGGCGGATTTGTCGCGGGCGGGTGCGTGGTGGTTCTGGGGTGCGGCGGACAATTTGCGATTGCCGGCGGCGAGCGGGATCAAGCTTGCGGATTGGTTGGAAGGATGATGCGCGGACATTTTCTGAATTCGCTGGTGGCGTTGCTAGCGGCGGCGAGTTTCGGCGGTTGCGGGTACCACACCGCCGGACATTTCAGCACGATGCCGAAGAACGTCCATGTGATTGCCGTGCCGGCGATGGAAAACAAGACTTCGACGTACCGCGTGGAGCAGAAGCTGACGGCCGCGACGATTCACGAGTTTCTGGCGAAGACAAAGTACCGCGTGGTGTCCGATCCGAACGGCGGGGACGCGGTGCTCACCGGAAAAGTGATGAAGATGGAAGTGGTGCCGCTGCTGTTCCAGACTACGTCCACGGCAACCACGAGCACCGCGCAGGCGACGGCGATGCTGGTGACGATGACTTGCGAAGTGACCTTGACGGACCGGGCGACGGAGAAGGTGCTCTACCACAACGAAAAGTTTGTTTTCCGGAATGAATATGAGTTGTCGACGGATGTGAGGAATTTCTTTCAGGAAGGCGACCCGGCGCTGGAACGTATGGCGCAGGACTTTGCGGCGAGGCTGGTGGCCGCGGTGACGGAGAATTTCTGATGGCGCGGCTGAGCACCGAGGAATTTCTGGAGCGGTTGCAGACGGGTAAGCCGGTGCCAGCGATTTTGTTGTTGGGCGACGAGCCGTATCTGCGCGACGAGTGCCGGAAACAATTGATCGAAAAATATGTGCCGGAGGCGGCGAGGGCCTGGGCGATTTCGCGATTTTCAGCCGACAACGGGGAGACGCAGGCGGCCGCGGATCAGGCGCAGACCTTGCCGATGCTTTCGCCGACGCAGGTGGTGTTTCTGGAAGATGGGGAAGCGATCGAGAAATTGGGCGAGAAGGCGCGCGACGAGGCGGTGAAGACTCTGGAGGCGTATCTGGAGAATCCCGCGCCGTTCACCGTGCTGGTGATTGAGGCTTCCGGGCTGGACCAGAGAATGCGCTTGGCGAAATTGTTGCAGGAGAAGGCGCTGGTGGTCGACGTTGGACTGGGCGAAAACATGGACGAGCGGGTTGCGGCTGCCGCGGTGCTGGCGAAGTCGCTGGCGAAGGAGCAGGGAATTGATTTTGAAAAGGGCGCGGCGGAGGATTTGGCGGAATTTGTCAGCGGCGACCTGATGCGGCTGAAGACGGAAGTGGACAAGCTGGCTACGTTTGCGGCGGAGCGGAAGAGTGTGCGGCGGCAGGATGTGGCGTTGCTGGTGATTTCGGAGAAGAGCGCGACGATCTGGGAAGTGGCGGATTTTCTGGCCGCGCGGCAGCCGCAGAGGGCGCTGGAGTTTTTTGAGCGATTGCTGCGCGAGGGTGAAGAGCCGGTGCAGATGCTTGGGGCGATGGCGTGGATGTACCGGAAATTGATTGAGGCTTCGGAAGTGCGGGGGGCGACGAACGGTTGGCAGGCGGCAAAGGCGCTGGGAATGCGGCCGGAGCAGGCGGAGTTGGCGATTCAGAATGCGCGGAAGATTTCGAAGGAAAGATTATTGGATGGGTTGAAGGCGCTGCGCGAGGCGGACGACCGGTTGAAGGGTGGGACGAAGGATCCGCATTCGGTGATGGAGTTTTTGGTGTGGCAGTTGAGCGGGGCGCGGGCGGTGCGAGAGTAGAAGAACAGCAAATAAATTAGAGGTTAGAGATTCGACAGTCGACTCACCATTGACAAGCGAACTTTGTAACTGTACAGTTCAAGAAGCCGGACTGGAGAGTTCATGCCAACGACCAAGAGCGCTGCGAAGGACAGTATCATCATTTCCGCCCTGCGAGCCAGGTCGAGCTTCGGCAAGCTCCTGAAGCGCGTTGATAGGGACGGCCGCGGGTTGGTCATCGAGAAGCGCGGCACTCCCCGCGCGATCCTGCTGAGCATCCGGGACTATGTCCGGCTCGCCGCTCCCGAACCCGAGGTTCTGCGGGCCATCGGCGAAGAATCCATGCGCAAAGGCACCGCGTCCCTTTCTTCGCGCCAGATTGACCGCGCCATCAAAGCGGTGCGCACGCAAAAAAGGGTCGGCCGAAAAAGAGGCGCTCAGAAGTAAAGCCTCAGCGGCAATGCGCGAGTTAGAGTAAGAAATCGGATGCTTCCCCTTCGGTTAGTCCTCGATACCAATATCGTTGTATCGGCTGCGCTCAAGCCCCTCGGTTTGCAGCGCACGGTTCTACTTCTGGCCATCACCAAACCGGCCCGCCTGTACCTGTCGCCGCCGATCTTCGCGGAGTACCGGGCCGTGCTAGCGCGCCCGGAACTCCGTATTCGCAAAGGACTCCGGCAGCAACTTCTTCAGATCCTGGAAAATCGCGCGTATTTCGTCGCACCCCCCGGCTCGCTTCAAGTCACATCCGACCCCGCCGATAACATCTTCCTTGAATGCGCAGACGCCGCCCGCGCAGACTACTTGATCACCGGCAATGAGCGGCATTTCCCAAAGTTTTGGAAGAAAACCAAAATCATCAACTCCCGCGAATTTATCGGCATCGTCGGTCCTCATCTGCTCTCCTAAAACCAAGGCGTAGAACTCGAAAATAGAAAGTAGAAAAGGGACGGGAGAAAGACCCCACCCTTGCAAAACCCGCAAGGATGGGCCACCCAAGAGCGTTTTTCACAATTGAGGAGGGGCCACCCGCCCTACACGGCGACGTTGCGGCGGCGGAGTTAGATGTAGAGGAGCCAGTTGTGGGGGTCCGGGGCGTGGCCGGTTTGGATGGCGGTTAGGGTGGTGCGGAGTTTGTGGGCCAGGCCTGTTGTGGAACCGGTGGGGATTTCGTGGTCCTTGCCGCGATAGCCGATCGTTGCGATTGGCGCGATTATGGCGGCGGTGCCTATGCCGAAGGCTTCGTGCAGGGTGGTGTTGGAATGGGCGGCTAGGACTTCGTCGAGGGAGACTGGGCGCTCTTCGAGCTTTACTTTCATTTCGCGGAGGAGGGTTAGGACGGAGTCGCGCGTTACACCGGGGAGAATGGTGCCGGAAAGCGCGGGTGTGATGGCGGTGCCGTTGATGTTGAACATGATGTTCATTACGCCGGATTCTTCGATGAAGCGGCGGTCTTTGCCGTCGAGCCACATCACGTTGTGATAGCCCTTCGCTTGCGCGAGTTTCGCGGCTAACAAACCGCCGCCGTAGTTGCCGGCGGTTTTTGCGTCGCCGGTGCCGCCGGGAAACGCGCGGACGTAGGTTTCTTCGGCGAGCAAGCGGATGGGTTGCGCGAAATAGGGGCCGCCTGGCGAAGTGATGATCACGAAACGGTAGCGGGTTGCGGGACGAACCATCAGGCTGTCGTCGGTGCCGAAATAGACGGGACGCACGTAGAGGGAGCCGCCTTCGCGGCATGGGGTCCACTCTTTATCCACGCGGATGAGTTCGAGAAGGCCTTCGCGGAAAATTTCCTCGGGAATTTCGGGCATGGCCAGGCGGGCGGCGGTGCGATTGAGGCGGGCATGATTGGCCATGGGACGGAAGAGGGCTACGCGGCCGTCGGCGGTGCGGTGGGCTTTGAAGCCTTCGAAGAGGGATTGGCCATAGTGCAGTGCGGTGGTCGCGGGGGAGAGCTGCATCGGGCCGAATGGAACGATTCGCGGGTCTTGCCATTTGCCGTCGGCGTAGTCGGCGACGAACATGTGGTCGCTGTAGTTGGTGCCGAAGGGGGAGTTTTCGCGGAGGTCTTCGGTGAGCCGGGATTGCGGGGTGCGGGTGAGGGAGATGGTTGCGATCATGGTTGGCCTCAGTTGAGAAGGTGAATCGCCGAAGAAGTAAGGATGGCTTATTTGCGTGGGGTTGGGGAAGAGCCAATGTGGTACGGGTCGGAGCGTGGCTTCGCGATGAGGGCTGGGATGGGGATACGGGGATTTCACCACAGAGAGCACAGAGGACGCAGAGAAGAAAGGAAACCGCGCTTCAGAAAGAAGCCGGTACAAAAAAAGAGCGCTGGCATGAAAGCCTGCCTGCGCTACCTGCGGCAAGCAGGGCAGACAGGCCAGCGCTACATTTCCAAATTTTGCGCCGGGAAGAGCACAGGCAGGAATGCCTGTGCCACTAAGTTACTTGGCGGCCTTGGCTTTCACCTGGTTGAAGGCGAGGCTGAGGCGGGACTTGTAGCGGTTCGCGGTGTTCTCGTGGAGAACGCCCTTGGTAATCGCCTGGTCGATCGCGGAAAGCGTGGGATTCAGAAGATTGGTCGCGGCCGTGACGTCGCCGGCGGTAATGGCGGTGCGGAGACGGCGCATGGCGGTGCGAACGCGCGTGCGATTGGCGCGGTTGACTTCGGCCCGTTGGCGAGATTGTGCCGCGCGCTTTAAAACGGACTTTTTCTTCTTCTTTATTTTGGTAGCCTGACCTTGAGCCATCTATTGCTCCTTAAGCATTTAATTCAAACTATTAGTTTGAGGCGAGGCCTACTGCTTTGTCAAACGAAGTAAAACCGCTGGTGAGGCCCTTGCCGGTTCCTGCGGCGCCGAACGCTGGGTTTGCGGGCGCTGCGTTTGGCGCGAAACGCGAGGAATTGGCTTTGCTGGTGAATTCGCGCCATCCGATTGTGACCGTGGAGACGAGCGAGGAGTTGCGGTTTTCGAACTTGCTGGAGCGGGCGGCGGAAGAACTGGGGATCCCGCTCTATGTGTGGAGCGTTACTACGGGGTTGGGGAGGGCCGGCGGGGCGCCGTTGTACAACTCGGATCAGCCGGAACAGGCGCTGACCAATATCGGCACGATTCAGGGCGACGCGATATTTCTGCTGAAGGATTTTTGCCGGTATTGCGACAACGACCGGATCAGCCGCCGCTTGCGGGATTTGGCGGATGGATTTCGAACAGCGCGGCGCTCGATTGTGTTGCTTGGCGCGGCGATTCAGCTGCCGCCGGAACTGGAGGCGGACGCGGTGGCGTTTCAACTCGGGCTGCCTTCCGTGGATGAATTGGTTAGCGGAGTGAAGGCGACGTTGGCGGAGTTGAATCGCACGCAGGGGATTGCGACTTTGCTGGACGCGACGGGCGTGGGGCAGTTGGCGAAAAATCTGGCGGGGCTTTCGGAAGACGATGCGCTGCGGGTGTTGCGGCAGTCTGTGCTGGCGCGGCGGAAAGCGGATGGAGGGCTGCTGGACGATGTGCTGGAAGCGAAGCGGCAGGCGATGCACACGGGCGGCTTGCTGGAAACGATCAAGCGCGATTCGTCGTTCGCGGATGTGGCTGGGCTGCAGAGATTGCGCGAGTGGATCGGGAAGCGGAAAAGCGCTCTGACTCCGGAGGGTCAGCGGTTTGGCCTGGTGCCGCCGAAGGGAGTGTTAATTACCGGCGTGCAGGGCTGCGGGAAGAGCCTGGCGGCAAAGGCCATTGCCGGGGAGTGGGGCTACGAGTTGGCGCGGCTGGATGCGGGGGCGCTGTACGACAAGTTTGTGGGAGAGAGCGAGAAGCGGCTGAAGAAGGCGCTGGACGTGGCGCAGAAGATTTCGCCGGTGGTGCTGTGGATTGATGAGATTGAAAAGGCGTTTGCTTCGGCGGGTTCGAGCGGGGATGCGGATGCGGGGTTGTCGCAGCGGTTGTTGGCGACGCTGCTGACGTGGATGCAGGACCGGGAGAGCGGCGTGTTTTTGGCGGCGACGTCGAACAACATTACGATTCTGCCGCCGGAAATGCTGCGGAAGGGAAGATTCGACGAGATATTTTTTGTGGACTTGCCGGGCGTTGCATCGCGCACGGCGCTGTTTGCGCTTCACATCCGGAAGCGCGGGAGAGACGTGGCGGGATTTGATCTGGCAAAACTTGCTGGAGCTAGCGACGGATTTTCCGGGGCGGAGATTGAGCAGGTGATCGCGGCGGGATTGTATACGGCGTTCAGCCAGAAGCAGCAGCTTTCTACGGAGATTTTGTTGGCGGAGATTCAGGCCACGCAGCCTTTGAGCGTGACGAGAGCGGAGGAGATCACGGCGATCCGTCGCTGGGCGAAGAGCCGCGCGGTGCCGGCGGATTAGGCATCCATGACCATTTGGCCGAAAATAACCATTCGCGCTATCGCTCTCGCCAGTATCGTAATGGGGGCGATGGGACTGTTCTTGCAGGTTGACAGCGTCATCAGATTTTCTCAACGACATCAATTTGCTGCCGCTAGACCATACGAAACACATGCGTATTTGTTCATGGTATGCATAGGCACGGTGTTTGCGTTCCTCGTATTCTTATCAGGATTCTTCTTATGGCGGGCAGACCGTCCTGCACTCCGACTCTGCAACTTGCTCTTCGGCTCTGAGTTGGTTTACTGGGTGGGGGGCCCGATGGTTGACGTTTTGCTGGTGACATCAAAGAGCGAATGGGCTCATCGTGTCGCGACTAGCATCGGAGCTGTATGGGGAATCGGCAACATGGGAATCGGCCCGCAGGTCGTTTCGTTCTACCCGGTTTGGGTTCTTGTGGTCTTGAACCTGGCTTACTGGCGTATGGGGAAAGCCGAAGCGTCAATCGGCTAAGACATCGGCGGGTGGCGCGATTCGGAATTGGGCGAAGAGCCGGGCGGTGCCGGCGGACGAGCCTGGGCTGAGGTCGAAGACACAGCAGGTTCCTCACACCGTTCAAAAGGCGAACGGGATTCGGAATGACAGTTTTGTGGATTTGGTATGGGCTGTGAAGTGGTGAGTTGTGCGTATTTCTTGCGGACGCAGTTTGACAAAGAGCAGATAAGGAAAAGGCCCGGCGCGGGGATGCGCCGGGCCTTTTCTTGTCTGGGGGAGTTTGGTTTCTTATTCGAAGGAAAACGGGAAGTCGAAGACGAGGTCGCCGACGGAAATTCGCAGGGAAAGCTCGCGCGCTTTCGCGTCGCGGACGTACCAGAGTTCGCCCGAGGTTTTCCGGCTCGGGGCGAGATTGGCGGACTTGAGGGCTACGGAGCGCACCGAGGCGGTTTCGTCGCTAAGGCCGAGGTAGTCATCTACGGACGTGCCGCGATAAGACACGGTGGAGAGCTGCGCGGCAGAACGCTTGTGCAACACGATCGCGCTGGGCGGCGGCACGGCGATGTATTCACTGTGCATCAGCTGGTGATTGACTTCGTTGTGCGACAGCTTGGCGGGATTTTCTTCGCGCAGGTTGCGCAGGCTCGGCGTCAGTTCATCCAGGGTGATGAGCGAGGGATTCACGTAGACCTGGGAACTGCTCTCGTTGGAGACGGCGACGCTGGCGCGCAACTTCCAGCCTGTGTCCTGCAAGGAGACTTGCACGGTGATGCCGTTGGCGGTGGCGGATTCCACCTGTCGGCCGTGGCTATTGAACTGCGCGCATCCGGGGGCGCCGGCGGTCCAACGCACGATGCCGTTCGCGGGCGTGGCATTGGTGACCGGTGCTGGGTCATCGAATTCGAGCGCGGGCTGAGCTGCCGGCGTCGCGGTGGTGAGATACATGCGCGCGACGTAGCCTTCTTTGCCTTCGGAGGTGCGGATGTGCGCGGTGTAGCCTTCGTTGTCGGCGAGGACGGCGACCTGCTGGCCGCAGGAGAGCGTGGCGATCTGGCGCATGGGCAGGGCTTGCTCCGCATCCGAGGTCATTGGGACATTGGAGATGCCGGGGCAGTTCACATAGGCGCGGGGTGAGGCGGCAAGGCCAGTGTTGGCCGCCGTTTCGGTTGCGAGCAGCGGAGAACCCGAAAGTACCAGGGCCGCGGCGAGCATCAAGTGTTTTGCAGACAGAGACATTGCCGAACCTCCCTCAGGAATCCAATTAAGAAACTTTCATTCAATCGATGAGTGAAGTTTTGCGAAATCCGAAGTTTGCGTCTATAGGACGCAGGTACCAAAGGACAGGTAATTCGGGTGCCAACAGGGACGAAAGAAGAGGCAGATTTAACACAGAGGGCGCAGAGGAAGAGCACAGAGAACACAGAGAAACTAAAGAGAAGAATGAATGGGACGGAATTTTACAGGGGTGTAACTTGACCGGAGGGCGGGGCTGCGCTAGGTTGTTTGTAGTTTCTCCGTGTTCGGGCTACGACGCAGCCGGAAATTCGCAGGAGGAATCCCATCGGCCACCCGTTACGTTCGACAGAAGTACCTTCCAAGTGGATGAAGCGCACCATACACATTACCGGAAAAATTGAACCCTTCTTTGGCACTTTGGACGAGAACATCCGTTCGCTGGAGGACTACCTGCGCGTGCGGACGCATCTGCACGACACGCGGCTGACCGTGGAAGGCGAGCAGGAAAGCGTGGACCAGGCGGTGCGGATTGTTGAGGAGTACAACCACCTGACGCGGCACGGGCGGGAGCTTACGAGCGCCGAGGTGAAATCCCTGCTGCGCGTGGCGACGGAAGAGCCGCACGAATCGCCGCGGGGAATGTTTGAACATGGGCGGACGCGTTCGTTCGGCAAGAAAGTGGTTACGCCGAAAACGGCTACGCAGCGGAAGTACATGGAAGAGATCGAGTCGCACGACATGACGTTTGGGATTGGCCCGGGCGGCACGGGGAAAACGTATCTGGCGGTGGCGATGGCGGTGAGCGCGCTGCTGACCAAGCAGATGAACCGCATCATCCTGGCGCGGCCGGCGGTGGAAGCGGGGGAGCGGCTGGGTTTTCTGCCCGGAACGCTGCAGCAGAAGATTGATCCGTACATGCGGCCGCTGTACGACGCCTTGTACGACATGCTGGACGCGGACAAGCTGGAGCGGTTCCTGGAGAAGGGAATTATCGAGGTAGCGCCGCTGGCGTTCATGCGGGGGCGGACGCTGAATGATTCGTTTGTGATTCTGGACGAAGCGCAGAACACCACCAGCGAGCAGATGAAGATGTTTTTGACGCGGCTGGGATTCAATTCGAAGGCGGTGATTACCGGGGACATCACGCAGATTGATTTGCCGAGCGGGAAGAAAAGCGGATTGATCGAGTCGATGGAAATTTGCGGGCGGATTCCCGGCATCAGCACGGTGCAGTTTGGAGAGAAGGACGTGGTGCGGCACAACCTGGTGCAGCAGATTATCCGGGCGTATGAAGAGCATGACGCGGCGCATCCGCAGCGCGGCGGGAAGGCGCAGGGGCAATCAAAAGAGCCTCCGAAGGTTGAGATCGGGGAACAGGGCTGAAGTTTTTTAAACACAGAGGACATAGAGGAAGAGCACAGAGGGCACAGAGAAGAACACAGGCTGAAGCCTGTGCTACCTGGCGGGTGATGAAGAGGACGCAGCGCGGCGAGAAGAGCGGACCAAAGAAGTTTGGCGTTCACGCTATAGAGAGCCACCAGCGCGAGGTGCAGGTTGCGGTGGGTTCACTGCAAGAATTTCTGCTAAAGGTTAGGGAGGAGATCGGGCTGGGACCGGAGTGCGTGGCGGTGCGCCTGATTGGCGATGCGGAGATGGCGCGGCTGAACGAGACCTACCGCAAGAAGAAGGGCCCCACCGATGTGCTGTCGTTTCCCGCGAGCGCGGATTCTGTGAAACCCGGCACGCTGAGACAGCAGGTGCTCAAAGCGCGTGGCGGATTCCTGGGCGACATCGCGATTTCGCCGAAGGTTGCGCGGCGAAATGCGAAATCGCTTGGGCGGCAGTTACCAGAGGAGTTAAAGGTGCTGATTCTGCATGGCGTCCTGCACCTTTTGGGATACGATCATGAAACCGACCGCGGCGAGATGGAACGCATCGAGATGCGGCTGCGGCGGAAGCTGGGAATAGCGTAATGCTGCAAACCTGGGCATTTGTCAGCAGCATCCTGGTGTTGGCGCTGGGGCTGCCCATCTTTTCTTACCTGACGCTGATCTATCGCGAATTGGGGCGGATGAGCACGGGCCGGGTGCATGAGCACTTGGATATTTTCGAAGCCGAAATCGAACCCAAACTGAAAATTAATAGAAGGAGCGGCGGGCGGACGTTTCGCATCCTGGGGCATTTCTGGCTGGCGTTTGTGGTGCTGGAGACGACGCGTGCCGTAGTGTATCTGGTGCCAAATCGCTTGGAAGCGGGAGTGCAATTTTTAGTGTTTCTCTCGCTGGAAGTTGTGATCGCCATGCACTTCGTTCCGGACATGCTGCTGTACCGGACGGAGGGGCGCTGGCTGAAGCCTTTGTTGCCGGTGATCCGGTTGGCGATGGCACTGGTTTGGCCGGTCCGTGTTTTTCTGGAGGGAGCGGAATCGCTGGCGCGGATTTCGGAACAAGACGCGGAGCGCACGCAGGGGCAGCGCGCGGAAGAAGGGATTGAGGCGCTGGTGGAGGCGGCGGAAGAGGAGGGCATCATCGAGCCGTCGCAGGCCGACCTGATCGAGCAGGTGGTGGAGTTCAGCGACAAGCGGGTGCGAGAAGTGATGACGCCGCGGCCGGACGTGGTGGCGATGCAGGCGGACGCGTCGCTGGAAGAGATGCACACGCGATTTGTGGAGACGAAATTCGCGAAGATGCCGGTGTATGGGAAGTCGCTGGACGATATTTTGGGCGTGGTGCACGCGCAGGACCTGCTGCAGATTGCGGATACGGATTTGCCGAAACGCAAGGTGCGGGAATTGATGCGCGCGGTGCTGTTTGTGCCGGAGACGAAGCTGGGTTCGGAGATGCTGAAAGAGATGCGGCAGAAGGGGCAGTCGATGGCGCTGGTGATTGATGAGTATGGATCCGTTGCGGGCAGCGCCACGGTGGAGGATTTGCTGGAAGAGATTGTGGGCGAAAAAGGTGCAGGCGAGATGAAGCCCGCGCCGGATGCGGTGCGCGAGGCGGACGGCAGCCTGGTGCTGCGCGGCAGCATGGATATTGAAGATGTGGAAGAGTTGCTGGGGATTCACTTCGGGGAAAATTCCGACGAGACGGTGATGACGATCGCGGGATTGCTGAGCCATGTTTCGGGAAAAGTTCCGGCGCCGGGCGATAAGGTGGACATTGCAGGATACCGCTTCGAAGTGCTGGAAGCGAACCAGCGAAAAGTGCTTCGGCTGCGGGCGCGGCATCTGCCGGCGACGGCGCAAACCGCGCCGCGATAGTAGCTCTTTCGTGACCTCAGGTTCAGGGAGAGGAGTCAGTTTCCGATTATCCAACTAATAAGTAGCTACCAGACGCACCGAAAATCAACTGGCGTCCGTCAAACCCTTTAAGTTATAAGTAAGTGGACTCCTGTGGTGAGTTGTGTGAATCGCCCGAAGTGGTTACGAAAAGCCGAATTTCTCTTGCTCGCCGCTCTCTGTGCCGCAGTTCTAGTGTTGGCCTCTGGAAATGTGTACCACAGGTCAATTCGGCGAGTTAAGGAATCGGTGTTGAAGCAAGACCTTCAGACGATACGGATGGCGATTTATAACTACACGGTCTCAGAAGAACGCCCTCCGCAGTCACTCCAGGATCTTGTGGACAAGCATTACCTGGCGGAAATTCCCGCCAATGCATTCACAGGAAAAAAAGACTGGGTGCCCACATTTAGCAATGTAGTTGTGGGTCATGGGAAAACCGCATTTGGTATCGATTACGTTTACTCCAGCACAGCTGAGACCGATAGTGAAGGTCGGCCCCGCACCAACTGATGAGTCACCTCCTTCTGGTGATCTGGCGCTTCTCCAATTCGGGCAAGTCCTGATCAACGCACGTAACGGTAACTGGCTTTGGAGTGCCCAAACCCAGAGGGTAAGGAAACGCTTGCGCTGACATCTCTCCGATCCCGCAGTATACTCGGGGCACTCGACATTCTTGTCGACATCGGCGTTTTTGCCGAGAAGGAGGTGATCCAGTGAGGTACGGTTTACGTTGAAGTAGTAGAGGAGGCGCTTGTGAGGTTGCCGAGCGCCTCTCTCCTTTTGTCCCGCCTGTCGGAATTCCCTGTGATTTGACGAATTTATTCAGCGTGTTATCCCCAGTCAGTGCCTGATAAACGCACGTTCCCAACATCTAGGGACTGCCGTTGGAGCCGGGATTAGCTCGCGAGCCGTGTCATCGCCGCCATCGCAAACTTTTCCTCTTTGAGACCGAGGACGACGCGGCCATTGACCTGTCCCTTCTTGAGCCGGCTGAACACATCATTGATGGATTCCAACGGCAATGTCTCAATGGTGGCCTTCACTTTGCCGTCCGCGGCAAACGCAAGCGATTCTTCCAGGTCCAAGCGAGTGCCAACGATGGAGCCGCGTATCGTGTAGCCGTTTAGAACCACGTCGAAAATCGAAACAGGGAATTCTCCGGGCGGCAGACCATTCAGCACACAAGTCCCACCGCGACGAAGCATGCCGACGGCTTGCTTGAAGGCGATCGGCGAAACAGCCGTTACTAGTGCTCCATGCGCGCCGCCGATCTGTTTTTGGATTTCCTTTGCAGGGTCCTGCGTTTTTGCATCAATCGTGATTTCCGCTCCGAGCTTTCGCGCCAGCGCCATCTTTTCAGGTCCGAGATCCACCGCTGCGACGTGCAGTCCCATGGCCTTCGCGTACTGGATGGCCACGTGGCCCAGGCCTCCTACTCCAGAGATCACAACCCATTCACCTGGTCGCGCTTGGGTCATTTTCAATCCTTTGTAGGTGGTGACCCCAGCGCACAGGATCGGGGCCGCATCCACAAACGAGAGGTTTTTGGGAATTCGTCCCAGGTAATCTGCTTGCCCCAATGCGTACTCCGCGAAACTTCCGTTTATCGAGTAGCCGGAATTTTGCTGCTCCGGGCAGAGCGTTTCCCATCCGGCAAGACAGTAATCGCAATGCCCGCACGCGCTGTGGAGCCATGCGATTCCCACGCGGTCGCCTTCTTTCAAGTGCGTAACCCCCGGCCCGATA
>Ga0210399_10002348_pt1 | contig 14758 bp, 13 predicted proteins | sample IncBWC14MmetaG_FD_150865 | JGI IMG/M metagenome (GOLD analysis project Ga0210399, IMG submission 150865) | Forest soil microbial communities from Barre Woods Harvard Forest LTER site, Petersham, Massachusetts, United States - Inc-BW-C-14-M | ecosystem: Environmental > Terrestrial > Soil >... | reverse complement strand
GACTGTGGTGGTCGGACGAACGGCATTGCCGCAGTGCATTGGATCGGGCGCGTGCCCGTTAGGCCTTAGCGCGCAACCTGCGGCGGCGGGACGGCTTCTTGGCGAAGCGATCGGTCGCGGAGACTAGCTCGTGCGTGATGCCGGGTTCGAAGGCGGAGTGGCCGGCGTCGGGGACTATGCGCAGCTGGGCTCGCGGCCAGGCGCGGTGCAGTTCCCAGGCAATTTTGGCTGGACATAGCACGTCGTAGCGGCCGTGGACGATAACCGCGGGGATGTGACAGATGCGACCGATGTCCTCCAGCAGCTGGTTGTCGGACCGCATGAACCCTCTGTTCAGGAAGTAGTGGCACTCAATCCTGGCGAAGGCGGCGGCGTATGCGGGCTTTTTGAACGAGGCGACCGTTGTTGGGTCAGGTTGCAGGTGGATGGTCGAGCCTTCCCAGGCTGACCAGATTTTGGCGGCCGCAATCATCACCTTGCGATCCGGGCTCGTTAGTCGTTTGTAGTAGGCGCCGATCATGTCGCCACGTTCCTCAGGCGGAATGTGGTTGATGAAGGCCTCCCACCCTTCCGGGAACTGAGCGCCGGTGCCAAATGGGTTCTGGTATAGCCATTCCACTTCCCAGCGTCGCAGCAGGAAGATGCCGCGCAAGATGAGCTCTGTGACGGCATGAGGATGAGTCTCAGCGTAGGCCAGTGCCAAGGTCGAGCCCCATGATCCTCCGAATACTAACCAGCGATCGATTCCCAGATGCTGACGCAGGCGCTCGATGTCCTCCACCAGGTGCCAGGTGGTGTTGTCGACAAGGCTCGCGTGGGGTCGGCTCTTGCCGCATCCACGCTGATCAAATAGGACAATTCGGTAGCGTTTGGGATCGAAGAAACGGCGCATCTTGGCTTCGGTGCCCCCACCGGGCCCACCATGCAAGAAGATCACGGGCTTGCCGCCTCGATTGCCGCTTTCCTCGAAATAGATTTCGTGCAGCTCCGAAACGCGCAAAAACCCTTTGCGGTAGGGCCTGATTGCGGGGTAGAGGGTGCGGCGAGCTCTGGGCTTCATATGAACCGATCTTCACATGACTGGCGCACATCAGTCTAAACCGTCGATACCCGCAGCTTCGATGTGTTCGTGGCTCTTCTCGCGGTAAACTCTGACCCATAAATGTTTACGCCGCGGCTTCAACGCTTCTGCATCCTCCTCGGCCTCTGCGCCGCCTTGATCCGAGCGGCGTTCGCGGGCGCACCGGTCACGGTCAATCTCCTCGTCAACGGCGACGCGGAGGCGCAGCGTTGCACCGACGACTGGACTGCGCAGACCTCGGTCCCGGGCTGGCGGGTGACGCGAGGCGCAGCCAGCGTGCTGTGCTATTCCGCCTTCGGGTACACCGGCGAGCTACCGGTCTTGCCGGCAAAGGGTCGGGCTGGCAAGGCAATGTTCACCGCGCCCGGTACCGACACGGCCATGGAGCAAAGCGTCGATGTCAGCGCGGCCGCTTCCGCGATCGATCGCGGCACGGTCGGGTTCGCACTCTCGGGCTGGCTCGGCGGCTGGGACGCCAGGACCGAGCGAGCCACCCTGACAGCGAGCTTCGTCGATGCGAACGGCAATGCCACCGGCTATCCCATCACTATCGCCAATGTCGACCCCGGGGCACGCAACAATGTGACTGCCCTGGTGCAAAGAGAGGCGGACGGGTTGGTGCCCGCGGGCACCCGCCGGGTCGTGGTGACGGTTCAGTTCCTGAGCGGGATGGAATCCTACAGCAATGCCTTCGCTGACAATCTCAGCCTGACACTCAACGGGAATGTCGGCGCCCTCGCACCGGCCAGGCTGGCGCCCCCCACCTCGACGGTACCGGCGCTCGACCACGTCTACGTGCTGATGATGGAAAACACCAATAACGCCGACGTAGTCCAGGTGAGCGGCGACATTGCCACTGTCGTGCCGCAGATGCCGTACACCGCATCACTGGCGAGCCGCGGCGTGGTACTGAGCAATTCGTGGGCGACGTATCACCCGAGCGATGAGAACTACGTCGCCATGGTGGCCGGCGACACCTTCAGGTACGGCCCGGTCTACTACCCGTACAATCTCGCAGACGCGCACCTCGGCGATCTGCTGAGTGCACGGGGCAGGAGCTGGGTCGGCTACATCCAGAACATGGGCGCGCCCTGCAACCTCAAGGCCGTACAGAGGGGAAACGGGCAGAACGGCTACTCGCCCGATGACGGACCCTTCGCGCAGTTCACGGATGTCATCGACAACGCGACGCTGTGCGACTCGGTGCAGCGGGATCTGGCAGATTTCGAGGCGGCGATCGCCACCAACACGCTGCCCGACTTCGCCTGGCTCGCGGCCGATAACTGGTGGGACGGCGAGGGCGCCTGGTACAAGAACGATGCTTTCGACACCGCCTATTCCAACGAGATCCAGGACCAGTTCATTCAATCGACCCTCGAGCCGCTGCTGCAATCGGCGGAATGGAATAATTCGCGCTCGCTTCTGATTCTCACCTGGGACGAGGCAGCCGGCTGGGGCTGGCCCAACAACCAAGTCCCCACGATTCTGGTCGGATCGGCCGGTCTGTTGAGGGCGGGCAGCGTCTTTCACGAGCGGGTGAATGGCTACGACCTGCTGCGCACCGTCGAAGCCGCGCTCCATGCGGGCGACCTCGGTCGGTTCGACACGTATGCCCAGCCACTGAACGACGTGTTCACGGGCAGCGATGCTGCGGCCAGCCTTCTGTGGCCGAGCCTCGCAGTGCGGACGCGCGGGAGCATCGAGGACACGTTTGGGCAGGTGGCCACGGCCGCTGCGGTGGTGCAAGGCCAGCCGATTACGGCCTATGTGCCAGCGGGCGTCACCGGCACCACCGTCGTCAACCTCCTGCCGTTGGGTCAGGTGCCGACCGCCGCCTCTGCGGGCTACAGGTTCAACGACGACAACGCGACGATTTCGATCCCCACGACCGGGCTCGGAGTGGGGGTCTACGGCGCCTGGCTGCGCAACGCCACCTCGCCGCCCGCCCGTGCTCCGATGATGGTCAGCATTCTACCGGCGCCGCAGGTGAGTCCGAGCGAGCCCGGCGTGGAGATCGTCGGGGCGTCGGCGACCGGCACAAATGCAAGCGACGTCACTCTGCGGCAAGGGAGCGATGCGATCGTACGCTATTGCCTCCCGTCCGGGTCCGATCTCTCGGAGGGCTGGATCGGTGTTTTTCCGGCCGGCACGCCGCTCAACAACATGACCAAGAAGGCCGCCAGGACGATCGGCATCTGGCTCTACACGCCCGGAGGCGGAGGAACGACGTCGCCTTGTGGTGAGGCCGAGGCCTACACCTCGGAGCTCGCACCCGGCACCACCTACCAGGTGCTGCTGTTCATCACGGCCTCGAGCGGCGTCAAGCAAATTGGCCGCACGGACCAATTCACCGTAACACCGGTCCTGCCGCAGTAGCGCGATGGAGGCCGCCATGGAGAAGCGAACACTTGGCCGTGCCGGTCTGGAAGTATCGGCCATCGGCCTGGGCTGCATGGGCCTCAGCCACGCCTACGGGCCGGCAACCGACCGGCAACAGGCGCTTGCGCTGATCCGAGGTGCCGTCGAGCGCGGCGTCACTCTGTTCGATACCGCCGAAGTCTACGGTCCGTTTACCAACGAGGAGCTTCTGGGGGAGGCGCTGGCACCGTTTCGCCGCCAGGTGGCCATCGCAACAAAGTTCGGCTTCAAGATTGTCGACGGCAAGCAAGTGGGTCTGGACAGCCGGCCCGAGCACATCAGGGAAGTCGCGGAGGCTTGCCTCAAGCGCCTCAGGACGGAGGTCGTCGACCTTCTCTATCAACATCGAGTCGATCCTGATGTACCGATCGAGGAGGTCGCGGGCACCGTCAAGCAGCTGATCGAGCAAGGCAAGGTTCGCCATTTCGGCCTCTCCGAGGCCGGGGCGAGCACGATCCGCCGGGCGCACGCCATCCAGCCGGTCACAGCATTGCAAAGCGAGTACTCGTTGTGGTGGCGAGAGCCCGAGCGGGAAGTTCTGCCGACACTCGAGGAGCTCGGGATCGGCCTGGTCCCATACAGTCCGTTAGGCAGAGGATTCCTGACGGGCGCGATCAGCGAGCACACGCGCTTCGCTGCCAACGACTTCCGCAACCTCCTGCCGCGCTTCACCCCGGAGGGTCTCAAGGCCAACCAGACCCTCGTGGATACGATCAGGCAGATCGCACGGCGCAAAGGCGCGACCCCCGCGCAGATCGCTCTTGCCTGGCTGCTCGCACAGAAGCCCTGGATCGTGCCAATTCCAGGGACGACGAAGCTGCATCGTCTGGAGGAGAACCTGGCAGCAACCGATGTCAGGCTGACACGCGAGGAGTTGCGCGACATCGAGAGCACCGTAGCGCGCGTCGAAGTGCAGGGAGATCGCTACCCGGCGGACCTGCAGGAGCGAGTCGGCCGCTAGGGACTCGGGCGCTAACGTGGCTTCTCCACCGAGCGCAGGTAGCCCGCGCCGCCGAGCTCGCGCATCTGCTCGAGGATCCAGTCGCGCCGCTCGAGCAGGTAGGTCGATGGCCGCTCGGCATGCATGCGCAGGGGGTTCGGCAGCACTGCCGCGAGCAGTGCCGCCTCCTCGGGAGTGAGGCGCCGCGCGGACGTGCCCCAGAAGCGCTCCGCCGCCGCCTGCACGCCGTAGATGCCGTCACCGAACTGCGCGACGTTCAGATACATCTCGAGGATGCGCTCCTTGGGCCACAGTGCCTCGATCAGCACCGTGAAGTACGCCTCGAACGCCTTGCGCACGAAGCTGTGTCCCGGCCACAGGAACAGGTTCTTGGCGACCTGCTGCGAGATGGTGCTCGCGCCGCGCAGCCGCTTGCCACGCTCGCTGGCCTGCACGGCATCCCGGATCGAGTCGTAGTCGAAGCCGCCGTGAAACGGGAACAGCTGATCCTCGGAGGCGATGACCGCGACGGCGGCGTTGCGTGAGATGTGCTCGAGGCTCACCCAGCGGTAGTCGGTGCGGTAGCCGCGCTGATTCGCAAGCGCCGCCTGCGCTTGCGCCTCGAGCATGAAGGCGCTGGTGAGCGGGTGCAGCCAGCGTAGCACCAGCACCGGAATGGCGGTGAGCAGTACCCAGGCGAGCAGCGCTGCCCCGAGAGTCTGCAACAGGCGGCGCGCGAGCCTGCCGCGTTGCCGGGCCACCGAAACCGCCCGCGCTACTTCGTCTCGAGGCGGCGCGCCGAGACGATCACCACGTCTTCGAGCGGCGCGTCCTGGTAGCCCTTGCGCGTGCCGGTGCCGACGCCCGCGATTTTGTCGATGACCTCCATGCCCTCGGTTACACGGGCGAATACCGCGTAGCCGTAGTCGCGCGGACCGTGATCGAGGAAGGCGTTGTCCTTGAGATTGACGAAGAACTGCGAGGTGGCGCTGCTGATGTCGCTGGTGCGTGCCATGGACAGCGAGCCCCGTGTGTTCTTCAGGCCGTTCTTGGCCTCGTTGCGGATCGGCGCTCGGGTCTTCTTGTTGGCGAACTCCGCCGTCAGTCCGCCGCCCTGGATGACGAAGCCGGGCACGACGCGGTGGAAGATGGTGCCGTCGAAGAAGCCGTCGTCGACGTACTGGAGGAAGTTCTCGACCGTAACCGGCGCTTCCTTTGGGAACAGCTCGACCGTAAAGCCGCCGTGCGAGGTTTCGAATCTGATCATCGTTGTCCTTCCGTCATCCGCTCGTGTCCAGCCAGATCGCGGTGCGAGCGTACGTGAGCGAAGCCGGCCGCGACAAGCTCGGCACGCACTTCCGCCCCCTGGCTCGTGCCGTGCGCGAGCAGCAACCAGCCGCCCGGCAGCAGGTGCGCCGCCGCGCCGCGCGCGAGGATGCGCAGCGCCGCGAGCGCATCGCCCCCGGGAGGCGTGAGCGCGAGCGCAGGCTCGCAGGCGAGCGCGGGGTCGCTGAGCGCCGGGTCGTCGGCGCCGACGTAGGGCGGGTTGCTCAGCAGGAGATCGAAGCGCGCCCCGGCGAGCGGCCCGAACCAGCTGCCCGCAAGAAACTCGATGCCGGTGAGGCCGAGTGCGGCGCCATTGGCGCGCGCCACGGCGAGCGCCGGCGCCGACACGTCGGTGGCGACGATGCGCCAGCGGGGCCGCTCCCGCGCCAGCGCGAGCGCTATGGCGCCGGAGCCGGTGCCGAGGTCGGCAACCCGTGCCTCGCCGGGCGGCCCCAGCTCGAGCGCTCGCTCCACCAGCAGCTCCGTTTCGGGCCGCGGGATCAGCACCGCTGGCGTCACCGCGAGATCGAGCGACCAGAACTCCCGCCGGCCCGTGAGGTAGGCGAGGGGCTCGCCGGCGGCGCGGCGCTCGATCAGGCCCCGGTAGAGCGCCGCCTGCGCCGCATCCGCGGTCGCTTCCGGGTACGCATGCAGCTGCGCCCGCGACAGCGCCAGCACCTGCGCCAGCAGCAGCTGCGCCTCGAGGCGGGCATTATCCGCCGTGCCGGTCAGGGCACGCGCGCCGTCGGCGAGCAGGGTGGCGACGGTTGCCTCCGTCATATGCTCACGTACACAACAGCGCTAAAATGTTGGGATGTCAGAGGCATTGTTTCCGCCACCGCGTCCGCTGAGCGTCGGTGAGGTCCTCGATCTCTCATTCCGCATCTACCGCCGCACGTTCGTGAAGTGCCTGGTGTTCGGCGGGCTGGTGGTGGTCGCCAACTGGCTGCCCAACCTGTACGCCATCGCGCGCGGGCAGACGGTCGTGCAGTCGATGGTTAAGCCGGTCGCGGACGTGCCCCATTCGCTCATAGTCGTCCTCGCTTCGCTCCTCGCCGTGGTGTTTCCGGTCGCCATCATCTCCCGCCAGTACCGGATGGTCACGGGCCAGGACATCGGCGGCGAGCTGTTGCGCACCCTGCGCCTGTTCTGGCGCATCGTGCTCATTTGTATCCTTTACTTCCTGGTGTCGCTGGCGTGCCTGGTGCCGGTGGTGCCCGCGTTCCTGGCGAGTGGCCTCGCGCGCTACGCCCTCATCGCGGTGCTGCTCCTGCCCCTTGGCTACGTTCTGCTGCGCCTGACGTCGGCCTTTACCGCGATGGTGATCGAGGACACGAGCGCCTCGGGGAGTCTCTCCCGCAGCTGGGAGCTCACCGGCGGCAGCGTGCTGCGTCTCACGGCCATATACACCGTAGCCATCTTTCTCCTGCTGGTCATGTACATCGTCATTGGCTCGCTCACCGCCTTTCTGTACGCCGTGCTCGGCAAGGGCGACGTCGCGCTCATTGCGGCCGGTATCGGCGTGGTGACCGTCGCCGCGGGCGCGCTGGCCAGCCCGTACTACTCGGCGCTCGGGCTCGCAGTCTTCGGAGACCTCGTGGTGCGCAGGGAAGGCGCCGATCTGTCGCAGCGCATCAGCGCCTCCTGACTCGTGGCGCGCGCACTCCTTGCGCTGCTGCTGATGAGTGCCGGGAGCGCGTACGCGCGTGCGCCCGATGCCCTGACGGCGCTCGAGGCCTGCGCCGGAGGGCTCGATCCGGAGCTCGACCTGGGCTACGAGCGCATCGCGGCGCGCTGCCCCGATCTCACCCCGGCGCTCGAGCACAGCCCGTGGGCGGCCTGGCTGCCCACCGACTGGAAGGATCCTCACAACCAGCTGAGCGCGGCGGGCCTGCGCGCCCTCCATGACACGCTCGCGCGCGAGGCAGCGGCGCTCGGCGCAGGCGCGCCCACCGGCGGCACGCGCGCACTGCACCCGGAGCGGGTGCGCGCCGTGCTCGAGCGCCTCATGCGGCCGGAGCGCGCCGAGGTGGGCTGGTGGGTGCGCTTCAAGCGCTGGCTGCGTGAGGTCCTCACGGCACAGCCGCAGGACGACAGCCGCTGGTGGCGCCGGCTCCTCGGTGATGTATCGATGGACCGGGCGATGCTGCGAGTGGTTGCGGCGCTGGCGATCGCAGGGCTCGTCGTCCTCGCCATCGCGGTCGTGATGAACGAGCTGCGGGTCGCGGGACTGCTGCGGCGCCGGGCGGGCGCGGCGCAGCTCCCGGCCGCCGGCCGCGCCGCGCGCGGCGGGCCGCATTTGAGCGACGTTGACGGTGCGCCGCCGAGCGCGCAGCCCGCGCTGCTGCTCGAGCTGATCGCAACCCGGCTCGCCGCCCTGGACCGGCTTCCTCCGGCACGCGCCTTCACGGTGCGCGAGCTGACCCGGCGTGCGCGGCTCGCGGATGAGGCCGCGCGCGCGCGCCTCGCAGAGCTGGCGGCGGTCAGTGAGCGCGTCCGCTACGGCGCGGGCACCGTGGCCACGCCGCTGCTCGAGGCCGCACTGCGCGGGGGGCGCGAGCTGCTGGCGGCGCTCGAGGCTCCCCCGGCCGCGGAGGCAGCGTAGTGCAGGAGCGGCTCACCACGCTCACACTCGCGCTCGCGGCGCTCCTCGTGTTTCTCACCCTGTTCGTGCACGCGGAGGGTCCGCCCGGGACGGGTGTATCGCTGCCAACCAGCGCCGACCGCGAGCAGAACGGGCTCCTGGGTGCTCTCACCTGGTTGAGCGAGGAGGGCGTGCGCACCCGAGCGGTGCGCGAGCGTTTCACCACTCTTGCCCGCTGGCGCGATCTGCCCGCGCGCGGCAACCTGCTGATCGTCACCCTCCCCGCCGCGGTTCCCTTCCACTCCGATGAGGCCGCGACGCTCGATCGCTGGCTGCACCAGGGCAATACGCTGCTGGTGCTTGCGGCGCTCTCCGACCGGCCAGCGTGGGCGCGCGACCGCGGCGTGCTCGAGAGCGATCTGCATCTGGTCACGGGGCTCGAGCTCGAGAGTGCACATCCGGCGCGCCTCGGGCGCGGCGCGAGCGGCGAGGACACCGCCGCCGGACTCGCGCGGGCGACGCGCCTGATGCTCAAGCCCCAACGCGACACACTGCGGCCCAACGGGGCGCACCGCTACCTTGAGGAGGTCGGCAGCCTGGCGGGATTCTCCGACTACGTGCCGAGGCGCTGGAAGCTCGGGCTGCCGCGCGACCGCTTCCCGCTCTGCCTGGCGCATGTTGCGGCCTCGGGTGGCTGCGGGCTGTGGCTGCTCGCCGACGGTGACAGCACCATCGTACTCAGCTCCTTCGGCTCGTTACTCAGCAACCGGGCTCTCGGGGAGGGCGACAACGCGCGGCTGCTCGCCAACCTGGTGCGCACGAGCGTGGCCGCCGACGGCGCGGTGCTCTTTGACGATCAGCATCAGGGTCTCTCCGATACCTACGACCCCGACAGGTTCTATCGCGACCGGCGGCTGTACCTGACGCTCGCCATCCTGGCGGCCGTGTGGCTGGTGTGGGTGCTGGGCGGGACGCGCCTGGCCGCGCCGGCGGCGCCGCCACCCGCGCAGGGCGAGGCGGACCTGGTGCGGGCGACCGGCTCGTTCCTCGCGCGGGTGCTGCGGCCGTCGGCCGCCGCGCGCCGCATGTTCGAGCATTTCTTCCAGCGTCTGCGGCGTACACTGCGCGAGCCGACGCTCGATCCGTCCCCGTACTGGGACTGGCTCGAGAATAACCCGCGCCTCGCCCGCGCCGACGTGGCGCAGCTGCGTGCCTGGTACGCCGACGCCTACTCCGACACCAAGGTGCCGCTCATGCGCTTGCACAACCTCATCGTCAGAACAGAAATGCAGATCGCCGCATGAGCTATCCGGTCCAGCAACTGCAAGCCACGCTCGCGCGCGAGCTCGGCGGGGTCGTCATCGGCGCCGAGGCGGCGGTCCCGTCCCTGGTCATCGCGCTGGTGTCGCGTGGCCACGTACTGGTGCAGGGTGTGCCCGGCCTCGGCAAGACACTGCTGGCAAAGACGCTGGCGCGCATCCTCGGCGGGAACTTCAAGCGCATCCAGGGCACCGCCGACCTGATGCCGAGCGACATCATCGGCGTGCACGTGTTCGACGAGGCGTCGCGCAGCTTCGTGTTTCGGCCCGGACCGCTGTTCGCGGACGTGGTGCTGGTCGATGAGATCAACCGCGCGGGCCCCAAGACGCAGTCGGCGCTGCTCGAGGCCATGGAGGAGCGCCAGGTGAGCATCGAGCGCAGCGCGCTGCCGCTGCCGCCGGACTTCCTGGTGCTGGCGACGCAGAACCCGCGCGAGTTCGAGGGAACCTATCCGCTGCCCGAGTCGCAGCTCGACCGCTTCATGCTGCGCATCGACATCGACTATCCGCCGCGCGCGGCCGAGGCCGAGGTGTTGGCCCGCTACGGCGGCCTGCTGGCGGGGAGCGCGGCCGCCTTCGCGCAGGTAGCCGGGCTCGGCAGCTCGCTGCTCGAGGAGGCGCGCGGCGACGCCGAGCGGGTGCACGTGGCGCAGGCTCTGAGCGGCTACATCCTCGACCTGGCGCACGCCTCGCGCCGCCACCCGCGCCTGACCCTCGGCCTGTCGACGCGCGGCGCGCTGGCGCTACACAAGGCGGCCCGCATCACGGCGGCCATGCGCGGCGCGGAGTTCGTCGCGCCCGACGACGTGAAGCAGGTGGCGCCCGCGGTCATGGCGCATCGCCTGGTGCTGACACCGGAAGCGGCCCTCGAGGGCGTCACCGACAGCGACGTGGTGCAGACGCTCCTCGCCGAGACGCCGGTGCCGCGTTAGGGCGAGCCGCATGCACCTCGCGCGCCGCGGCTACGTGTTGGTGCTGCTGACCGCGGTGCTGGCGATCGTGGCGGTGTGGTCCGACGATTCGCAGCTGCGGTGGTGGTGGCGGATGCCGGCCGCGGCGCTGCTGCTCGGGCTGGCGGCGGAGAGCGTGTGGGCGCAACGCCGGCTGCCGCTGGCGACACTCGCGGTCGCGCCGCGGGCCTACCTGGGGCGCGCGCTCGAGGCTGCCTTCACGTTCGCCAACGGCGCGCGGCGTCCGCTCACGCTCGAGTATGCACTGCTCACCCCGCCGGGCTTCGCGCCGCGCGAGCAGGTGCGCCGCGTCGTGGCGCCCGCGCGCGGCAGCGTCGCGGACCGCGTCACGCTGCTGCCGGTGCGCCTCGGCGCGCAGTCCTGGCCGGCGCTGCCGGCGCGGCTGCTCGGGCCATTCGCGCTCGCCTGGTGGTCGCGCCGCTTGGCCGTAGAGGCGCAGGTGGTGGTGGCGCCCGATGCGCTGCGCCGCGTCGTGCGCGCACGCGGCATGGCGGGCGGCGCGCGCGCGCGGCGCGTGGTCGGCGCGGGTGCCGAGCTGCATCAGTTGCGCGGCTACCTGCCCGGCGATCCGCTCGCGCGCATCGACTGGAAAGCCAGCGTGCGGGCCGGCTCGCTGGTGACGCGTGAGTACAGCGAGGACCAGCACCTCGACGTGCTGGTGGCAGTGGACGCCGGGCGGCTGAGCCGGCTGCGCTGCGGCGCGCTCGACCGCTTCGGGCTCTACGGCAACATCGCTGCGCGCCTGGCCGAGGTGGCCACGCAGCACGACGACCGCATCGGTCTCATCGTGTACGCCGATCGCGTGCTCTCGATCCGCCCGCCGGCGCGCGGGCTCGCCGCTACGATCGGAGTGCGTCACGCGCTCGAGCGCAGCGGCGTGCAGGCGGCCGAATCCGATCCGACCGCGGCGGCGGTCACCATCCGCGGCCTGCTGCGCCACCGCGCACTGGTCATCCTGCTCACCGACCTCGACGACGCCAGCGTGGCTCACCAGCTGGCGCGTGCCGTGCGGCTGCTCGCGCCGCCGCACCTGGTGCTGGTGGCGGGGGTACAGAGCGGCGAGATCGGGCAGCTCGCGCGCAGCTACGCGCGCGACTGGCTCGATCCCTACGTCGGGATCGCTGCGGCCGAGCACGAGGCACGCACGGTCGGCCAGCGCGCGCTGCTCGCGCAGCTCGGTGCGCCGGTGGTGGCAGCTCCTGCGGCGCGGCTCGAGGATGAGCTGTTCGCGCGCTACGAGGCCCTACGCCGCGCGCGACGCATTTAGCGCGAGCCTTGGGGCGGCCACAGCCGTCCCGACAGCAGCGCCAGCATGAACAGCCAGTAGCCCACGCCGATCGCGATCTTGATGCCGAGCGCAATCCGCGGGTCGGGGGAGACGAAGCCCTCGATCAAGCCCGCGCCCACCAGCAGCACCGCACAAGCGACCAGCACCGCGCCCGAGCGCAGCGCGGCGGCGCGGAATGCGGCGATGCGCCCGCGGCTGCCGGGCCGCATCAGGGCCTCGCCCACCGCGGCGCCGGCGGCCCCCGACAGGCACATCACCGACAGCTCAACGCAGCCGTGCGCCACGATGAATGAAGCGAGCGCGCCGCCGAGCCCGTGTTGGGCCACGTAGGCAAAGATCGCGCCGAGCATGAGGCCATTCAGTCCGAGGATGTACAGAGTGCCGAGACCGAACAGGAAGCCACTGCAATAGGCGAACAGGCTGACGACGATGTTATTGGCGAGGATCTGTACCGACAGCACCGAGGAGGGTGCGATGTTGAGCAGACCCTCGGTCCAGAGCTTGCCGCGTTCGACACTCGCGATCAGGTCGGGAGAGGCGAACAGCGCGATCAGCTCGGGGAAGCGGTCGACGAGCGCGTAACCGGCGGCCGCGGCCAGCACGAACAGCGTCGTCGCCCAGGCGAGGTACGGCGCGAGCCACACCATCGAGGCGGGGATCTCCTCGCGGAACAGCTTCTCCAGCGTCGCGCCGAGACGCCAGCCGCCGTGGTTGAGCGTGGCGTGCACGCTCGCGTACACGCTCTCCAGGTACTCGCGCGCCCGCGACCGCGGCAGCAGCAGGCGCGCGCGTGCCAGGTCGTGCGCCAGCAGGCGGTAGTCGTCGGCCACGCGCGCCGCCTCGGCCGGATCGTCCGAGCGCCCGCTGCGGAAACGGCGGGCGCGTGCCTCCGCCTCCTGCCACAGCGGTGCGCGCTTGAGCAGCGCGTGCGCGAGCGCGCTGCGGCCGGCATCTGCGCTCACCTCGCCTCCCCCTGGGGGCGTGTCGCCTCGATGAGCGCCTGTCGCAGCGCCGTCTCATCGAGCTGCGCGAGCTCCTCCGCCGAGCGGCCGCAGCGGCCGAGCAGGGTCCGCGCCAGCGCGGCGCGCGCCGGCGCGGTCAGCAGCGGCCAGCGCGTGAGCAATTCCGCGATCAGCTCCGCGCTGGCGACGTCGAGCGCACCCGCGGTGCTCGCGGGGGTGACCGCGAGCGCGGCGCTCGAGGACTCGTAGACCAGCAGCGTCCCGGCGGCCATGTCGCCGCAGCGCACGTGCTCGCGGGTCAGCGCCACCAGCGTCAGGCCGAGGCCGTAGGCGAGCGGCAGACTGTCGACCAGGCGGAACACGTTGCGCACCAGCAGGGCACCGGCGCTCGGGGCGCCGCCGTCACGCGTGACCACCCGCACGCCGGCCAGGCGCTTGCCGGGAGTGCTGCCGCGCATGATGAGCTCGAGCACCGGGTGATAGAGGAAGTACAAGGCGAGCGCCGGCACCAGCACGGCGCCGAACCAGCGCGGCTCATTGTCGGACGGCGGCGCGACCGACAGGCCGCCGTCGCGCAGATAGTTATAAAGGAGTCCCGCGGCGCCGTACCAGGCCAGCCCCAGCACCACCCGGACGTGCCAGTCGACCACGAACGCGTAGGAGCGGGCGCCGGCGCCGGCCAGCGGCAGCGTGACGTCGATCCCCGTCGCGCTGTCGACACTCAGCTGCGGCGCCGCCTCGCTCACGCCTCTTCCGCGAGCAGCTGCGCCTGGTGCTCCTGCTGCAGCGCCTGCACCAGCTCGTCGAGCTGCCCGTCCATCACCTGGGGGAGCTTGTAGAGCGTCAGGTCGATGCGGTGATCGGTGACGCGCCCCTGCGGAAAGTTGTAGGTGCGGATGCGCTCGGAGCGGTCGCCGCTGCCGACCTGGAGGCGGCGCGAGTGCGCCTGGGCACTCTGCTGCTTCTCCTCGGCGGCGGCGAGCAGCCGCGCGCGCAGCAGCGCCATGGCACGGGCGCGGTTCTTGTGCTGCGAGCGCTCGTCCTGGCATTCCACCACGATGCCGCTCGGCAGGTGCGTGATCCGCACCGCCGAGTCGGTCTTGTTGACGTGCTGGCCGCCGGCACCCGAGGAACGGTAGGTATCGATGCGCAGCTCCGCCGGCTTGAGGTCGATTTCGCCGACTTCATCGGGCTCCGGCAGGATCGCCACCGTGACCGCCGAGGTGTGGATGCGCCCCTGCGCCTCGGTCGCCGGTACCCGCTGCACGCGGTGCGTTCCGGACTCGAACTTCAGCAGCGAGTAGGCGCCCCGGCCGGCGATGCGGCTGATGATCTCCTTGTAGCCGCCGTGCTCGCCCGCGCTCTCGCTCAACACCTCGACCGTCAGGCCCTTCGATTCCGCGTAGCGCGCATACATGCGGTACAGCTCACCGGCGAAGATCGCGGCCTCATCGCCCCCGGTTCCGGCGCGCACCTCGAGGAAGATGTTCTTCTCATCGCGCGGGTCCTTCGGCAGCAGCAGCCGCCGCAGCTCCTCCTCCGCGGCGCCGATCTGGCCGCGCACGCGCGCCGCCTCCTCGGCACCGAGGGCGCGCATGCCGGGATCCGCATCCGCTTCCATGTCGGCGGCGGCCGTCAGGTCGTGCTCCAGTCCCCGATACGCGCGGTAACGCTCGGCGAGCGGTGCGAGGCGGGCGTATTCCACGGACAGGTCGCGAAACTGTGACGAGCCGCCGGCGACCTCGTCGGTGGCGAGGAGCCTGCCCACCTCCTCGAAACGATCGGAGAGCTTCTCGAGCCGTTGGCGGATGGTTTCCTTCATGACAAAACGCGGGAAAGCCGCGCCTTTCGCGCGCGGGCTGAAAGGGC
>Ga0210399_10002345_pt1 | contig 14764 bp, 16 predicted proteins | sample IncBWC14MmetaG_FD_150865 | JGI IMG/M metagenome (GOLD analysis project Ga0210399, IMG submission 150865) | Forest soil microbial communities from Barre Woods Harvard Forest LTER site, Petersham, Massachusetts, United States - Inc-BW-C-14-M | ecosystem: Environmental > Terrestrial > Soil >... | reverse complement strand
CCGATCTTCTCGGTGGCCGACCTCGGGATCGTCGGCGACGTGCACAAGGTGTTGCCGGCACTCATCGAGCAGCTGAAGGCCAAGGGCTAGGGCTCGGGCCCGGGCTCTGAACCGCACGTTGCGGCCCGGGGAATCCGGGCCCGACGAACCAACATTCTCCCGGTGAGAGGGCGACCGGCGTGACAAACCGACGGCGGCGCGGGACGACACCGGCGACGTGCCCCAGGAGTTCACACGGTCGGCGGTACATTCGGCGCACACACTGATCGCCGATGCTCTTTCCCACCATCGACTTCGCCGTCTTCTTCGCCGTGGCTTTCACGGTCAACTGGTTGCTGAACCCCTACGCGGGCCCGTGGAAGCTCGCGATGATCGGGCTCAGCTACGTCTTCTACGGCTGGGTCGGCTGGAGCTACTGCCTGTTGCTGTTCGCGACGACAGCCGTGGCCTTCGTCGGCGGGAACGTGACGGGGGCGATGCGCAACGACCGTGGCCGGCGCGGCACCATGATCGTCACCGTCGCGGTGCTGCTCGGCATCCTGGCGTGGTTCAAGTACTACGGCTTCGTCTCGGTCAACCTCGACAACCTCACCCGCACCCTCGGGATGGGCCAGCCCGTCCCGCTGTTGCAGGTAGCGCTGCCGATCGCCATCTCCTTCTTCACCTTCATGGCGATCAGCTACGTGATCGACATCTACCGCCGCAAGCTCGAGCCCGCCAAGCCGCTCGACTTCGCGGTGTACCTCTCCTTCTTCCCCCACCTATTGGCCGGCCCGATCGTGCGCGGGCCCGAGTTGCTGCCGCAGATCCGGCACCGGCGTGACCCCGACAACATCGACTACTCACGCGCCTTCTGGCTGATCCTGGCCGGCCTGTTCAAGAAGGTCGTGATCTCGTCGTACGTCTCGGCCAACATCGTGCAGCCGGTCTTCACGTCACCGAGCCAGCATTCCGCGCCCGAGGCGATCTTCGCGGCGTGGGGCTATGCGGTGCAGATCTACTGCGACTTCAGCGGCTACACCGACATCGCCATCGGGCTCGCCCTGCTGCTCGGATTCCGCTTCCCGCAGAACTTCAACGCGCCCTACACGGCGCGCAACCTTCAGGACTTCTGGCGGCGCTGGCACATGACGCTGTCGCGCTGGCTGCGCGACTACCTCTACATCCCGCTCGGCGGCAACGAGGGGAGCGGGGTCACCACGGTCCGCAACATCATGATCACCATGGTCCTGGGCGGCCTCTGGCACGGCGCCGCCTGGACCTTCGTGATCTGGGGGACGTTGATGGGAGTGGGCCAGAGCTTCGGGCACGTGCGCCGGACCTTCCGCGAGCGCCGGGGGCTGCCGCCGGTGGCCGACGGCCCGGTCCGGATCTGGGTGCAGCGCTTCCTGACCTTCCAATTCGTGTGTCTGGGCTGGGTCTTCTTCAACGCATCGGGCGTGTCGCAGGCCCTGAACGTGCTCGGCCGGGTGTTCAGCGGCTGGGGCGAGCCGTCGCCCCTGGTCACCCCGCTGCTCGTGCTCGTCGTCGCGGGCGTCCTGCTCTCCCAGTTCGTGCCGCCCATCAGCGTGTCGCGGCTCCAGGCGGGGTTCTCTCGCCTGCACGCGGCGTGGCAGGTCGGGATCCTGAGCGTCGCGCTGCTCGGCGTCACCACGTTCGGCCCCGTTGGCGTCGCGCCCTTCATCTACTACCGGTTCTGATGGACATGGACACCGACCTCCCGACGCCGCCTTCTCCTGGTCCGCCCTCCGCCGGGCCGGAGGACCAGCCGGTTGCGGTCGGGGTCACAGACTGGGACGCGGGCGGGCCGAGCGACGGCCGGGTGCGATTGCCCTGGCCCCGCGTCCTCTTGCTCGGCGTGCTGGCCTTCGCCGTGTGGTTCCTGCTCTTCGCGCCGACGCTCCAGCACAACGCGCAGGTGTCGCCGGTGGGCACGCGCCGGACGATCAGTCTCGACATCACGAGGCCGATCGCGGCGCTGAGCCGCGCGCTGCAGCTGTCGCGCATCGTGTCGGCGACGGGACGCGAGAACGACCAGCCGGGCGGCACGGCCGGGCTCATCATCTCGGGGCCGAGGGGCGACACGTCCCGGACGAAGACCAAGACGCGGCCTTCGACGGTTCCGGGGCAGGCGGTGGCGGTCACCACGACGACCACCACGGTCCCGCCCAACCCCAAGCTCCCGACCGCGGCGACACCGCTGCGCGTGTTGATCGTCGGCGACTCCATTGGGCTCGACATGGGCGGCGCACTCCAGTCGGACCTGGCGGGGACCGGCGTGGTCAACGCAGCGCTCGACGGGCGGGAAAGCACGGGGCTCACCCGGCCCGACTACTTCAACTGGCCCGCCGAGCTGGCGAGCGACATCAAGGCGGACAATCCGCAGCTGGTGGTCGTGATGATCGGCGCCAACGACGCGCAGGACTTCCTGGGACCGCCCGACACCCCGTACGCGTCGCCGGCGTGGAACGGCCTCTATGCGCAGCGCGTGTCGCAGTTCATGCAGGTCGCGGGGAGCACCGGTGCCGCCGTCGTCTGGGTCGGCATGCCTCCGATGCAGAACCCGACTCTCAGCGCGCAGATGGCCGACCTCAACGCGATCGTGAAGCAACAGGCCGGGGCGGCCAAGCCGCCGGTCACCTTCATCGAAACGGACAAGTCGCTCGGCACGCCGACGGGCGGCTACACCGCGTTCACGACCAACGCGGCGGGGCAGATCGTCAACACCCGCACGCCCGACGGCACGCACCTCACGCCGGGCGGGGGGCAGGTGGTCGCGCAGCAGGTCATCGCGCAGCTGGTGACGGAGGGGTACCACATCTAGGTCAGTGTGGGGCGGGCCCACGTGGGGGTGCGGGCCGGTGTCCCCGGTCAGCTCCCGGGCGTGCTCTCCAGCTCGAGCTGGTGCTCGTCGTCCTCGTCACGCCCGTAGTGCAGCGGGTTGGCGGAGCCCGTCGCCACGCCGGCGCGGCGCGGGCGCACGTAGACGACCCAGTAGAGCGCGCCGGCCAGCAGCACCGCACCGAGCGTCCAGCCGAGGGCGCTGGTGCCGAGGCCGACGTACTTGAGGCCCGAGGCGAAGATGACGAACGTGATGACCGGGCGGATGATGCGGTCGGGGGCCCGCGAGGAGATCAGCGCGCCCACCAGGACGGCCGGGACGCTCCCGATGATGATCGACGTGGTGACCGAGAACTCGACGTGCCCGAACGCCAGCGCGCCCAGCGCGGCGGCCAGGGTCAGGGGCACGGCTTGGGTGAGGTCCGTGCCGACGAGCTGGTTCGCGCCGAGCACGGGGTAGAGGAAGAGCAGCAGCACGATCATTAGCGAGCCCGAGCCGACCGAGGTCATGCCGACGATGAAGCCACCGATCACGCCGATGGCGACGGTGGGGAGGGGGCGCACGGCGACGTCTTTGATGATGCCGTGGCGGCTCTGACCCGAACGCTTGTCGAGCAACACCCGCAGCGTCATCGCGGCCGCCCCGACGAGCAGCGCGGCGCCGAGGATGATCTGCACGTGGTTCTCGGCGCCCTTGCTGTTGCCGAGCAGATGGAGTGACCACGCCCCGAGCAGCGCGGCGGGCACCGACCCGATGACCATGTAGCCGACGAGCCCGTAGTTGACCGTCTTCTTCGTCATGTGCACGGCGGCGCCGACGGGGCGCATGAGCACGGCAGCGACGAGGTCGCTCGAGATCGCGGTCGACGGCTTGACGTTGAAGAAGAGGATGAGCATCGGGGTCATGAGCGCCCCGCCGCCCGCGCCGGTCATGCCGACCAGGAAGCCCACGACGGCGCTGCCGACGACGATGTAGGGGTCAATCGACACGTGGGCCTCCCTAGGGACGGTCGCCGTTTACCGTCCACCCATAGATGATCGTTGTTTAATATTAACGATGTATCTGGTCAGGAATCATGGGTGGGGACGGAAAACCCTGTGACCAGGGTGGCCGGGGCGGGCCCGGCTCAGACGAGCGGCCAGGGGTAGGGGGGCCAGTCGCCGTCGTCCTGCATCTCGGGCAGGGCCCGCAGGCTGAGGAGCCAGGCGAGGCGGTCCCAGGTGGCCGCCACCTCGGACGGCTCGAGCAGTTCGCACAGTGCGGGCGACGGGCCGTCGTGGGCCAAGCGGCCCAGGTCCTCCTGGACGGCGCGCTCGAGGGCGACGCCGCCGAAGTCCCAGATCACCGTACGCAGCTTGTCGTGCACGTTGAAGCAGAGTCCGTTGTCGATCGCCCAGAGGCGGTCCTCGGCCAACAGGACGTGGCCGCTCTTGCGGTCCGCGTTGTTGGCGACCACGTCGAACGCGCCGAACTGCATGAGCGCGGGATGCCATTTGGGATCGTCGCGCAGCGTGAAGTAGTGCGACGTGCCGTCCTCGTGCACGAAGCGTTGCACCGAGCCCGGACCGAAGGGGCCCTCGGGCCGTAGCACCGTCTCGGGTACCAGGCCCCAGCCGAGCGCCTCGGAGAGCAGGTACGCCGCGACCTCGCGGCGGAAGAGCCCGCCGGGGAAGTCCCAGAGCGGCCGCTCGCCCTTGTGGGGCTTGTACACCGCGAGCAGCTCGTCGTCGCCGAGCCGGCAGGTGACGAGCAGCGTGGCGTTAGAGCTGCCGGCAATGCGACCGTGCACCTCCATCTCACCCTCGGTGAGAACGTGCTCGACGTGGGCGTCGGACACCGGGCTCAGGTGACCGGTGGACGGTGCCCGTTCGTACGCGGGCAGTCGTGGCCCGAGGGGTCCAGGGGCAACGAACAAAGGGGGCACGGGGGCCGTCCCGACTCGACGAGCCGGGTGGCGTGGATCGCGAACGCGGCCGCCTGCTCGCGCGACAGCGCGACGCGCAGCACGTGGGCGCCCTCGTCGAGCTCGTCGTCGTCCTCCTCGTCCTCCTCGTCCTCCTCGCCCGAGCCGATCTCCTCGAGGACGATCACGATGCGGTCGAGCTCCTCGTCGTAGGAGACGCCGATGGTCCCGACGACCCACTCGTACTCCTCGGTGCCGTAGAACTCGAGGTCCTCGGGGAGGTGACCGGGACGGCCCAGCTCCTTGACGATGCGCCCTAGGTAGCCGGACAGCACCGCGATCTGCTGCTTCTCCACCTTGACGGTGGTCTCGGTGAGACCCTGGCGGCAGTAGAACAGGAACAGGCGGTGCCCGACCTCGCCGATGACGCCGACCGTGCAGTGGTCGGGGGCGTCGAAGTCGAAGTCCTCGCTCATCGCAACGCTCTCTTCACGACACGACCAGGTCGGCGAGCGCGCCGGTGTTGTTGGTGCAGAGCACCATAGGACCGCCCCCGGTGAAGACGACGGCCGAGATCGAGCACGGCGACACGACGAGCCGCTGGAACAGATCGAGGGGGATTCCCGCCGCGGCGGCAAGGACCGCCTTGATGGTGTCGGCGTGGGAGACCGCCACGATCGTCTCGCCGGGGTGCGCGCCGACGAGGTCGACCACCGCGTCCATGGCCCGGGCCGACATCTCGGAAAAGGACTCGCCACCGGGGAAACGGAAGCCGCTGGGCCAGCGCTGGACCTTCGGCCACTCCTTGTCGCGGAACAGCCGCGCGAGCGGCTTCTCCGTCCATTCCCCGACGTCAAGCTCGAGCAGCCCGGGCGCCGTGCGCACGCGCAGGCCGAGGGCGCGGGCGATGGGCGCCGCGGTCTCCCGGGTGCGCTCGAGAGGCGACGCGTAGACGGCCGTCGGGGGTTTGGGGAGGGCCGCGATGCGCTCGGCCACGGCCGCAGCCTGGGCGCGGCCCTTCTCCGACAGGTTGAGTCCCGGCGCCCGGCCGGGGAGTTTCTTGCCCGTGGTGGGCGTCGTGCCGTGCCGCACGAGGAGCACGACCGTCGCCGCCGGCGCCTTGCGGCCGCGGCGCGTGGGCGGGCGAGGAGAAGTGGTTCGGGCTGCTGGCGGCACGAAAGCCCATCGTAGGCTCTGCGCCGTGGCATCCGACCGGGGCACGAGGGACTCGTTGGCCGCGGTGCAACGGGACGTGGCGGCCTGTCGCCGCTGCCCGCGCCTCGTGGCCTGGCGCGAAGAGGTCGCGCGGACGGGCCGGGCCTCCTATGCGGGCCAGACGTACTGGGGCCGCGGCGTGCCGGGCTTCGGCGAGCCGCGCGCGGCGCTCGTCATCGTGGGCCTCGCCCCGGCGGCCCACGGGGCCAACCGGACCGGCCGCATGTTCACCGGAGACCGCTCCGGCGACTGGCTGTTCGCGGCGCTCCACCGCGCCGGCTTCGCGTCGCAGCCGACGAGCACGGCGGCCGACGACGGCCTCACGTTGCGCGACGCGTACATCACCGCCACCGTCCACTGCGCGCCGCCGGCGAACAAGCCCCGGCCCGACGAGCGCGCCAACTGCGCGACCTACCTGGCACGAGAGTTGGCGCTCCTGGACGGCGCCGCGGTGGTGGTCGCGCTCGGCCAGTTCGCCTGGCAGGCGCTGGCCGCCTATTACGACCTGCGCCCGCGCCCGGCCTTCGGCCACCTGGCGGAGGCGCCGCTCCCGGACGGACTCGTCCTGCTCGGCTCGTACCACCCGAGCCAGCAGAACACCTTCACCGGCACGCTCACCGAGCCGATGTTCGACGCCGTGTTCACCCGGGCGAGCGAGGTGATCGGCCTAGGCCGGAAGGTCCGGCGGGCGAAGCCGAAGCCCAACCGGTAACACCCGTAGCGCCAGGGAGGGGTGGCCGGGCGAGCGACTACCGTCTCGGCCACATCCGGAGGGAAGGCGTGAGCGAGCACACCGAGCACATCGAGCACATCGACGTCGAGCCGTGCGGGGCGGCGGAGATCACGAGCTGGGACGTGACGACGGACGTGATCGTCGTCGGCTTCGGCGCGGCCGGTTCGGCCGCCGCGTTCTGCGCGGCCGAGGCCGGGGCCGAGGTGCTCGTCGTCGAGCGGACCGGCGGCCCGGGCGGGGCGGCGGCGCTGGCCGAGGGCATCGTCTACCTGGGCGGGGGGACGCCGATCCAGACCGCGTGCGGCTTCGAGGACAGCCTCGAAGACATGTACCGCTACATGATGGCGGCCTGCGGGCCCGATCCCGACGAGGCCAAGATCGCGCGCTACTGCGCGGAGAGCCTCGGCCACTTCGACTGGCTCGAAGCGAGGGGAGTCCCCTTCGACCCCACGTTCTGCGCCGACACGTCCATGGCGCCGACCGGCACCGAGGGCCTCGTCTACTCGGGCGGCGAGGACGCGTATCCGTTCAACGAGATCGCCCGGCCGGCGCCACGTGGGCACCTGGCCAAGACCAAGCGTTCGACCGGCTGGCTGCTCATGCAGCACCTGGCGGCGGCGGCCACCGGGGCGGGTGCGGCGGTCACGGCCGACACCCGCGTCGACCGCCTCGTCGTCGAGGACGAGCGCGTCGTGGGGGTGCAGGCGCAGCGCTTCGGCGAGACGGTGTCGATGCGGGCGCGCCGCGGTGTCGTGCTGACCGCGGGCGGCTTCATCTTCAACGACGACATGTTGCGCCAGCACTGCCCGCCCCTCGCGCGCGGCACGTTCAAGGTGGGCACGGAGGGCGACGACGGGCGCGCCATCCGCATGGCCCAGGCCATCGGTGCCTCGGTGCGCAGCATGTACGCGGGCGAGGTCTCGCTCCCGATCACGCCGCCGCGCACCCTGATCCACGGCATCCTGGTCAACGGCAAGGGCCAGCGTTTTATCAACGAGGACACCTACATGGGCCGGGTCGGGCAGTCCGCTCTTTACGAGCAGGACGGCGAGGTCTATCTGCTGGTGGACGAAGCGACGTACGAGGTGAACTGGATGGGCCTCGCCGCGACTTGGGTCTGCGAGACGCCCGAACAGCTCGAGGCCGAGATGGAGCTGCCCGCCGGGTCGCTCCGCTCGACACTGGACCTCTACAACGAGCACGCGGCACGGGGCGAGGACCCGCTCTTCCACAAGGGCCCCGCCTGGGTGCGGCCTCTGGTGCCGCCGATCGGTGCAGTCGACCTGCGCCTCGGCCCGGCGCCCTACGCGCCCTTCACCCTCGGCGGCCTCGAGACAACAGTGGAGGGCGCGGTGCTCGACGTCAGCAGGCGGGCCATTCCCGGACTGTTCGCGGCGGGCCGCACGACCGCCGGCGTGTGCGCCTTCGGCTACGCCAGCGGGTTGTCGATCGGCGACAGCACGATGTTCGGGCGCTTCGCCGGCGCCAGCGCGGCGGCGTCAACGTCCGACTAGGGGCCGGCCACGGCCCACGGCCAACCAACGGGGCCCGACCGGCGTTCAGCCGCCCCGCGTGCGCCGGGTGCCCCGGGCCCGCACCCATGCCAGCAGGTCGCCGTCTTCGCCGCGGCTGACCGTGCCGGTGAAGATGTCCTCACGCCCGGTCGAGACCTCGCGAGTCACCTCGGCGAACAGCTCGTCGCCGATGGCCGCCGGCTGCAGGTACTCGACCAGGACCGACGAGATGATGCCCGAGTGCGTGTCGTCGTTCGCCGCGGCGGCGACGGCCGCCCCGCAGACGGCGTAGAAGACGGCGCCGTGCACCGTGCCGTGCGGATTGGCGTGGCGGTCATCGGTCCGCAACGTCGCGACCGTGTGGCCGGCGTCGCGCCGTACGACTTCGATTCCGAGCAGCGCGGCAAAGGAGTCAGGCCCCGGCGGCCCCGTCATGGGTGCAGCGTCTCCGCTACCCGTCAGGAGGCGGGTGCCGCGGCGGGCAGGCGGCCCGGCATGGGCACCGCGGTGGCCGGCCAACGCTTCCGGCTGACCCGGCTCAGCTTGTTCAGCAGCGTCACGGCGCCCGGGTCGTCCTCGATCGGACGGGTCTCGATCACACCCGCCGTTTCCATGTCGTTGAAGAGCTCCTCACCCTTTTCGGTTCGCAACAGGGTGAGCGTCCAGTCGCCGAACGCACCGATGCCCCCGGTCGAGATGTCGGCGTGCTCGGCCGCGAAGTCCGGGCAGCTCTTGCAGCCCTCGCGGGTCCAGGCGTGTGCCTCCTTGAGCGGGATCTCGTGATAGCTGCCGTCGCGCATCCACACCTGGAACACGCCCTTGATGTTCATCTTGGCGATGTCGGCCCGCGCCAGGCCGTACTTCGCCTCGAAGAGCTCCGGAAAGATGGCGTCGTCGAACGTCTTGGAGCACAGCAGCCCGATCGAGAGGGTGAAGCGGCGAGCGACCTTTCCGGCCTTGCGGGCCGCCATCACGGGTGGCGCCGATGCCTGGCACCCCATACCGACCAGCGCGATGCGCTCGGCCCCGCCGGCGATGGCGTCGGCGTAGGCCAGCGGGTTGGCCGAGTACGTGTAGCGGGAACCCGCCGTCGCGAGGACGTCCTCCTTGGTGCGGGCCACCCGGGGAACGGCCTTCCACGTCGAGCCGTCACCCTCGAGGCCCGAGACCAGTGCGGCGTCGATGACGTCATGCTCGAAGGCCCAAATCAAGAGCGCCGAGACCAACCCGCCGTCCTGCCCTGTCTCCCGGATGCCCGCGTCCGTGGCCCGGGCGAGGACCGTGCGCCTCGCGATACCCGCCACCTCCTCGTCGGTGCGTGGCCGGCCGAAGAGGTGGGTCTCTATGTCGGGCTCCCATGCGCGGAAGCGCGGGCAGGCCCGCGTGCACAGCGTGCAGCCCTTGAGGCCGTGCGTGCAGTTGTCGGGACCCCCGTCGGCGTCCACGTGGAAAGGCTTGTAGTTGCCTTCCGTGTCGTCGTAACCGAGGACGTCGTAGGGACACGCGATGACGCAGGCCGAGCACCCGGTGCACAGCCCGGACGTGACGACCTCGGTGAACAGCTCCGCCCATTGCGGCTTCTCTGGTGGCACGGGACCACCATACGGCCTGCCAGTGGGGTCGGATACGTTGCGCACGTGCCCGAGATCCTCGAAGTCGAGCGCTACAGGGCCCTGGCCGAGAAGGCATTGCACCGCCCCATAGCCAAGGTCTGGATGGTCGACGCCCGCTACGGGCGTGGGGGGACGACGCCCCCGCGCCTCCGGGCGGCACTCGCAGGGCGCCAGTTCTCCGAGGCGCGCCGAAGGGGCAAGCTCATGCTGCTCGACATCGACGAGGGACCGACGCTCGGCGTCCGCTTCGGCATGACGGGCGGGCTGGTGGTCGACGGCCAGCAGGCGCTCGACCGGCTCCGCTACGGGCCGGGCGTCTTCGACGAGAAGTGGGTACGGGCCCGGGTCCAGTTCGCCGACGGGGGAGCGCTCCAGCTCCACGACCCGCGGCGCTTCGGCTCACTCGAGCTGGCTCCGGAAGAGCAGCGCCTCGGGCCTGACGCGCTCAGCGCAACGCTCGCCGACGTGCGCACCGCGCTCGGAACGTCGGCGCGATCGGGCCCGGTCGCCCCTCTCAAGGCGCGGCTGATGGATCAGGAGCGCATCGCCGGCGTAGGCAACCTGCTGGCCGACGAGATCCTCTGGCGCGCCGGGCTCGATCCCGGCAGGCGCACCCCACTCAGCGACGACGAGCTCCGTACGTTGCACAAGGCACTGCGCTCCACCCTGCGCCTCCTCGACCGCCGCGGCGGGTCGCACATGGGTGACCTCATGGAGGAGCGCCAACCCGGCGGGCACTGCCCACGCGACGGCGCGGAACTGCTGCACGCGCAGGTCGGTGGGCGCACGACCTACTGGTGCCCGGTGCACCAGCACTAACGAACCCCTAGAGCCTGCATCCAGCGAGCCCCGGAGAGATCCCGGATCACGTGAGCGGCGGCAGTCCCTTCGCGATCAGGTCGACGCCGAACACGAGGAACAACACGGCCATGACCGCAGCGTTGTGCGCGCCGAGCCACGTCTTGGCCGCGTCGAGCGAGGCGCGAGCCCGCTCTCCGCCGGCCAGCGCGTAGAGCACCGGGCCGGCGATGGTCACACTGCCGAGGAGAACGAACACAGCCGTCGCGACGATCGCGTCGCTGGTTGACAAGCCGAGCTGCGCCAGCCCGGCCGCCGAGCCCAGGGTGAGGATCAGGTTTTTGGGATTCGCCGCCGCGAGAACGACACCGAGCCCGGCGGCTTCCAGGGGGGAGAGGGAGTCGATGCGACTCATCCACTTGGGCATCGAGGGCTCTGAATCGGGCGCGGGCCGGTTGCGCCAATTCCTGCGCGCCAGGAGCAACAACACGACGCCGAGGACGATCTTGCCCCACGAGACCGAGTCCGACGCCGTCGAGCTGGTGGCCACGTTGCCGTCGTGCGCCACGACGTAGACGATCGTGCTGACTGCGGCGAGCGCCACGACCCAGCCGACGAGGAAGGCGGGCCCGTTCACGCGGGCCCGCGCCGAGAACAGCATCAGGATCACCGCGATGATCGGGATCGGGCTGATCGCGACCGCGATGGCGAAGGTGAGGACCTCGCTGATGCCCTGTCCCACAGGTGACCCGGACCTAGTTCTCGTTGACCTCGTCGAGGACCTTGGCTGCGTGCCCGTCGGCCTTGACGTGGTACCAGGCCCGTTGCACTTTCCCGTTCGGACCGACGAGGAAGGTGGAGCGAATGGTGCCGACGGTCTTCTTCCCGTACATCGTCTTCTCACCCCAGGCGCCGTACTTCTCCATCACCTTCTTGTCGGCGTCGGTCAGGAGCGGGAACTTGAGCTTGTACTTCGTGCGGAACTTCACGTGCTTCTCGGCCTTGTCAGGGGATATGCCGAGCACCGCAACGCCCGCCTTCTCGAAGGTCTTGAGGTTGTCGTTGAACTGACACGCCTCCTTGGTGCAGCCGGGCGTGTCGTCGGCCGGATAGAAGTAGACAATCACTTGCTGACCCTTGAAGTCGGAGAGCTTCACGGGCTTTCCGTCCTGGTCAGGCAGGGTGAACGCGGGTGCGGTGGCTCCCGCCTCGAGTTTGGCCATCGTCTGGGTCCTCCTCGGTTGGTCGGAGCGATCACTTTGGCACACCATCCCGCGGGACACCCGCTCTGGGCTGGTACAATGAGGGCTGCGACCGTCGGCAGGGGCCGGCGAGTCGGGGCCGATTCTCACTCCTGTGGAAGGCGCACGGTCCCGCCGGAGACACAGAGAGGGTCCATGACCGTAGAGGCCTTGACCGGCGCGCATGCCGGCACACCACCCGGAGGTACCGACGCTCCGGGTGACGACACATACGAGACAGCCAGGACATTCGAGTCCCTCGGCGTCTCCGAAGAACTGACCAAAGCGCTGGCTGATGAGGGCATCGTCAGCGCTTTTCCAATTCAGGCCCTGACCGTTGCCGACGCGCTGGCGGGACGGGATGTCTGCGGCAAAGCGAAGACCGGCTCGGGCAAGACGCTGGCGTTCGGCGTCCCGCTGCTGCAACGGGCCAAGGCCACCCGGGATGCCCAGGGCACCCGTCAGGCCCCGCGGCCCGCTAAGCCGTTGGCCCTGGTGTTGCTGCCCACCCGCGAGCTGGCGGTGCAGGTCTACGACGTGCTGACCCCCCTCGCCCGAAAGCTCGGGCTGCGCGCCGTCGCGGTCTACGGGGGAGCAGACATTGACCGGCAGGTGGCCCGGCTGCGCAAGGGCGTCGACCTCGTGATCGCGACGCCGGGTCGGCTGATCGACCTCGGCGACCGGGGCGAGGTGGCGGTGGACGAGCTCGAGACCCTGGTCCTGGACGAGGCGGACCGCATGGCCGACATGGGCTTCATGCCCCAGGTCGAGTGGGTGTTGCGCCGGCTCGACCAGCCACACCAGACGCTCTTGTTCTCAGCAACCCTCGACGGCGCCGTGGACCGCCTGGTCAAGCGGTACCTCACCGACCCGGTCTTCCACGAGGTGGCGTCCTCCACCCAGACCGTCACCCTGATGGAACACCGCTTCCTCCAGGTGCACCAGATGGACAAGGTCAAGGTTGCTGCGGCCATCTGCCGCAACCAGGAGAAGTCGCTCCTCTTCGTCCGCACCAAGCGGGGGGCGGACCGCCTCGTCGAGAATCTCGGTAAGGAAGGCGTGCGCGCGGCCGCGATCCACGGGGACCTGCGCCAGTCCAGCCGCGAGAAGGCACTGGCGGATTTTTCCAGCGGCAAACTCCCGGTGCTCGTCGCGACCGACGTCGCGGCGCGCGGCCTCCACATCGAGGCCGTCGACGGCGTGATCCACTACGACCCGCCCGAGGACCACAAGGCCTACCTGCACCGCTCCGGCCGTACCGCGCGCGCGGGCCGTGCGGGCGTCGTCGTGAGCCTCTCGCTCTGGAACCAACTCGTCGAGATGGAGGTGATCCAGCGCCGTCTCGGCCTACGTATCCCGATCGTCGAGATGTTCTCGAACGACCCCCGGCTCGCTGACCTCGCCGCCTGGATGCCAACGCCCGAAGAGAGCGTGCTCTGAGCGAGTCCGGCGACGCCACAGCGGTCCCGCTCTGGTCGCCCGAGGACGGGGTGCGGCGCGCGCTCGTCGTGACCGCGCATCCCGACGACGTCGACTTCGGTGCGGCCGGCACCGTCGCGGCCTTCGCCGACGCGGGCCTCGAGGTGACGTATTGCATCGTCACGAACGGTGAAGCGGGTGGCTCCGATCGTGCCATGTCGCGGTCCGAGATGGCGGCATTGCGCCAAGACGAACAGCGGGCCGCGGCCGCAGTGTTAGGAGTGAGCGATGTGCGCTTCCTCGGCCACCCCGACGGCAGGGTGCAGGCGACCTTCGACCTCCGCCGCGACATCAGCCGAGTGATCCGCCAGGTTCGCCCCGAGCGCGTCCTGACCCAGTCTCCCGAGCGCGACTTGGGCTTCATCTATGCCAGTCATCCCGACCACCTCGCGGCTGGGGAAGCGGCCTTGGACGCCGTCTATCCCGATGCCCGAAACCCCTTCGCTCACCCCGAGTTGCTCGAGTCGGAGGGTCTCGAGCCATGGACGGTGAACGAGCTCTGGATCATGGGCCCCGGCAGGCCCGCGGAGGCCGACACCGTCGCCGTCGAAACGACGAAGACGGTGGAACGCAAGCTGGCTGCTCTGATGTGCCACAAGAGTCAGATGCCGGACCCGGCGGACGCGATCGAAGAACGGATCCGCACCTGGGCGTTGGCGGCAGGCGAGTCCGCAGGGCTGTCCGCCGGCCGCTCCGCCGAGTTGTACCGGGTCATCCGCATTCCCTAGCCAAATGGGTTCCGACCCCTGGGTAGTGCTCCAGCACGTCCCCTACGAGGGGCCGGGAGCGCTTGTCGCTGCGGTGCGCGACACGGAGGCCAGCCTGAAGCTCGTGCGCATCGACGATGGGGATGAGGTGCCAAACCCCGACGACGTCGACGCGTTCGCGGGGCTCGTGGTGATGGGTGGCCCGATGAGCGTGCACGACGATCTCCCTTGGCTCGAGGCGGAACGAGTGCTGCTCCGGGCGGCGGTCGACGCGGGGCTTCCCGTTCTCGGGGTGTGCCTCGGCGCGCAACAGTTGGCGGCGGCTCTCGGTGCCGAAGTGGTGGCCGGGGCCGAGCCCGAGTGCGGTGTGGGCGAGGTCCACCTCACAGAGGCAGCCCTCGAGGATCCCGTCTTTGCTGTCGCACCATCGCCGTTGCCGTGTGTGCACTGGCACGGGGACACCTTCACGCTGCCCGCGGGTGCCGTGCGCCTCGCCGGCAACCAGGCGTACGAGAACCAGGCTTTCCGAGTGGGAGCCCGCGCCTACGGGCTCCAATTCCACGTTGAGGTCACAGGGAGCCTTGTTGCTCACTGGGGCCCACACCTCCCGCCCGGCGTGTTCGTCCGCGCCGCCGACGTGGCGCACGTCAGCCGCGCCGGCGAGGGCATCGTGCGGCGGTTCATCGCGTTGGCGGGGAAAAGATCGTGAGCGTCTCGGT
>Ga0210399_10002343_pt1 | contig 14772 bp, 12 predicted proteins | sample IncBWC14MmetaG_FD_150865 | JGI IMG/M metagenome (GOLD analysis project Ga0210399, IMG submission 150865) | Forest soil microbial communities from Barre Woods Harvard Forest LTER site, Petersham, Massachusetts, United States - Inc-BW-C-14-M | ecosystem: Environmental > Terrestrial > Soil >... | reverse complement strand
ACGCGCTTCTGTTCGTAGCGCTGAAGGAAACGTCGAATGGCGAGCCGAAGGATGGCGAAGTGACCGCAAAAATCGGCTCTGTCGGCCAAGGTGGCGAGGATGTTACTCCGAAATAGCTAAGCGCGAGTCCCAGAACCGTGAGGATGCCAGCGAGTGTCTTGCCAATCGACACTCCGCGTTTTGGAGCCAGATCTTGTTCCCCCAGTTGCGGCGGTTGTTTCAACTTTAGGCCAAGCTTTTGGCTTCGATGGACAACTGCTGCTTCGCTCCGGTTCAGTTGGTGATCGATTTCGGATGGCAATTTGGTCGACGCCAGCAAGCGGAGCTTTTCTTCGTCTTCGGCGGTGCATGGTCTGGATCTACGGCTCACACGATTCCCCCCGTTCTGCGCAATGAAGGCTGTGGGCAGGGTCACTCCTCTAACAATTTTTCCGCTCTTAAACGAGGGAGCGAAGGGTGACATCTACCGAGCTCGTCGATCCGATGGCCTCGGCGCGGGCCTATCTCGAGGCGGAAAAGTCTTCCAACACGCGTCGGGCCTATGCCTCTGACTGGGCGGACTTTTCGGCCTGGTGTGGAAGGGTTTCGGAGGATCCGCTGCCCGCTCTTCCAGCCACGGTCGCGCGCTACCTGGCGCACCTGGCCGACGTCGGGCTGAAGAGCTCGACGGTCGAGCGACGAAAGAGCGCGATCGCTGCGGCTCACAAGACGGCCGGATTCGAGCCGCCGACCAACTTCGAAGGCTTCAAGGCCGTGATGCGCGGCATCCGCCGGCGCCTCGGTAAGCGGAAGCGGAAGGCGGCGCTGGCGACTGCCGAGCTGCTCGAGCAGGCGATCGAGCGGATCCCAGCGACGCTGCACGGCTTGCGCGATCGCGCGCTGGTGTTGATTGGATTCGCCGGAGCATTCCGACGATCAGAGCTTGTCGTCATCACCGTTGACGATGTCAAACGTCTTCCGCGCGGGATCCTGATCCACGTCGGCAGGTCCAAGACGGACCAGGAAGGTGCGGGCGCCACCCTACCGATTCCCAACGGCAAGCCGAAAGCCGTGCAGGCCCTCTACACCTGGCTCTTGGCTGCAGGCATCACCGACGGGCCGCTGTTTCGCAACGTCGATCGCCACGGTTGCGTCGGCCAGGCGCTGACCGACCGTAGCGTGGCGCGGATCGTCAAGAGCGTGTTCGCACCGCTCGGCGTGCGCGTCGAGGATTTCTCCGGCCACTCGCTGCGCGCCGGCTTCGTCACTTCGGCGCTACAAGCGAAGGTCGATCCGCTGAAGATCATGAAGCAGACGCGCCACGTGAAGGTCGACACGCTCAAGGAATACGACCGGCGCGAGAACGATTTCGACGACCACGCCGGCGGAGGTTTTCTCTGAGCTTCGGCCCGGTGCTAGAATCATCCCGAGCAACGAGTCGGGATCTAAACGATGTGGTCTGCTTTCTGGGATTGGCTCGCCAAATTGCCGCAGGGAAGCGCGAGCTTTGTCGGTACTCTGACCGGGTCAAGCTTTGGGCTCCTGGCAATTCTGCTAGGGGCGCTGTTCAATTCCTATCTCAACCGTCGGAGAGATGACCGCCAGAGAGATCAGGAACGCCAAGCCCTCGCCGCGACGTTGTACGCGGAACTCACGGCGGTGCATCGATACCTGACGGATAACGTGGACCTTCTCGGGAAAGTGGACCGCGAGAGCTTGGTCGGATGGAAGATCGGCGCTCCATCGATCAAGCTACTTCCTGAGGTGATGGGCAAACTCGGATTATTTCGACCTCACACGACGCTAAAGGTGCTTGACGCGTATTTGCGTGCCGAGCGATTTGTCGAGTCGCTCCCTCGGGGACGGCCACCGAAATGGCTGGAAGGCGACGAGATCGCTGCTGCTTTCGTTGCTGCTGAGCACATTGAGATCGCAGTAGCGCTCAGCACAGCCGCGGCGCAAGCGGTCAAGGAAGCGATCGACGCGCTCGGGACTTACCTGACCGAGACAGCCTGACGTCCGATAATGGCGCAAAGCGGACATCGATGCCGCTTCCAGTGCTCGTTACGTGCCCGCTGATTACGTAGACCAGCCGTTCAGCGTCAGCATGGCCAATCACGGTGGCACGTTATTTGCGAATCCACTCTCATCTGTTTGGTCTCAAAATGAAGTTGCAAGACCATGATGGCTAAATCTCTCAAACTCACCGGCAAAAAGGCTCTCATCACCGGCACCAGCAGGGGCATCGGCGCGGCGATTGCCTGCGCCTTTGCCGAGGAGGGCGCTGATATTGCGTTTTGCCATGTCGATGACCCTGGCGGTGCCGCGAGCGTGGTGGTGGAAGTGCAGCAGCTCGGCCAACGCGGCTTTGCCTATCATTGCGATATCAGCGACGCCGCTGCGACGCGCGCGTTTTACATCGAGGCGGAAGCGGCGCTGGGTCAAGTCGACATTCTCGTCAACAATGCCGGTGTCAGCGAGGAGGTCCTGGTCGAGAACATTCTCCTTGAAAGGTTCGACTGGATGATCAATGTGCATCTACGCGCCACATTCATGCTGTCGCAACTGGCATATGTGGGCATGAAGGCGCGCGGCTTCGGCCGCATCATCAACATCAGCTCCAATCTAGCCTACAAAGGTGCACCGGGCCTCGCCCATTACAGCGCTGCCAAGGCCGGGATCGTCGGCTTCACCCGCGCATTCGCGCAGGAGGCCGCACCATACGGCGTCCTCGTCAACTCGATCGCGCCGGGACCGATCGACACACGGCTCAACGACACGCTGAGCGACGAATGGAAGGCCTGGAAGGCCGGTAGCCTGCCGCTGGGGCGCATCGGCCGGCCGGAAGAAATCGCACCATCGGCGGTCTTGCTGGCATCCGCCGGCGGCGACTTCTACGTTGGGCAAACGCTGCATCCGAATGGTGGCGACGTTATGCCGTGACTCTTTCGGCGACTTAGCTTCATGCCGGGTCGGACTTGTGGTCCGGCAGCAACGAGCCGCGTTTGAGACGACTCGTTCGCGTGCGTCAGGCCGGGTCCACTTCGCGTTCGACCATGCGCAGAAAGCGCTGGGTACGCTCGTGCTTGGGCGCGCCCAGCACTTCGACAGGTGTACCTTGCTCAATAACCAAGCCTTCGTCCATGAATACGACGCGATCAGCGACTTCCTGCGCGAAACGTACCTCATGGGTGACAACGATCATCGTCATGCCGGCTTCCGCAAGCCTGCGCATCACTCCGAGCACCTCGCCGACCAACTCGGGATCGAGCGCGGAAGTTGGTTCGTCGAACAGCATCAGGCGAGGTGAAATGGCCAGGGCACGGGCGATCGCGACGCGTTGCTGCTGACCGCCGGACAGCCGATGCGGCAGTTTGTTGGCGTGCTGGCTCAGCCCGACGCTGGCGAGAAGGTTGAGCGCGAGGGTGCGCGCCGTCTCCGGCTGCTCGCCGTAAACCTGAACCGGCGCTTCCATCACGTTCTCGATCGCACTGAGATGCTCGAACAGATTGAAGTGCTGGAACACCATGCCGATCTGCGCGTCGGCGCGAGCCTTGGCCAGATCGCGTGTTGGTCGCATCATGTTGTTGCGGCGTTGATAGCCGACATATTTACCTTCGACGGTGATCTCGCCCCAGTCGAGGGATTCGAGGTGATTGACGAGCCGCAGTAACGTGCTTTTGCCGGAGCCGCTCGGCCCCATGATGACGACAACCTCACCTTTGTTGACGGTAAGGTCGATGCCGCGGAGCACCTCACGCGAGGCGTAGGCCTTGTGCACGTTCCTGAATACGACGAAGGGTACAGACTCGTTGCCGGGCTCGGGGCTGGTTGGATTAGTAATGTTGCGGATCCAGTCGAGCGAAGCAGCCGCTTCGACATTATCTTTCGCAGCCGGCACAGGCGTGCGCGCGACCGATACCGGTGGCGCAGCCGGCTTCGGTCCAAAGCCAAACAACGAAATGTTGAGGAATGTGAAGCCCGATCCCCGTCCGGCCTCGCGATCGATCTCGATGTTGAAGCGGCGCTCGAGTAAAGCCTGACAGGCGGATATGGCGCTGGTCATGATCAGATAGATGACGCCGGCCGCGGCAAATACGGTGAAGAACTTGAAATTCTGGCCCACGATCTGTTGGCTACGGAACGTCAGCTCGTTGACAAAGATGACCGAGGCGATCGACGTGCCCTTGATCATGCCGATGACGTCGTTCGACATGCCGGGCAGGATCGCGCGCATGGCTTGCGGCAGAATAATCCGTCGCAAAGTCAGAAACGAACCCATTCCGAACGAAGCGGCGGCGATGCTTTGGTTGCGGTTGACCGACACGATGCCGCCGCGAATGATTTCGGCGCTGAAAGCGGCTTCATTCAGGGCGAAGCCGAGAACGGCGGTGGTGAATGTGTCGAGCTTGATGCCGAGCGGCGGCAGCGCGTCGTAGAGAAACACGAGCTGCAAAAGCTGTGGCGTTCCGCGCACGAACCAGATGTAAAACCAGGCCGAACCGCGAATGACGGCGTTGTTCGACAGGCGCATCAGTGCCAGGCCAAGTCCCAGTGTGATGCCACCGATCATGGCGAGCGCAGAAATCTGCAACGCGAGCAGGGCGCCTTCCAAAAGGAAAGGCTCGACAATGTAGGAGAGAAACTCCTGCCACGGCTTCAGCGGCGGGCCGTCGGCGGCGAGAGCCGGCGTGGCCGATGAGGTGACGACGAGAAAAGCCAGAATGGCGTGTGGCAAAGCCGCGCGCGATTCATGCGATAGCGCCGAGATTGTCTTCAACTGCGACTACTTGGTCAGTATCTCGTTGGCCCGCGCGAGCGAATAGTCGACGTTATACTTCTCGAATATCTCTTTCATCTTGCCGCTCTCCTTCAGAACGGTCAGGCCGTCGAGAAGGGCTTGGCCAAGATCCTTGTTGCCCTTCGTGTAACCGACCGCAATCTTATAGTCGCTGACGATCATGAAACCGCGCTCGAAAGTACTCGGATTGTCCTTGACGAAGGAGTTCACCATGTTGAGGTCGGTTGTCATGACGTCAGCACGGTCATTCGCGATCAGGCGCGTGCCGCCCGGCATGTCCGGGTAGGTTACCAGCGAGATTTCCTTCTTGCCGTCGGTCTCGCATTTTTTGCTGAGTTCGCGGAACGAGGCTTCTTCGACGGTGCCGAGACCGGCAGTGGCGCGCTTGCCGCAAACGTCTTCCATCGCCTTGATGGCTTTCGGATTGCCTTTGGCGACGAGCGCGCCGGTCGCGGCCGTCAGATAGGTGACGAAATCGGCCTGTTCGGCTCGCTTTGGCGTGTAGTAGAGCGTATCCCACATCATGTCGGTCTGGCCCGCAATAACGGCCGGCAGCAGCCCGGACCAGCCACCGGTCACGAATTCGATCTTGATGCCGGCGCAGGCAAAGGTCTCGCGGGCGAGGTCGGCGTCGAGACCGAGCAGGTTCTTGAAGTCCTTCGGATCACGGTAGCTGTAGGGCGGGCTCTCGCCGTCCTGGCCGATCTTGAGTGTCTTGCCGGCGATACTGGGATACTTTGTCGCAACCTTGTCCGGCTCGCACTTGGCTTCGGCGGATGCCGGCGTCGCATTGACAAGGAGCGCGGCGGCGAGCCCGAGAGAACTCAATGCCAAGAGTGAACCCTTCGAACGAAACATGGACGATACTCCTCTGTCGATCTTTGATGATGCCCAAATCGATCCTGTGTGCTGTCCGATAGGCATATCCAAGCAAAAACCTTGCCACTTCGATTTCGGTCGGTCAGTGAAATGCCGTTGCAAGATGTGCTGCGTAGGACGCAATGCCCTGGCTGAGGCTTGTCTGCGGCGCGTAACCGAAAGTGGCTGATGCCCGCCTGAACTCGAGCGGACCCATATAGCCATCGATGCATCTGGCAGGCGCCCGGGCCGCCGCGATTTGCAGCCGCGGCAGGATCGGCGAGGCGACCGCGGCAATCTCTCGCTCGGTCAACCACTCGCCGCCGCCAATATTGTAGACGAAGTCGTTCCAAAGTCCGGCGGAAAGACTTTGAACGATGCCGCGCACGACATCGTCGATGTGGATGAATTGGCGCCGAGAACCTCCTTCGTCGAACAGTTCGATGGCGGTTCCAGTGGCCGCGCTGCGGATCAGATCGCGAATGAAACAATCAGTCGTGCGGCCGGGGCCATAGACCGACGCAATGCGGAGCACGATCGTCGGCATGCCTAGATCGTACCGATAGGCGCGCAGGATCGCTTCCATCGCGATCTTGCTGGCCCCGTAGACGTCATTGGCGTTGAGCGGCGCATCTTCCGTCACCGGGTCCAACGTCGTCTGCATGCCATAGACCGATATCGACGACAGGGCGAGAAACCGTTGAACTCCGGCCTTTCTCGCCGCTTCAGCCAGATTGAGCGTACCGCCGATATTGACTGACGCGACAAGATGTGGATTGTCCGCAGCCACCATCGGCCCGGAAATCGCGCCGCAGTGGATCACGGTATCCACGGCGTGGTTACGCAGCAGAGCGGCCATGGCCGCCTGGTTCGTCAGGTCTGCGGCCTCAAAGCGCGCGCCCTCCGGAACATTTGCATCACGCATGTCGGTCGCGATCAGCACTTGCTCGCCAACTGCAAGCCGACGGGCGACGGCTGCGCCGACAAGGCCTGCCGCGCCAGTAATTAGGATGCTTTTCGACGCAATGTTGTTCAAGATTTACCAACACCGGGATAGGGATGCGTCTTGCGCCAGTGTTCGGCGATATCCTGCCCCGAGCAGAACCAGACCCGGTCGTGCCGGCGCACGTGATCGAGAAATTTGACGAGCCCGACGGCGCGTGCCGGCCGGCCGACCAAGCGGTCATGCAGTCCGATGCTCATGATTTTCGGCCGGTCGAGGCCTTCCTCGTAGAGCATGTCGAAGCAGTCGATCATGTAGCGTGCGAAATCCTCGGCGGTGCCGAAGCCGTTGTGGTCGTGGCGGTTGTCGTTCGTTTCATAGGAGTAGGGGATCACGAGGTATGGCGCGCCGGCCGCCTCGACCCAATAAGGCAATTCATCGTTGAGCGTGTCACGGTCGTAGAGAAACCCGCCATGTTCGGCGAGCAGCCGCCGCGTATTTTCACTTGGCCGGCCGGTCATCCAGCCGACCGGGGCCTTGCCGGTCATCGCCTTGATGCTCTCGACGGCCAAGCGGATATGCTCGCGTTCGGTCGCCTCGTTGACCGACTGATAATCCAGCCAGCGATAACCATGGCTGACGATCTCATGACCGTCGGCGATGAATGCGGCCAGAGCTTCCGGGTTTCTCTCCAGCGACTTCACCACGCCAAGCACGCTGCACTTGACGTCGAATTTCCTGAGAATCCGCAGGATTCGCCAGATACCGGCGCGCGTTCCATATTCGAAGGAGGACTCGACGATCGGGCAGCGCTTGCCGGGATAACCCGGGAACCCGGTGTCCGTCAGCATGCTCTCCGACGTGCCGTCGCCGTCCATGATGGAGCGCTCGCCACCGGCCTCGAAATTCAGGTTGATATTGATCGCGACGCGCGCATCGCCGGGCCATTGCGCGTGCGGCGGCTGGCCGCCGTAGCCGCGAAAATCCCGTGCTGGACCTCTCATGTCGGCATCCTTCGATCGCTTCTCTCCACGCTGCTCCCAAGCACATGTCGGGCCAAGTTCTGCGCGGTACCGGCTCAGTCGGTGGCGCGAATCTTGCGTGGCAGACCCACGAAAATCTCGTGTCAGCCTGGAGATACGTTATGACGGCACCGACTAAACCATCGGCTTTCCAGCCTTCGCGGTATGTCTGGAAAGGCCCCGCTTTATCGGAGGCGCGCAGCCTGCCGGCCAATTGTTACACGTCGGCAGCGTTCTTCAAGGCCGAGGTCGAGAACATCCATGCGCGCGGCTGGATAATTGTGGGGCGTGTCGACGAGTGGGCCAATCCCGGCCAGTACAGCTCGATCGAGACGGTCGGCGGCCCTGTCCTGATCGTGCGCGACGATACAGGAACTTTGCGCGCTCTTGCGAATTTCTGCCGCCACCGAGGCGCGCTGCTGCTCGAAGGTTGCGGCATCGCGCGTATGATCCTCTGTCCGTATCACGCCTGGAGCTATCGTCTGAACGGCGCTGTATTGGCGGCGCCTTCGATGGAAGAAACCAAAGGTTTCGACAAGGCGGAATATGGGTTGTTGCCGATCCGGCTGGAGACTTGGGCAGGTTTTGTTTTCATCAACTACAGCAACGATGCGCCGTCGTTGAAGGAAGACATCGGCGATCTCGCCGATCTGCTCGCTTCGCACAACATGGACGACATGGTCGTCACCTGGCGTAAGGATCTTGAAGCCAAGTGCAACTGGAAGCTTCTCGTTGAAAACGCCATGGAATCCTATCATACCGGCACCGTGCATGCGAATACGGTCGGCGCGCAGAAGTCGGTGAGTTTCTCAGGCGTGGGCGAGTGGATGGGCATGCAGGTGCTGTCCAAGAGTAGCATTGCGGTCATGAACGGCGACGAGCCGCCATTCCAGCCCATCCAGGGTCTGTCGGACCAGGCTCAACAAGGCACGTTCTTCATGTTCCTGCATCCGACGACGCAGTTCTGTTGCGCGCAGGATTGCATGTGGTGGCTGACCGTGCGTCCGGTCGCGGCCGACCGGACGGTGCTGTCGATCGGCGGTTGCTTCCCGCGCAAGACGGTTGAACGACCGACATTTGAGGCTGACGCCGCGCCCTATTACAAGCGTTGGGAAAGCGTCGCCCGCGAGGATGTCGGCGTGCTGGAAAAACTGCAAGGCGCACTGCATTCGCGGCTGTTTCAGCCGGGTCCGCTGTCCTGGCGCGACGATCTCGTGCACACCTTCGATCAGTGGGTCATGGATCGCATGCCGGAAGCAGCGCGGAAGCTTTAGGCCTCCCTCAGAGCATCGTTGATCGCGGCGTCGATGAACGGCCGGTCATCCGGATTCCATAGCGTCATGTGTCCCCAAATTGATGGAATCGGGCGGCACTCGGCGCCCGATATCTTGCTGGCCTCATAGACGCTGTCGACCGGCGGGAAATAGCTGTCGTACTGGCCGGGGCAAATGATCGTGCGAGCCTTGATCGCGCCAAGCGCCTTGTCGAAATCCCCGTTATAGGCCGCGCTGTCGCTGATGTCGGTGTTGAACCAGGTCCACAGCATGGCCAGAAGATTGTTGGCGTCATGGTGGATGAAAGCCGGCTCCCAATAGTACTCGACGAACTCCTCGCTGGTTTTGGCGTTCATCTTGCGGAATTCCTCCGTGCGGAAGAACGGCTCGGAGAATCCCCAGCCGGCATAGATCGCGGCAAAGGCCTTCAACCCTTCCAGCGGCGCCGATGTATAGAAACCGTTGGCAAATACCGGATCCAGTTCCAGCGCCCGCTTCAGCGAAATCAGGAACACCTTGTTGAAATGAGCGGTTCTAGCCGAACCGCATAGCGGCACGATGGCCTTGACCATATCGGGATATTGCGCGCCCCACTGGAAGGTCTGACCTGCGCCCATCGACCAGCCGACGACGGCCTTGATCCGCTCGACACCGAAGCGTTCGCTCAGCATCTGCCGTTGTAATAATACGTTGTCGTAAAGGGTGATGCGCGGAAACCGGGTGCGTTCGAACGGGGCTGGCGTGTTGCTGGGCGAGGAGGACACGCCACCCCCTAGCATGTTTGGCACGACGATGAAGTATTTGTCCGGGTTCAAGGCGCGATCGCTGCCGATCAGGGCCGCTTCCGCGCCGTTATGGTCGCCGCTGAACCAGGTCGGGGAAACGATGACGTTGTCGCGGTTGGAGGAGAGGGTACCCCAGGTCTTGAACCCGAGCAGTGCCTCCGGGAGTGCCCCGCCCTTCTGGAGGGCGAAATTCTTTGCCGAGAAAAATTCTAGTTCGCCCATGCGCCTCTCCTGTTTTGGGGTAAACTCGAGCAAAACACATGCCATTGGCTGTCTTTTTCGCGCGATTGCCATTGGAACGCGCATACCGGCTATCTCGCCCAGGCAATTTCATTCAAGTCACTGTCACACAGATCAATGCACTTGCTTATGGTTTAAGCCAGCTTGCCTGTGTGGCGGGCAAACGCCAAAACTCGCCGTATGGGATGTCGCCGCGGGCTACTCGCTAAGAGGCCGCAAACCAAGCGCAATCCTGCTCAAGCGGATCAAGGCTTGCAGCGATCTCGCAACTTGTGAGTGCTCACGCTTTCGGCAGCCGAACACCTCGTCTTTCTGAAACCAGGATAACACGTCGTTTGCAGGCGCCTGCGACACGGCGTATTCGAGCCGACGCTGGCTCTATTCTTGCTTGATTATTTGAAATCTTAGCGAGGAGCGCGCCCATGACCTTGAAATCCAAAGAACGAACGGAAGCCTTGGGCGCGACCGAGCCTGCGTTGCACACTTTGCGCGCGACGCCGAAGACCTGTCACTGGGGTTACTTCGACGCCGGCCTGGCGCCAGCCTTGCGTATCAGAAGTGGCGATATAGTTCGCGCCGAAGCGGTGACGCATCACGCCGGCGATGCGCCGGAACTGCTGATGGACGAGGGCATCACTGCAATCTTCGACGGCATTCCCGAAAACGACCGCAACCCCGGCGTCCACATCATGACCGGGCCGATCTACATCGAGGAGGCCAAAGCCGGCGACATTCTTGAAGTGCGTTACCTTCAGATGATTCCGCGCCTCAAATACGGCTCGAACCTGGCCGCCAACTGGGGCTATCTCTACAAGGAATTCGGCGAGACCGAACGCGTCACGATCTACCGGCTCGACGGCAACAGCCGGCAGGCCAGTGCGCTGTTCGCCTACGACGTGACGGAGAAATACCTGACGCCGGGCCGCATCACGCACGCTAAGGATTGCTGCCGCGAGCCGGCACTCAAGGGCATTCGTGTCCCGGTGCGCCCGCATCTCGGCACTGCCGGTGTCGCGCCCGACGAGAAGGGCCGCGTCAGCACCATTCCGCCCGGGCTGCACGGAGGGAACATCGATAACTGGCGGATCGGCGCCGGTGCGACGATGTATTACCCGGTCATGGTCGATGGCGCGCTGTTTTCAATCGGTGACCCGCACATCTCGCAAGGCGATGGTGAATTGAGCGGTACCGCGATCGAGGCATCGTTGAACGTGCTGTTCCAGATATTTGTGCGCAAGGATTTCCACTTCCCGTCGCCATTGCTGGAAACGCCGTCGGAATGGATCGTTCACGGATTCGATGAAGACTTGAATGTAGCGATGCGAAAGGCCTCAGTCGATATGCTTAAGCTGCTGACCGACCATCAGGATCTTCGCCGCAACGACGCCTATTCGCTGATGAGCGTCGCCTGCGATTTTGGCGTCACGCAGGTGGTCGACGGCCGGCAAGGCGTTCACGTCCGCATTCCGCGCGGGATCTTTCCGCCTGAAAACGAAGACCCTGTCTAGCGCCACGGAACCTGGCGTTGACGATCCAAATACGCGTCGGTGTGCGCGATCGTTCCCGTATTATCCGGCAGTAGCGAATGTTGGCGACGCTCGCGAAATTGCGTTTTCCGGACCACGCACCGTCCGTAACCCCTCGCATGACGCATATTCCAGCACGTCTGCACAACATATCGTCGTGCAAGTAACTTGAATGGCGTGAAAGATAAGCGATCGATCCAAAACGTCGCCGGAGGTCAACTATGGTGCGTCCGCTCGATCTCGGGATATTCCTGCCGAATGCCAAAGGCGGCGCGATCATGGCGACGGGCTCGCCGCCGCAGTACCTTCCGACCTGGGAGTTGAACCGCAAGAACGCGTTGATCGCCGAGAATGCCGGCTTTCAGTTCCTGCTGTCGATGGTGAAGTGGCGCGGGTTTGGCGGCGAGACCGCGCACTGGGACTATTCGCTGGAATCGTTCACGCTGATGGCGGCCTGCGCTGCAATGACCTCGCGCATCCAGCTTTATGCCTCCGTCGCTATTCCGACTGTACATCCGGTCGTCATCGCGAAAATGACGGCGACCATTGACGATATCAGCAAGGGCCGTTTTGGCGTCAACATCGTCAGTGGCTGGAATAAGCTCGAGTACTCACAAATGGGCCTGTGGGGCGGCGACGACTATTTCAAGCGACGCTACGAATACGCCACCGAATATCTGGCTATCCTGCGGGCGCTTTGGCGCGAGGAGCGGGTCAACTACAAGAGCGACTTCTTCTCGCTCGTAGATTGCAAGTCCTATCCTAAGCCATCGCGGAAGATTCCGATCATCTGCGCAGGACAGTCGGAGAGGGGCATCCGGTTCACCGCCGAGCACGCGGATTTCGGTTTTCTCGGCGGCCAGGACGACAGCCTGGAGGATTTAGGACGACTGAACAGCCAACTGCACAGCGTCGCAGACAGCTTTGGACGCAAGGTCGGAGCCTACGTGCTGCTCACGGTGATCGCCGACGAAACCGACGAAAAGGCAAACGGCAGGCGGGACTATTACATCGAGACCAGCGACAAGGCCGCTATGGCGGAATGGGCGAGGGTGGCCGGCATGGATTTTTCGCGCGCGACTTATAAGGACCTCGCCGTGCAGACCTTCATGGCGATTCCCTATGTCGCCGGATCCTACCAGACGGTAGCGAACTATCTCGATGGTTTGGCCGAAAACGGCATAGCCGGTGTCTGCTTTATCTTTCCCGACTACGAGAAGGACCTGCAGCTCGTGGTCGAGAAGGTGTTGCCATTAATGAAGTACCGTCACGCTACGGCGCCGCAGTTGATGAGCGCTTGAGGCCCACCCGATGGCGCCAACTCAAAACGTCGGCGGCGTATTGATCCAGACGACGCGCAACCGCGTCTTGCCGGGGTTGCGATAGGCGTGAGGCAAGTTGGAGGGAAAGTAGAAGGAGTCACCCGCGTTCAGGAGTCGGACTTCGGAGTTAATCGTCAACTCGAGCTGACCTTCCACCACATATCCAACCTCTTCGCCCTTGTGCTGCAGGACGCCGTTCGTATTACCGCCGGGTTCGATGACGACCAAAAAACCCTCGAGCAGCCGCCCCTCGGCCGATGGAATCAGGACTTCGGCCGAGACGCCTTCGGATCCTGCAGCATTGCGATGGCCGATCGTCTTGCGCTGATCGGGCCGCATGATGACCCACGGATCAACCTTCCCGTTGCTTAGAAGGTCCGAGATGCTCAGTGTCAGCGCCTTGCAAAGCCGATGTAGTGTCGTCAGCGACGGACTAGCCAATTCGTTTTCGATCTTGGACAGCATACTTTCGGAACAGCCCGCACGCGCCGCGACGTCCTTGAGGCGCATCTGGTGCAAGAGACGCGCGTGCTTCAGCCGCGCGCCGAGATGAAAGCCATCCTTGTGTTTGGCGGGCGCAACCGCTTTTTTCTTGCGCGGTGCCTTCGCCGTTTGGGCTTTCTTCACGCGTCCTCGCTTGCTGCCCGGTCAACAGATGTATGCGCTAAAGCATCGCGCGATTAGGCAGCAATTTGAGCCCGTGAACAACTATTTTGAAAACGAGGTGACGCCTGCGTTCCAGACTACCGATGCCAGAGCTGGGAAAGGCGACGGGGCTGGCATGCCTATTGCAAGCAACTTCAACCGAAGCAAGCCGAACGAAAGTGCGGATCGCGCACCTGAGGGTTAGCCGATGCGTTTGTCGATCGACGTTGGCGGTACGTTTACCGACATCCTGCTGACATCGAGTGGCGGCAAGGCCGAAGCTTTCAAGGCTTCAACGACCTATCCGGACCCGATCGAAGGGATCGTCGCGGGACTTGAATTGGCCGCCGCCAGCAGGGGCTCCAGCATCGAAAAGCTGTTGGGCGAGACCGAGAGCCTGTTCCATTCGACGACGCGCGCCATCAATGCCGTGGTGACCGGTAACGTGGCCCGCACGGCGCTGCTGGTAACTCAGGGCCATCCCGATATTCTGCTGATTCGCGAAGGCGGACGGACCGATCCGTTCAACTACGATGTTTCCTATCCGTCGGGCTATATTTCGCGCGCACTCACCTTCGAGATTCCGGAACGCGTGTGCGCCGACGGCCGGATCCACAAGACCCTTGACGAAGCGGCAGCGCTGCGGGTGATTGAAAGACTGAAGGCCTCGAAGATCGAGGCTGTTGCCGTCTCGTTCCTGTGGTCGATCGTCAATCCGGCGCACGAGTTGCAGATCGCAGCGCTGCTCGATCGTCATCTTCCTGAAGTGCCGTATACGCTCGGCCATCGCATCAATCCGACCGTGCGCGAGTATCGGCGGACATCGTCCTGCGGCATCGATGCGTCGCTGAAGCCGGTCATGAGCCGCTATCTGCGTTCGTTGCGCGAAAATCTGATGGCGCGCGGGTTGAGCGGGCAGATTCATGCGGTCACTTCGCAGGGCGGATTGATCGAACTCAGCGAACTGGCGGATCGGCCGATCCTGGCGTTGAACTCCGGCCCGTCGATGGCGCCGGTTGCCGGCCGGCACTTTGCGAAGCTTGAGAACGCGAATACGGCGATTGTCACCGATGCCGGCGGCACGACGTTCGACGTAAGCCTGGTACGCGCGGGAGTGATCCCGTGGACCCGCGACACCTGGCTTGGTCCGGTCTATCAGGGACATTTCACGGGTTTTCCTTCGGTCGACGTCAAGAGCGTAGGCGCCGGTGGTGGCAGTATCGCCAGCGTCGACGCGATGGGATTGCTGCGCGTGGGCCCCGGGAGCGCCGGCTCCACGCCGGGGCCGGTATGCTATGGCCGAGGCGGTAAGCAGCCGACGGTGACGGATGCTGCCGTCGTGCTCGGCTATATCGATCCGAACTTCTTTCTCGGCGG
>Ga0210399_10002342_pt1 | contig 14775 bp, 9 predicted proteins | sample IncBWC14MmetaG_FD_150865 | JGI IMG/M metagenome (GOLD analysis project Ga0210399, IMG submission 150865) | Forest soil microbial communities from Barre Woods Harvard Forest LTER site, Petersham, Massachusetts, United States - Inc-BW-C-14-M | ecosystem: Environmental > Terrestrial > Soil >... | reverse complement strand
TCAGCAGGCGCAGGAAGAGGCTTCCAGGTATTTCGTCAATATGATCGAACTGCAGCGGGGCGTGGGGCGGCGGTTGTCGGAATTAACCGGCGCCGAATCCGGCATCGTTACCTCCGGTTCAGCGGGGGCCATGGCTGCCGCAACGGCGGGCTGCATGGCCGGCACCGACGACCACAAGATCTGGCAACTGCCGGACACCACGGGCTTGAAGCATGAAGTGATCATGATGGGAGGCCGCAGCGCGTTCGACAGCGCCATCCGCCTGACCGGGGCAAAGCTGGTGCTTGTTTATTCGCCCGAAGAACTCTCGAAGGCGATCGGCGATAACACCGCGATGATTTACACGACGGACCTGGGTGAGAAACTGCAGAACGAGTTGAAAATCGCCAAGGACCGCAAAATTCCCATGTTGCTGGATGATGCAGCGGGAATTCCTCCCGTGGATAACGCCAAGCTCTACGCAAAGATGGGAATCGACATGTACTGCTTTTCGGGAGGCAAGGGACTGCGCGGGCCGCAGTGCAGCGGTTTGCTGCTGGGCCGGAAGGATTTGATTGAGGCGGCCCTGCTGAACAGCAGTCCGCGCGAGGGCGCTGTCTGCCGCCCGATGAAAGTCGGCAAAGAAGAAGTCATCGGGTGCCTCGCCGCACTGGAAACCTGGTTGAAAATTGACGAAAAGAAACTATACGAGGAATGGAATGCCCGCATAGATCGCATCCGAAAACTTGTGGAGACAGTGCCACAGGTAAACACGAGCACCTACATCCCCGACGATGGAAACCGGTATCCGACATTGAAAGTATCCTGGGATCAGCAAGCCTGGGGGTTCACCATTGCCGACTGCGTCCGTGAATTGCGAGCGGGGGATCCGGTTATCGAGGTGCTTGGCACTGACAATCCCAGCCTGGTCACCGCGGTTCGTGAGGGGAACCCCGTTCCGACTCGAAAAGAGCGCAAAGCTCCCGACCACATTGAGCTGGTATCCATGACTATCCAGCCCGGCGAAGAAATGATCGTAGGGGAAAGACTGCGGTCGGTTTTGGGTGCGGCACAGAAAAAACGCGCATGAGGACAGCTGGGCGACAAGAAGAGCGCGGATTGTGATGATGAAACGAACATCGCGGGCGGCAGGAGTTTTTTTTCTGATGGCCGGGTTTGTGCATTGTGCGGGCCCAACCGCGCAAGAACGCGTTCGTGCCGTTGTTCCGCTGCAAATGACTAGCCCAAACCCATTCGTGTCGCCGGCCGTTGATGCCGGCGACTACGTTTACGTCTCCGGCCAGGGTCCTCGCGCCGCTGACGGTAGTTTGCCGTCCACCACTGCTGCGCAAGTGCGACAGGCCCTGGAGAACGTCAAGACCATCGTGGTAGCAGCCGGCTTGACGATGGACAACGTGGTGTACACGCAGGTCTACCTGACGGATGTAAGCAAGGTGCAGGAAGTAGACAGCGCTTTTGCGAAGTACTTTTCCAAGGTTCCGCCGGCCCGAGCCGTCCTTGGAGTCGCCAACCTGCCCGATCCTCCGGTGCAGATCAATGCAGTCGCGGTCCGCAATCTCGAAGGCCGACGCGCAGTTTCTCCGGCAGATTATCCGCACAGCGATTCCTTTTCTCCCGGAATTTTGACCTACGACCGACTCTTTATTTCCAGCATGGCGGGCATGGATCCCGTGAGCGGTAAAATTCCGGAAGACCCGGCGGCACAAGTGGATCTGGCGCTCGATGGCCTGAAGGCGGTCGTAAATGCAGCGGGGCTGGAACTGGGCAATGTGGTCTTCGTCAACCCGTATCTGACAAAAGAGATTCCGATGCGGGTAATGAATCAGCACTACGCTCGCCGCTTTGAATTTGGCAACACCCCGGCGCGCGCAACGATCGAAGTTTCCAGCTTGCCGGGCGGGGCACACATCGAATATACGGGCGTGGCGGTGCGGGATATTCAAGCTCGGAAGGCCGTACGTCCGAAGAACATGCCGCCCAGTCCCACAGCGAGTCCCTGCGTGTTTGCCGGGGAGACATTATATTGTTCAGCCAAGAGCGGCTTTATCCCCGGCCCCCATGGCGGTGTGTATGCCTCGACGACGCCGACCCAGCTTCGCCAAACCATGCGCAACCTCCTGGATAATCTGGAGGAGGCAGGAATGGATTTCAGCCAGGTCGTGTCTACGACTGTGTATCTGGATGATCTTGCCGACACAAAGGACTTCGACAAGGTGTACGGAGAGTATCCAGGCCCGATCATGCCCGCGCGTACGACCGTCGAGCAAATCAGCCCGGGAGATCGCAAAGCTGATAGCGAAGGACATTACCCCGATTTTGAGCAGGTCTCGCTCATCGCCGCACAAAAACGGTCCACCCACTAAGCAGCAAGTGCGACTCAAGCAGTTGTAGAGAAGAACGAACGCGCGTTTCTAGTGGGATGGAGCGTTTCGCAACTCCGGCATAATTTCATAGGCTTTCTCGAATTCGGCGTTCGCTTCGGCTACTTTTCCCTCCTTTTGAAGAGCCAGGGCAAGATTGTAATGAGCTTCCGCATAACTAGGTTTCAGGCGCACCGCCTCCAAAAACTCAACCAGCGCGCCTTTCGCATCGCCAGACTCGAGGAGCAGCAATCCTAAATTGTTGTGAATCTCCGCAATTTTGGGATCGCGCCGCAGGAGTTCCTTATAGACGTTCACCGCGCCGACAAAATCGTTTTTCGCGCTGAGAACGAGCCCTAGTTCGACGCGCGCGTCCACGTATTGAGGATCGAGGCTGATTGCCTGATTTAATTCCAGGACGGCTTCGTCCAGGCGCTGCAATTGCGCCAGTGCGAGCCCAAGATTGTAATGCGCCTCCGGCAAATCGGGATCGCACATGACGGCGCGTTGAAACTCTTCGAGCCCTCGTTCGCGATTGTTCATCCGCCAAAGCAGCGAGCCATAACTGGTGTGGGCTTGCGCATAATCCGGTTGCAGGGAGATGGCTTTTTCGTAAGAGGAAGATGCCGAAGCCGGATCATTTTTGCGTTCCCAAACAAGTCCCAGGTAGTAATAGCTAGTGGGTAGTTCCGGACTTCGTTCGGCCGATTCCTGAAACAAGCGCAGGGCATCGTCCACTTTTTGCTGCTTCAACGCCTCCACACCTTGCAGGATCAGGAGTTTGGATTGAGCGAGGCGCGTCCGGAATTCGTGGAGGCCCTTCAGTTCGCTAAGTTCCTTCTTGGCTTCGGCATCCTCACCCTGCGAACGCAAGGTAATCCCCAGGTTGTAGTGCGCCTGTTCAAAATCGGGCTTCAGTTCGATGGCGCGCCGGAAGGCCGCGATCGCGCCTGCTTTGTCGTCCATCGCCTTCAGCTCCTTGCCGAGATTGAATTGCGCATCGGGATCGTCAGGAGCTAGCTCCGCGGCCTTTCGGAACTGCGCGAGCGCACCAGCATGATCCCCTTGGCGCCGCAGGATTACGCCCAGCATCAGGTGCGCGCTGGCGTAACGCGGATTAGACTGAAGTGCGCGGCGGAATTCCTGCGCGGCGGCTTCGGAATTGCCAAGTTGCGCTTCGACCAGTCCCAACTCAAAACAAACCTCCGCCGAAGGTTTCGTCGCAAGTGCGCGCTGCAATTCCCGCTTCGCCCCCTGGAGATCAGTTTGCTGCACGTAGATTCGCGCGAGAATCCGGTGTGCCTCCGTGTTTGCGGGATCGAGACCCACCGCAACCTTTAGTTCCTTGGCAGCTGCGGGTGAATCATGCAAATCGTAATAGGCGGCGCCTAGCCCGTAGTGAGCTTCAGCCCATTTGGGTTTGAGTTGCAAGGCCGCCTGGAACTCCGGCACGGCCTGCGCTGCGCGGCCGCTGTATTTGAGCGCGAGTGCCAGGTCGTAGTGCGTGAGAGCGTCGTTGGGCTCGAGGGCCAGTGCCTCGCGATAATTCGCGATGGCCTGATCCCAGGATTCTGCCTTGGAAAACTCGAGGGCCTGCTTGCGGTATGTTTCCGCAGTCTGGGCATGGCACGGTCCCGGGAAAAGGACGGCCAGAGCCAGTACGACAACAGCTAGAAAAGTCCCGGGAGACTGAAGTTTGTGACTCGATTTGAGTTTGCGCGCTACCAATTTACGGGTGCTTCCAGTTATTGGAATTGGCGCGCGTCCAGAGCTGCGCCGTCCGCCAGGCCACGACTCACCGGCGGGAGAGTCAAGGGGCGCTGGAGAGCGCCCCTGCCTGCTGCAATTGGATTCTACCAGTAGAACTTAGCGCTGACCTGCCCGATGCGCGGATCGCGCGCACTGGTGACGACTCCGAAGGCACCCGTGTTGTTGATGTCCCCGGAAGGATTCTTAAATTGCGCGTGGTTGAAGACGTTGAAAAATTCGAAGCGGACGTCGAAAGCGAAATTCTCCTTTATGGTGGTTCGCTTCGTTATTCCGAAATCGGTGTTGTTGAAGCCAGGGCCGTGGAAGAACCGCCGGTTGGCGGTGCCAAAAGTTCCCAAAGTTGTGTTGGGAGCAAATGCGCTGGGCAGAAAGTAGCATCCATAGCCAGTTGTGGCCGGATTTAGGGGATCGAACGAGGGGCAAGTTGTATTCTGCTTTCGCGGGTCCCACTTGACAACCGGTCCCACGCGATCCGGCATGTCTGTAGCGGAGCTCCCGGCCAACGAGATATCATCGCTGCCTTGGTTCATCTGGATGGGGAAGCCGGTCGAGAACCGCGTGATCCCCTGAATCTGCCAGCCTTGGGTCAAGCGCTTGGGCGCGCTGCCGAAAGCCCGGTCGAACGGAATGGCCCAAATGTAACTGACCACAAAATTGTGAGTGATGTCGCTCGAGGACAGCCCCCGGCTCAACTTGGGATTTTGGAAATTCACCAGGTCGTTAAACGCCGAAGAATCGTCCAGGCCTTTGGCAAACGTATAGGCCGCCAGGAATGTGAAATCGTTGGCTTTGCGCTCGACCGTGATTTGGGCAGCATTGTAGATCGAATTGGCGCTGGTAAGGGTATTGGTGTTGGAGGACCCGAAGCACACCTGGGCTCCACCGGGGCAGAAGTTTGGATTTAAGATCGTCTGCCTGGTGCTGTAAACGCATCCCGGGAGTGGTGTTGGACTCAACGTCGTGCAGGGGATGGCAGGTTTTCCAATCTGGAAGACGTCGTTCTCGTTGCCGGGACCACAGCCAGTCGTCCCCGCAGTGATGTCGGTGGCATTTTCTGCATTCAGTTGCATGCACAAAGCGGCGGAGCCAGGGTTCGCGTCTTTCTGCGTGATAAGGCGGTGCCCCTCGGTTCCAACGTAAGCCACCGTGAGCACCGTTGACTTGCTTAGCTCGCGCTGGATTGAGAGATTGAAGTGCTCCGCGTAGGGTAGCTTATTGTGAATGTCGTAGCCTGGGAAAAAATTGAAGGGCTCGTAAACCGAGAAGTCCAGCGTCTGGTTCGATGGAGCGCCCGGAACTGGCGCGGTGAAGGGAAAACGCTGGTTCAAGGAGGCCCCGGTGGCCCGAACCCGGAATGGTTCGTCAAACATAACTGATACGGGTGAGGTCCAATAGAGACCGAACGGCGCATCCGCCACCTCGTAAAACAGGTTCAGGTCTTCGACCGAGGTGTAATACAGACCGTAGGACGCCCGGATGCTGGATTTGCCCGGGCCGCCAAATACTTTGCCCAGTATGCCGTCGGAAAATCCGGGCGAATACGCCAGACCCAGTCGGGGGCCGAAGTTGTTATATTTCGTTGGAGCAAGCGTCTTCGGAATTCCTGGGTCTCCCGGAAAGACCAATCCTGTGGGAGAAAGCGGAAAAGTGGTGGACTGAAGTCCGGGAACGAAGGTCTGAATCTTCCCCTGTGTGTCGTACCATGGCATGCTCACTTCCCAGCGCAACCCCAGATTCAGGGTGAGATTTGATTTCACCTTCCAGGAGTCCTGGACGAAGGCGCCACCATACCGTGTACGCGAATCCAGGAACTGTTCGGCGGCCTGGGTGTAAGGCGCGCTGGTAGTGGAGGGTGCACCGAGGAGGTAGTCCGCGAAATCGGCTCCCGTCACCGTGCCATCAAATGTGAACCCGCCATTCGGGTTGGCAAAGTTACGTTCATTCACTTGCAGGTAGCGGAATTCTCCTCCGATCTTCCACGTATGTTTGCCCTGGCTCTTCGAAAATACGTCACTAACCGCATAGGTGGTATTGGGTTGGAAGGTATTCAGCGTGGGTACGCCAATGTTTAAGCTGAGGTTGGGAAAGCTGATCTGCGGCACGTATTGCGGATATCCGGCCAGAGGAACAATGCCGAGGGTGTTGGCTCCGGTAATAAACCCGAGGTCAGAAAGTTTGGCGAAACTCCCAGCCGGGTTGTTTAAGTGGAGCGCAGTACGGAATACGCTGAACCGCGCCTCGTTGACCGCCGTCGCTCCCAGAGTCTTGGTGTTGCTCATCACGAACTCTTGCGCCCGCGAAGGCGAAACCGTTGGAAAACCCGGCACAGAGGCGAAGCCGCCCTGTGAGGATGGTAAGAGGGCGGCCTGTACGTTGGAGCGATCAAAATGGTAATACCACGACCAGTTTCCCGTCTTCTGATTGTTAAAATCGACGCGCTCGCCGATTTTGTCATCGTCGGTGACGTTTCTCCCGCTGTTATTCGAATAGTTGTTTGCAGCTCCGGGTAGCGTTGGTGCCGGAATATACGGGAGGATATTGAGGGCGGGTTTTGACCAGGCCGTCTGGGGGATATTTGCAAGGCCACTCACCGGATCGACTGGAAACACGCACTGCGCTGTCGAGTTGCAGGCTGGGCTGATTATGTTGCCCTGCGCGTCTTTGGTCGCAGGAAAACTGTACGGCTCGGCCTGCGTCGGCGCCACGGGGTAACCCAAGCGCGTCGAAAGCACCTGTGCCCAGTACGAGCCTCCAGGAACACAATTTGTTGTATTTGGGTCGAGACAGGTGCCGGTGGGGCCGTTCGGGGCCATACTCGCAGGGTCAAAGTTCCCTGCACGTTGGTCTGCCGTCGGTACCGTAACCTGACCGCTTTCCGCGCCTTTCACCTCCCGTGTGCCCTGGTAATCCGAGAACCAGAAAATCTTATTCTTCCAGATCGGCCCGCCGGCCGCATAGCCGAACTGATTGCGCCGCAACTCGGACTTGGACGAGACAAAGTAATTCTTGGCATCCAACTTGTCATTCCGCAGGAACTCGAAGACGTCACCGTGAAACCCGTTGGTGCCCGATTTGGTGATGGCGTTGACGACGGCGCCACTGAATTTTCCATATTCGGCATCGAAGCTGTTGGTAATCAGACGGAACTCCTCAATCGAGTCAAGATTCGGGACCAGCCCTGCGCCGAGGTTTCGTCCCTCACTGACGTCTCCACCATTCACCAGGAATGCGTTCGCCGTCTCGCGCTGGCCATTCACGGAGATGTTGCCGGGGTTCAAACCGCCCGATACCGGACGGTCCTGCTGGATGGTCTCAGCCGTGGCGGGAGCAACGCCCGCCTGCAGGCCCAGAAGATCAACGAAGCTGCGTCCGTTTAGCGGAAGAGCCAGCATCTTCTTCGAGTCGATGACGTCGCCAAGCTGCGTGTTTTCGGTCTGCACTTGCACGGCGTTGGCTTGAATGCTGATAACTTCTGTGGCCGAGCCCACGCTCAGGGTCACATCGACGTGCAGTTGGTCGTTCACTTTCACATCGATATCGTTCGTATTGTAGGTTTTGAATCCAGCGGCGATGACGGTAAGCCTGTAAGTTCCCGCTGGTAGAGACAGGATGCGGTAGGTGCCGTCGGCTCCCGAAACCGTTTCCTGTTTGAAATTGGTTTGCGCATTGGTGATGGTGATGTGCGCGCCGGTGACTACCGCTTGCGAACTGTCGTGCACCGTGCCGCTAACCGAACCGGTCACGTCCGCGCGCGCGATTCCTGTGTCAAAAATCATCGCGGCAGCCAAAAAGAAACAAAGAGCGAAGAAACAATTACACTTTCGCATTAACCCTCCCCGGTGCGGGTAATCGATAGCTTTGAACGCACGTCGAGAAAACCCCAAGACTAAGAAACGACCCCAACGACGCTTGCAGGTTTCTTGCCCTTCGAGGAGGCATTTCACCTGTCGAACGCCACTCCCATAGCGCGAAAACATATTCCACCCAATGGAACCTGTCAAGCCCGGAATAATTTCCTGCTTCCAGCGGCACAGCCCGGGCCAGCGCCGGTTCACTTCGCGCCACTATATGATTTGTCTACCAGGTAGGGCACGAAACCGTGCGTATTGGTCTTCAGTCGATACACGGATGTAGTGGCCGTAATGTAGAGCGTGCCCAGGTCCGCATCGCCCCACGCAAGATTCGCGGGCTGCTCTGGCAAGAGAATCGTGCCCAAGTGCCGCCCGCCAGCGTCCCAAACCCAAATTCCTCCGGGTCCAGTAACGAATAGATTTCCGGCCAGATCCGCTTTCATCCCGTCCGGCACACCTTCGCCCTTACTACCTGGTTCTTCGCCAAATATGCGGCCGTTCTCGAGCTTTCCGTCGGGCCGAAAATCGTAAACACGAATGTTTCTCTTTTCGCTGTCGTCCACGTAGAACCTGGTTCCATCCGGAGAAAATGCGAGTCCATTGGGCTGTGAGAGCTCTGACGTCAGCAAAGTTACCTGGCCCTTCGAGTCCAACCGGTAGACGCCTTGGTACGGGAGTTCCTTTTTCTCGCCCTTCGGCAAATCCAGCGTTGGATCCGTAAAATAGATCGCGCCGTCCGGCCCCATCACGACGTCGTTGGGGCTGTTGAAACGCTTGCCTTCAAACTTGTCCGCGAGCACCTGAATCTTTCCCGCGGGGCTGATGCGAACAATTGCTCGAAGGTAACTCGCACAATCCAGAAGTTGCTGCTGGCTGTCGTAGGTATTTCCGTCCGGATCGCCAAGAGAGATCAACTCTTCCCGTCGGCCGTCCAAATAGATCCGAAAAATCTTGTTGAGTTCTTCGTCGCTTACATAGAGGAAACCCTTTGGATCCCAAACCGGCCCTTCGGTAAAACCTAATCCGCTGGCAAGCGTGGCCAGCTTTGCGTCGGGTGAGATCAGCTTCCAAAATGACGCTGATTCAGCCTTCAATTCGAACTTGCGTTGCTCGGGATGTGGCTTTGCGGCCCATAGCCCGGCCACGACCATGGTGAGGAAGACCAGCGAAAGGCCGCACATGGCCAGTGGCAGACGCTTGCGTCCACCGCGCCGAACCTGCTGTATTCGAGGCTCTTTGTACGTTCTCGCCGGCATCCAATTCATCCTTCACACCTGTGCGGTTTAGTACTCAAACTCATCTCCGCGCTTCTGCTTCGTGCGCGCAACGCTTGCCAGATACGCCGCTAATGCGTCCAATTCCGCGCCGCTCAACTTCGAACCGTAGTCCGCGGGCATCAGAGCTTCCTGGCGAAAAGTGATCGCGGCCAGATCGGACTTCGAGAAGAGGTGGAAGGTTCCGTCCAAAGATTGCAGTTGCAAGGAAAAGTTGTCCTCGTTTCGCACCAGGCCGGAGTACGATTTGCCGTCTTTGGCGGTGACTTCGGCAACATGCCCGCGCGTCCCTGCGGTTATCTCCGGCTTCACGATCACGGCGCGAATTTCGGTCACGGAATGGTTCTCGCCGTAATTTGAAAGGTCGCGCCCAAGAAATCCGCCGGTGCCGTTCACCATGTGGCAGTCTGAACAACCGGCTTTGCCCCAAAAGAGTTCCTTGCCCCTTCCTGTGTTGCCGGCGACAGGCGTTTCAGTCCCCTTTCCTTGCAGGGATCGTAGGTAAACCAATAGAGCGGAAAGCTTGGCGGAGCCTAGCGCCGCAAAAGGAGGCATCCCTTTTTCGGGAATGCCTGCGCGCAGAATTTTCAAGAGATCCTGGTCCGAGAGGCGCGTGACCTCAGACCGAGTCGCGATGTCTGGCGCGCGTTCACCGCCTCTGCCATCCAATCCATGACAGGGCGCGCAGGTGGACTCAAACGTTTGTTTGCCACCGGATGTCGAAGTGCCCGCTGGCGGACGATTCGCTGCCGATTTCTGCGCATCCTGTGCTGGTGCAGAATGAAAAGCGAGGATCGCGAACGAGACGAAGGCTGCAACTTGAAAGGGCGAATGTTTAATTTTGGACAAAGTCACACCTATTACCTGCACACTGCACCCAGCGACGAACATTCGGAAATCCTCAACTGAGCCACATACTTTCGGGGAAAAACAGGCTCGTCTTGAAATATCGATTCAAGTCCACTATCAACGAAAGGATTCACGATTTTTCAACTGGTGAAACTTGCGCTCTAGTGATAAAAACTCTCTGGGTTCGTAAGCAAATAGCCCAGCCGCAAGGTGTGTGTCAATCATTTTCTTCAGACCGACGCCTGATTGGGATTTCTGCGACGTGCAATCTCGGTCGAACACGGCGGGAAATATTGTCTCATCGCGGGGCGGCGGCACATTGCAAAGCGAATTACAAAGGAAAGAACCATGAAACTGCTCGTTAATCCCTGGCGCTCTGGCAGCCGCGTATTTTTGCTATTTTCACTGGCCGTCTTGTGTATAAGTGGCGCAGCTTTCTGGAGCAAAAGGGCGCGCGCGGAGGCCGCGCAGGACACGTCCAAAAAGGATGACGCCACCTTGATCGAATCGTTCCGGCACGTCGAAGTCGCTTCCGTCTCCGACGCACTGGAACAGATCCTCGGCAAGAAGCTCTACATGACGCACCGGATGCGCCCCATCTTCCCTAGCAAATTCGCGGGTTTCGCCCTGACGGTCCATCTGAAGAAAGAGGAGAATAAGGACCCTGCGGCGCTGAATGGGATGCTTTCCGCCATTGACGAAGGGGCCAGGAATTCTGTGTACGTGATGCAGGTCGATGACGGCGCCGACATCGCCGGTATGGGCGGGCTGATGGGAACGGCGATGTCGGCTCGTAATTTCTCCGGTGCGGTAATTGACGGGGGCGTACGAGACGTGGCTTATCTGGGGAAAATTGGCTTTCCGGTGTTCGCCACGGGCATTGTTCCATCGACGTCGGTGTCTCACTATCGCTTTGCCGGCGCCAACATACCCATTCAGTGCGACGGAGTGATGGTGCGGCCCGGCGACGTTGTGGTAGCTGACGCCGATGGCGTGGCGGTCGTCCCCCGGGAAGAGGCGGAGAAGGTTCTTGCCCTGGCCCAGCAGTTGGACTTCAAGGAACACTCCATGTACCCGATCAGCGAGAAGGCGCGGTCCATCGTGGAGGGCGTAAAGCAGTTGGGCCGCCTCTAGGCTACTGCTTGCTCCCCGAGCACCGGAATTGAGGCTGGATTCTCTACCTCGGCTGTAGTATATGTTTTCATGCAGTGAATTTGATTTTCATTTCACTCGGGACAGGCGTATTGAATGGGCCTCCAAAAGCGGGAATACAACATCACTTCTCTGCAACGCGGCCTGCGCATGCTGCAACTTATGGGCCAGGCCGGACGAGGGCTCCCGGCCTCGGAAATCGCAAAACTTTCCGCTCTTCCTGTCAGTACGGTCCACCGCTTCCTCGTCAATCTGGAAGCAGGCGGGTTCCTTTCCAAGGACGAACTCAACAATTATCACCTGGGCGTGGCTTGTGTTTCTCTCGGCCAGGCAGCGCGCGAACAGCTGGATGTTCGCAAAGTGAGCTTTGCTCACCTGGAGCAGTTGAATCGCAGCACGCGGGAAACCGTTCACCTTACCGTCCGGCACAAACTTACGGCCGTTTATATCGAAAAGATGGAATCTCCCCAACCTCTGCGGATTCACTCCCGGATTGGGGCCAGCGTTCCGCTCTACTGCACGGCAGTCGGCAAGGTAATGCTTGCGTATCTGGACCCGGAGGAGCAGGAAAAAGTTGTAAATGAACTGGAGCTGCGCCGGTTCACGGAAAATACCGTCGGCAGCATTCAGGAATTGCAGGCGCAACTTGCGAGAGTAAGAAAAGACGGCTTTGCCTGCGACATGGAAGAGCACGAACCGCATATACGCTGCATTGCGGCGCCGATCACCGACCACACTGGTGCGGTAAACGCCAGCCTTAGTGTGACCGGGCCGGCCGTGCGCATGTCGACGAATCGTCTGCGGGAAATTGCGCCGCTCGTTCGCGAAGCAGGCTTAAAGATCTCCCAGGAACTTGGTTTCATGGGGAACGCGGCTCGTCCCGTTACCACAGTGCGGGGGACGGCGCAGCGCGGATCCAAAGTTCGAACCGTCCATCCCGTTTTGCGCGCGAAAACCGCCGCAAAATAAGTGAATTTTTTGAACGATTGGAAGACATCCGAGTTACGCATCCGGGGGCGTGAAGGCTTCATGAGTCGGAGAGGGCACTTCCTTGCAGAGGCGGTCCTGATCGGGTGCCTGGCGTTGCCGGGAAATCTTTCTCCGTCAGAACAAAATTCCGCTTCCGTGCGTATCGATGTCCAGCCGGCAACCTTGCTTTCCCAACCAATCGGCGCCAATTGGCCTTCCTACAACGGAGATTACACCGGCAGACGTTTCAGTTCCCTGAATCAGATCGACAAGGGTAATGTGGGCCAATTGCGTGTGAGCTGGGTGTTTCATGCGCCCAATTCCAACGCGCTGGAAGTCACTCCAGTCGTATACGAAGGCCTGATGTTCGTAACGTCTGCAAACGACGCCTATGCCCTGGACGCTCAGACGGGACGCATGATCTGGCACTATAGACGGGCTGTCACGCAGGGTTTGATAGACGACGCGTCGGAACACCACAATCGCGGCGTTGCCATTTGGCATTCGCGCGTGTACATGGAAACCGACAACGCCCATTTGCTGTGCCTCGATGCACGTTCCGGCAATCTGATTTGGGATGTTGCCTACACGGATGGCAACAAAAATTACGGCGCCACAAGCGCCCCTTTGCTCGTAAAGGGCAAGGTGATCGTCGGGACATCGGGTGGCGATGACGGGGTTCGAGGATTTGTTTCGGCTTACGATGCGGAGTCGGGAAAGTTGGCCTGGCGTTTCTGGACCATACCCGGGCCCGGCGAGCTGGGATCGCAGAGCTGGCCCGGTACAGCCTACCTCCACGGCGGCGGCACAACTTGGATGCCCGGGACGTTCGACCCCGAACTGAACACTCTGTTTTGGGGAACCAGCAATCCCGCGCCAGACTTTAACGGGGACACTCGTCCTGGCGATGATCTGTACACGGATTGCGTCGTGGCCCTGGACGCGGACACGGGAAAGCTGAAGTGGCATTTCCAATTCACCCCGCACGACCTCTACGACTACGACGCAACGGAAACTCCCATCCTTATCAATGCGGAATACCAGGGTCAGCCGCGCAAACTCCTGGTCGAAGCGAACCGCAATGGATTTTTCTACGTATTGGATCGCGTCGATGGGAAATTTCTATCGGCGGTTCCGTTCGTGGAGAAATTGAATTGGGCCAAGGGAATCGATGGGAACGGCCGGCCTATCCTGACCGGAGTTGTGCCGACGGAGAAAGGCGCTCGCGTTTGCCCGGGGTTTTCCGGAGCGACGAACTGGTATGCGCCTTCCTACAATCCGTCGACCCGCCTTTTTTATTTTTTGGCTTCGGAAAACTGCAGCATTTACGTTCGTGGAGCCGAAAAATTCGTTCCTGGACACATGTACTATGCAACCGGTGCGAAACGCAGTCCCGGCGATACGGGCAAAAAGATCCTGCTGGCGTATGACCTTTCCACTTCCAAGCCGGCCTGGAAATATCCGCAATTGGGTTCCGGGCGGTCCAGCGGGGGCACGATGACCACGGCTGGCGGCTTGGTCTTTTTCGGGGACGACGCAGAATCGTTCGAAGCAGTTGACGCCAGCACGGGCGCACCCCTCTGGCATTTCCATACCGGCCAGAGCATCACTGCCTCGCCCATGAGTTTCTCGGTGCATGGCAACCAGCACGTCACCATCGCCGCCGGAAGCGACGTTTTCTGTTTTCGTTTGTGATTCGAAGTCATCAGTTAATTCAGGAGGCTACCGTGTCTTCAACATTCAGCACTCGCAGAGGATTCGCGTCGAAGTTCGCATCCCTAGTGGCCGGCACCGGTTTTGCCAGTTTATTTTCCGGTTCGACTCCGGCCGCCGCGCAGGCTCCAAGCGGCGTCCAGAAGTTGAACTATGAAGGCAAACCTGCGGGCACCGGGTTCATCACGCCTTTGATCATCCACAACGGAGTGATCTACATTGCAGGCCAGGGCGCGCATTCGCATGATCCCGAAGGCAAATTTCCTTTTGACATTGAGACCCACACGCAAAAGGTGATGGATAACGTCAAGACCCTAGTGGAAACCGGCGGTGGCGCGATGGACAGTATTTTGCAGCTCACCGTTTACCTGACAAAAATTGAGGACTACGACGGCATGAACAAGGTCTTCAAGACCTATTTCCCGAATGGAGGGCCGGCGAGAACAACGGTCGCCGTTGCCGCTTTGCCAGGTCAATCTTTGGTGGAAATTAACTGCACGGCAGCAGTGGTTCGCAAGTAATCGCAAATAACCGGACCAGGAGAAACTATGAACATCAGCGCGAAATGGACTCGCCGCGGCTTCATGACCGGGATCAGTTCGTTGACGGCAATGATATTAGGCTCGAGAAAACTGCCGGCTGCCAACATAACAAGCTCAGTGAGCGAAAGCCCCGTCACGGGATTTGGTCAGACGGGGAACGTTTATGACGAACTGGGCGTTACAACCGTGATCAACGGTCAGGGGACCATGACAATGCTCGGCGGCTCCCTGATGCGCCCGGAGGTGGAATCGGTGATGGCCCTGGCCGGGCGCCATTTCGTCAACATTCCGGAGC
>Ga0210399_10002339_pt1 | contig 14779 bp, 12 predicted proteins | sample IncBWC14MmetaG_FD_150865 | JGI IMG/M metagenome (GOLD analysis project Ga0210399, IMG submission 150865) | Forest soil microbial communities from Barre Woods Harvard Forest LTER site, Petersham, Massachusetts, United States - Inc-BW-C-14-M | ecosystem: Environmental > Terrestrial > Soil >... | reverse complement strand
GTGCAGCTGATTCGGCCGGCGAACGACAATCTCTTCTCGAGTGGAACCCTGGGCCGCTTTTGCACCATGATGCAAACCTTGCCGGAGGCGGAAGCGAAGCCGTGAGCGAAATTCTAGCCAAGTACGGATTCCTGATCGTACCGATCGTCAAGGTCGCGATTCTTGTTTTCGTCGTCCTGACGCTGGATGCGTATCTCACGTGGTTGGAGCGCAAAGTGATCGCTCATATTCAGGCGAGATGGGGACCGCACCGCGTGGGCCCGCACGGTTTGCTGCAGCCGCTCGCCGACGGTATCAAGTTCATCTTGAAGGAAGACCCCATGCCGTCGGGCGTGGACAAGACGGCATATTTCTTCGCCCCATTCCTGACGCTGATGTTGGCGCTGACCTCGCTGGCCGTAATTCCCTTCGGGCCTGACATTACGATCTTCGGCTACACCACGAATTTTGGCATCGCCGATGTAAACATCAGCCTGCTGGTGCTCTTCGCCATCACGGCGCTGGGCGTCTACGGTGTTGCGCTCGCCGGGTGGGGCTCCAACAGCAAGTACTCGCTGCTCGGCGGGCTGCGCAGTTCGGCGCAGATGATCAGCTACGAATTGGCGCTTACTTTGTCCGTAGTCGGCGTGCTGTTGATTGCCGGGGATTTGAGCCTGAAGCACATAGTGGAGAAGCAGGCGGGTGATCTGGGCTTGCTCAGCTGGAATATTATTGGGATGAGCAAGAACCACGGAAGTTTCACCCAGATCATCGGCTGCATCTGCTTTTTCATCGCGGCGATTGCGGAAACGAATCGCGTGCCGTTCGACCTGCCGGAAGCGGAGTCGGAACTGGTGGCGGGCTTTCACACCGAATACGCCTCGATGAAATTCGCGATGTTCTTCATCGGCGAATACACCAGCATGATCGCCGTGTCATCGCTGTTCACGATTTTGTTTTTTGGCGGCTGGCTGTCTCCCTTCCCTGCTTCCTGGACGATGACTCACTATCTGCCGTCGATCATTTTGCTTCCCCTGGGGCTTTGGGTCATCTATGACGGACTCCGGTATGAAACGATTTTGGGGCGCATTATTCTGCCAGGAGTGGGTGCGGTGTTCGCCTTGCTCGGCGTTGGGTTGCTCCTTCCTTCCACCGTGTCTTCCACTGTGAACGAACTGATCCAGGGACCTTTCTGGTTCTTCACGAAAGTCGGCTCAGTGCTCTTCTTTTATATCTGGATGCGTGCGACGCTGCCGAGGTTCCGGTATGACCAGCTTATGGACTTCGGTTGGAAATTCCTGCTTCCGGTTTCCATCGCCAACGTGGTGCTGACCAGCGCAGTGATCATGTGGAGAATGAAGTGATGAGCGGCGCTCTGGTGATTTTCTTCGTGCTGGCGGCTTTGGCCGTGCTCGGAGCGGTGAGCCTGATTCTGCAGAGGCACCCGATTCACAGCGCCCTCTCGCTGATCCTTGTGATGGTGTCGCTGGCGGGCCTGTACCTGCTGATGGGCGCGGAATTCATTGCTGCGGTGCAGATCATCGTCTATGGCGGCGCGGTGATGGTGCTGTTTGTCTTTGTGATCATGCTGCTGAACGCGGGCGAGGAAGAGCGCACGAATTTTTCGAAGCTGGCGACGTTCGCCGGAATTCCATTGGCGCTGGCCCTGGGTGGAATTATTGCTGCGGCAATCATACGCTCGAGCGGCCACTTGCCGCCTCCGGCAGCAAGTGGAGCGATGTCCTCCACCAGGGATCTTTCGAAGCTGCTTTTTTCCGAATTTGTTTACCCGTTTGAGCTGACCTCGTTTCTGATTCTTGTGGCCATCCTGGGCGCGATTGTGCTCGCCCAGCGGGAGAACTGACATGGTCCCGACCAACTACTACCTGATCCTGAGCGCGATTCTATTCGGACTGGGCGTTCTGGCGTTCGTTTTCAAGCGCAACATCATCACCATCTTCATGGCCATTGAGCTGATGCTGAACGCGGTGAACCTGGCGTTTGTGGCTTTCAGCCAAGCGCTGGGCAAAGCGGATGGCGAAGTCTTTGTTTTATTTGTGATTGTAGTCGCGGCGGCGGAAGCGGCTGTGGGGCTGGGCATCATCATCCTTACGGCGCGCAACCGGCGTTCGCTGAACGTTGAGCGCGTGGACCTGCTAAAACTCTAATGCCGATACTTGAAAATCTCTGGATTATTCCGCTGCTGCCGCTGCTGGGCTCGGCGATTAACGGGCTATTTGGCGCCAAGTGGTCGAAGAAATCGGTCAACATTTTCGCCCTAGGCTCCACTGGCCTTTCTTTTGCCTGCGCACTCGAAGCGGTCCGCGAATTTCTCGGCTACTTCGAAACCGTTCACCACGGGTACGTGAAGCACTTCGTGGACTGGATTGTCGCTTATAACGATCTGCGCATCGCTTTCGATCTGCAAATCGATCATTTGACGGTTGTGATGCTGCTGGTGGTCACCGGAGTCGGCTTCCTGATTCACATTTACTCCACTGGTTACATGGCGCACGAAGAGGGCTACTACCGGTTCTTCGCGTACCTGAACCTTTTCATGTTCTTCATGCTGATTCTGATCCTGGCCGCAAACTACGTGGTTTTGTTCGTCGGATGGGAAGGCGTCGGTTTGTGCAGCTACCTACTGGTCGGGTTTTACTTCCTGAGGCATTCGGCGGCTCAAGCGGGAAAGAAAGCGTTCATCGTCAACCGCATCGGCGACTTTGGATTCATGCTGGGGATGTTCCTGCTTTTTCGCTCATTCGGTACTTTGGATTTCCAGACCATCTTTAACCAGGCGGCCACCTGGCCGCCCGACGCCATGGGGCAGTTCGGAACGCTCACCATTGCCTGCCTGTTGATTTTTGTCGGCGCCACGGGCAAATCGGCGCAACTTCCCTTATACGTCTGGCTGCCCGATGCGATGGAGGGTCCCACGCCCGTCAGCGCTTTGATCCACGCGGCAACCATGGTGACTGCGGGCGTCTACGTCGTTGCTCGTTCGCATGTTTTATTCACCCATGCGCCAACCGCGATGTACGTGGTCGCCATCGTCGGCTGCGCCACGGCTTTCTTCGCAGCCACCATCGGCCTGGTCCAGTCGGACATCAAAAAAGTTCTGGCGTATTCCACGGTCAGCCAACTCGGCTACATGTTCCTGGCTTGTGGAGTGGGCGCGTTCGGCGCGGGAATCTTTCATTTGATGACGCACGCGTTCTTCAAGGCCTTGCTGTTTCTTTCCGCCGGAAGCGTGATTCACGCGATGGGCGGCGAGCAGGATATGTGGCACATGGGCGGCCTCAGCAAAAAAATAAAAATCACTTACATCTGCATGCTCTTCGGCACGATTGCGATTGCGGGTTTCCCGCCCTTCGCGGCCTTTTTCTCGAAGGATCAAATCCTGTTTGCCGCCTACAACTTGCCGGATGCGGGCAAAGCTCTCTATGCGGTTGGTTTGCTGGCGGCCGTGCTGACTTCGTTCTATATGTTTCGCCTGGTCTGGCTTACATTCTTCGGTGAAAAACGCTACGACGAGCACCACGTCCATGTGCACGAATCACCTCTGAATATGACCCTGCCGCTGATGATTCTTGCGTTTCTCTCGCTGACCGGCGGGTGGTTCGCTGCGCCGTCGCTTTGGGGCGGCAAGGACTATTTCGCGGAATTCCTCTCGCCCGTGTTCGGTGTTGCTGAAGCCGGTGGAGGAGAAGCGTCGGCGTCCCTCGAGCATTGGCTATCGGTGGTGGCGGTCGCCGCCGCGCTGGCCGGACTCGGGGCCGCGATTTGGATGTACAACAAGAAGGTCGAGCGCGGCACGTCCACGGGACTCCACAAAATTCTCTACAACAAATATTACGTGGACGAAATCTATCAGGCCACTATCGTCGGGCCGCTCGTCTGGATTTCCCGCAAGTTGCTCTGGAAGGCCGTTGATGAAGGAATCCTCGACGGCGTAGTAAACGGACTTGGCACCGGCGCGCGATCGATTGGCGACACCCTGCGCCACACACAGTCCGGCAACGTGCGCAGCTACGCGGTGTGGGTGGTGATGGGAGCCATCGTGATCTTTGCAATTATCTTCTGGCCCATTCTGCACCCGGCCTTGTTCGGAGGTGCACGCTAATGCAGTTCGGCGGAGGCATCCTCAGTTTGCTCATATTTCTCCCCATGCTCGGGGTGGCGGCAATTCTGTTGTTGCGGGAGGAAGACCACCTGTGGATACGGCGTGTCAGCTTGACCGTAGGCATCGTGGAATTCTTGCTTTCGTTTCTGCCGGTATGGGCCATTCCAGCCGGAGCACCCGCTGGATTCCACCTGCAAGAGTTTCATCACTGGATCAGTTCCCCGCACATCAACTATCACCTAGGTGTGGACGGCATCAGCATTTTCCTCGTTCATCTCATCACCCTGCTGACGCCGATCGGCATTCTGGCTTCGTGGAACGACATCAAGCACCGCGTAAAGGAATTCCACGTCATGCTTCTGCTTTTGGAAGTGGGCGTGGTCGGCATCTTCCTTTCGCTGGATTTATTTATGTTTTTCCTGTTCTGGGAATTTGGACTGATTCCCCTGGCGTTTCTGATCGGGATCTGGGGCCACGAGCGTCGACTCTACGCCTCCGTGAAATTTATTTTGTACACGATGGGCGGCTCCATCTTCATGCTTGTCGGGATTATCTACCTGTACAGCCTTACAGGCACGTTTGATCTGCTGACGCTCCAGCGCATGATTCATGAAGGGCAACTGGTCTTACCCGCGCGCACAGAAATGCTGCTGTTCCTTTCGTTCTTCATTGCCTTTGCCATCAAAGTGCCTCTGTTCCCTTTCCACACCTGGCTGCCGGATGCGCACACGGAAGCGCCGACGGCGGGATCGGTGGATCTGGCTGGCGTCTTGCTCAAGACCGGCGCATACGGCATTATTCGCGTTTGCCTGCCGCTGTTCCCAGAGGCGTCTCACCGCGCCGCACCCTATGTTGCAGCGCTGGCAATTATCAGCATTATTTATGGCGCGCTGGTGGCGCTGGTGCAGCCAAACCTCAAGCGGCTGGTGGCCTATTCGTCGGTCAGCCACATGGGCTTTGTGGTCCTCGGAATCTTCGCTTTCACCAATGTCGCCTTGCAGGGATCAGTTTACGTGATGCTGGCGCACGGCATCTCCACCGGGGCGCTTTTCCTCCTGGTCGGAATGCTCTATGAGCGTCGCCACACATTTGAAATTTCCGAATTCGGTGGGCTGGCTACGCCGATGCCAAAATATGCGGCGTTCTTCCTGTTTGCCGCGCTGTCTTCCCTTGGCTTGCCCATGCTGAACGGATTTGTTGGGGAATTTCTGGTGCTCATCGGGACGTATCAACGCCACTGGCAATGGGGCACATGCGCCGCCACCGGTGTGATACTTTCGGCTTGCTACCTGCTCTGGTCCTACCAGCGAGTGTTTTTTGGGGAAATAACCAACGAAAAAAACCGCGCGCTGCCGGACGTCAATCCCAGGGAAAAGTGGGTGCTCGTAGCGATGTCGTTTCTTATGCTCTGGCTGGGAATGCACACACGATTCTTCACGTTGCGCTTCGCCTCTTCCTGTCAGGAGGTGCTGCAGCAGATGAAGTCCAACTTTGCGCACGAAGCGGTGTACCCTGCCGTGCCTTCACTGGCCCCGGGCACCCAGGAAGATTCCCTGAGAAGGGTGGTTTCGCAATAGATGGTTCCCCAAGCCGCAGATATCGCCCGCATATTGCCGGAAATCCTGTGGTGCGGATTCGGCGTGTTCCTGATGTTGCTGCAGCCCGTAGTGAAAAATCGGCAGGTGCTTACGCTGTTTGCGATGGTCGGAGCGGCGCTGGGCACGCTGAGCACGTTCTATGGCCAGCCGGGCAGCGGGTTTTTCGGTCTGATCCAGTTCGATACGTACAGCCAGTTTTTCCACTGGCTGGTGGGCCTGGTGGCCTTTCTGGTGATTCTTGCGGCCGATTCCTATTTGGAACGGGAAAACCTTGAGGCCGCGGAGTTTTATGCCTTGATCCTTTTCGCTACGGCCGGGATGGGCGTCCTGGCCTCTGCGCAGGAATTGCTCACCGCGTTTATCGGCCTGGAGATGTCTTCAATAGCAAGTTACGTGCTGGCGGGTTACCGGCGCGATTCGGTGAAATCGAGCGAGTCGGCAGTGAAGTATTTCCTATTGGGATCGTTTGCGACCGCATTTTTCCTGTATGGCATTGCCTTAGTTTACGGAGCCTCCGGCTCAACGAACCTGATGCAGATTGCTTCGGCGGATTCCGGCAGCAGTCTGCTGCGGCTTGGCTTGACGCTGATTCTGGTCGGCCTGGGCTTCAAGGTGGCAGCTGCTCCTTTTCAGGTGTGGACGCCAGACGTTTACGAAGGAGCACCCACGCCGGTGACGGCGCTCTTCGCGGCGGGACCTAAAGCGGCGACGTTTGCGCTGCTGCTGCGGATTTTCACCACGATTCACGCGGCCACAGACTTCTGGTTCTGGGCGTTCTGGATTCTGGCGGCAGTCACGATGTTCGTGGGCAACCTGGGCGCGGTGGTACAGACCAATGTGAAGCGCATGCTGGCGTACAGCTCCATCGCGCATGCGGGGTACACGCTGGTGGCGTTCGCAGCCGTCACCACCATGAAGCTGGACCCGGAAACGGGAGCGGCACCCGCGTATGCGGCCGTGCTCTTTTACCTGCTGGGTTATTCGCTCGTAAAGGTCGGTGCGTTTACGATTGTTTCGGAAATCGGCGGGCAAGGTGAACGCTATTTGACGCTGGACGATTTCGCCGGCCTCGGCACGCGGCAACCATATGCCGCCGCGGCGATGAGCCTGTTCTTGCTTTCCCTGCTGGGACTACCGATCACGGCGGGATTCTTCGGCAAACTGTATGTTTTCAATGTAGCCGTCAGTTCGAAGCTGATCTGGCTCGCAGTGCTGATGGCGGTGAACAGCGTGATCGGCACGTACTACTATCTCCGCGTGATCGTGGTGATGTATATGCACGAGCGAAAGGGCGATGCCCCCGCAAACGCTGCCACCAGCCTGAGCCCGACGTCAGCGATGGTGGTTGTGGTGGCGGCGCTGGCAACCCTTTACCTTGGGCTTCTGCCTAACCATGTTCTCGGGATTGTCCTCTCGCAAAACCTCATTCTATCCTCTCGCTAGGAAATTTTTCCTCCGCCGCGCCACATCTCTACTCAAAAACAAAAAGGCCGCCCAGGTCACAGGGGCGGCCCTTGCAAACTCGAACTTGGAAACTCTACTTCACCTTGATCAGAATCATCAGAAACGTGAACAGCACCAGCGTTTCCACGAACGCCAGGCTCAACAGCATCGGCGTGAAAATGCTTCCGGCCGCTCCTGGATTCCGCGCGATGCCTTCCAAAGCGGCTGCGCCGATCTTTCCCTGGCCGAGGCCGCATCCGAACGCGGCGATACCCATGCCGAAGGCCGCGGCAATCCAAAGGGCCCCGTGGCTCTCTCCGCCTCCCGTGGCGCCTTGAGCAAAGGCTGCGGGCGCAAACACCATCAAAAGGGTCGCTGCAACCAACAACATTCTCCACTTCCTCATTTTTTTCCTCCTATGAATTACCGCCAGGTGGTGGTTCCCGGACACCGTGCAGCCGGGCTCACACTGAAGCGGCACATTGCCGGCAACCTCGCCGGCAAATCTCGATTAGTGCTCCTCCGCCGTTGCCATCCCCAGGTAGGAGGCCGGCAGAACCGTGAAAATGATGGTCTGCACGAAAGCCACAAGCAGGTGCAGTGCGATGAATAGCAGCGGGATCAGCGCGGGGAATATTCCCACCACAAGACCGGCAATGGGCGACTTCTCCCAAACAAACAGGGTGGCTTGCACCAGCAGGCTCAAAAACAGGCCGTAAATCATGTCGCTGGCAAAAATGTTTGCGAAAAGACGAACCGTCAGGGACAGCAACCGCGCCAGCGTACTGATGATTTCCACCGGCATAATCAGCCAGGCGATCCACCATTGGGTCCCGGCTGCGAAATGCTTGAGGTATCCGAACACGCCATGGTGCCGGATACCCTGCCAGTTGAAGAACACGAAAATCACGCTGGCGCACGCCAGCGGAACGGTAACGTCTCCCGTGGGCGCGCTGAACAACGGAAACAGGCTGAACAGGTTGGAAAACAGGATGAACAGACTCACGCTGCCAATCAGGGGGATGTAGGAGCGCGCGTGCGCTCCAGCGCTGTCATCCAGGATGTCCCGTATCCCCAGCTTCATGGAATTGGTAATCAGGAGTTCCGCGACCTGCTGCATCGCTCCAGGCCTCTCCACGGAAAGGCGCGGCTTCAGAATCAGCGCAAGGATGGCCACCAGAAGCAGAACCAGCGTCGCCATAATCACCGGCTCGGGGATGGGTAGCTCCGGGTTGTCTGATGGGATATGAAGCGCCTGAAGGAGCGCCAGCGCAAGCGGACCGAGGTAATGGTTTACCAGGTGGGTTATCGGACTGATGTGCTCTTCCATCGCCTGTTTGCGCCCGGGACGGGCTCAGCTCCTCATTCGACCGGATAGTATGATTTCCCACACAGTTGCCGTGATGATTGCGGCTGCAAAGGCGCACAACCCCACGGCTAAGCTTACGAGGGAAACATGCAGAAAGTTAAAAATAGCATACAGGGCGAGCCCTATCAAGGTGTAGCGGAACGCCGCCGCCAAATATGTTGCGCCAGAAGTATGACGTTTCTCCGCGCTGTTTTCTGGCGCCGCCCCAGCAGTGAAAGCCCAAATCCCACGCTTCAGCCAATGGAAGTTGAGCCACGCGAGGGCCGCCCCCAGCCAAAGCCCTTCCGCCCAGTCCCAATAGCGCAACAGGGCCGCCACGGCTCCAGCAGCCAAGCCAAGAGTCGGAATCAGCCAGCTGATCCGGCGGACCACTCGCTCCCCCGGAACAGCTTGGTCTGCCGGTTTAAGGAGAAGGTCGGCCATCGTCTCCGTCCGAACCCTTGGGGTTGAACCTGCGCACGATCTCCAGAATGCCACCGGCAAAACCGAAACATCCGAAAACCACCATCAGCCAGGGTCCAGTGTGCAGCCACTTATCGAGGAAATAGCCAATGAGCCCGCCCATGCAAATCGCCCCCACAAAACTAAAGGGCAACTCCATGGCCGCGCCGAGTTGCGCCGAAATAGCCGGTTGTCTCCGCAATCCCTTCACTTTCGAATCGGTTTCTTGAGGTTTATTGTCCGAGGGCATAGTGAGTAAGCCGGGTGAACAGTTCAGGATACAACCCCGCCGCGAGGGTTACAAACAAGGCGACGCCGAGAGCGACAGCTTGGGCGCTGCTCATCACCGGTGCGGGGGCATCGCCGGGTTTCTTAAGCCAGGCGTGGAAGAGAACCCGAAAATAGTAGTAGAGCGCGGGAACAATGTATAGGGCTGCGATAATCGCCAGCACGGGGTGATGCGATTCGATGAGCGCAAGGAAGATGAAGTATTTGCCCATAAATCCAGCGGTAGGAGGAATGCCTGCCAGCGAGAGCATGAAGATCAGCAGTAGAACGGCAGCGGCGGGGCTGCGCTGGTAGAGGCCGTCGAGGTCATCGAGTTCATCGCCGATGATGCCACGCTGGCGAAGCACGACGACTACGGCAAAAGCGCCGAGGGTCATGAAAGCATAGGCGATCAAATAGTAGACAATCCCGATGAGACCGGTTTCGTTCCCCGCTACCAGGCCTAGCAGGATGTAGCCGGCGTGCGAGATGGAAGAATATGCGAGCAGACGCTTGATGTTGTTCTGGGTCAGGGCAGCGAGGTTGCCCCAGCTGAGCGAGGCGATTGCGACGCCGGCTACCAGCCCCTGCCAAAGGGGCTGCGAACTTCCGAAGACCCAGCTGAACAGGCGAACCAGCAGCGCGAAGCTGGCCGTTATGGAAGCCACACTTACGAAGGCGGCGATAGGCGTGGGCGCGCCTTCGTAAACGTCGGGCGCCCACTGGTGAAAAGGAACAGCGGCAACTTTAAAAAAGAGACCAGCGGCAATCGTGACGAACGAAAGGATGAGAAGCCAGTCGACCATCCCCCGACCGGCGACATACTGGAAACGGCGGTCGAGAGTGGGACCGATTTCCAGGATGCTGGTGCTACGGGTTAGGCCATAAAGCAGCGAGAAACCGTAGGCAAGGATGCCGGTGCTGAAGCCGCCGAGAAGAAAAAATTTAAGCGCGGCTTCGTTGGAGCGTTTTTCGCGGCGGAGGTAGCCCGTGAGGACGTACAAGCTGAGGGCCATGGTTTCAAGGCCGAGGAACATCACGATCAGGTCGGTGCCGGAGGCCATGAACATCATGCCGATGCAGGCGAGAAGGAGCAGCGCATAGTATTCGCCTTCTTGTTCGCGCTCAAGATCCAGATAGCGCACGGACAGAAGAATGACCAGGCCGGTGACGGCAAGAAAGATTGCGGCGAAGAAGAGCGAGTAGCCGTCAACGATCACCGTGTTTTGAAAGCCGGGAATTCCCGGCAGGTCGGGGCGGGAGTCGTGTTGCAGATTCAGGCGCTTGGCCTGCATGAAGAGGCCGAGAGCGCCGGCAGCTACCCCCGCAAGTGCAAGCCCCGCGTTCGCGTGCTTTTCTTTCTTCTCGAGCAGAAAATCGAAGATAAGAATCCCAAGCGCGAAGAGGAGCAACTCCATCGCCGGTAGAACGGTGATGCCGTCGCCGTGCAGGAAATGAATGATCGCGTCGAGAATCGAGCGGTGCATGAGTGGCGGCTACCTGACCTCCTGTGAGTGGGAGGTGTTGGAGGTCGACGACGGAAAGGGAGCCTGCTGGTAAAACGCCGGATTCACTTGCCGGACGATCCGCTGAACGGGTTTTTCGATCAAGGCGAGGAACGGTTTCGGGTAGATCCCGATCCAGAAGGCGAGAGCGACGAGCGGAACGAGGACTGCGTATTCCCGAAGCTTGAGATCAGGTAGGGATTTGTTCGCTTCGTGGGTAATGGGGCCGAACATCGTGCGCTGGTACAGCCAGAGGAGGTACGTGGCACCGAGCAAGATGCCAAGCGAAGCCCAGGTGGCCCAGGCTTTGCTGACAACGAAGGTGCCCTCGAGGATAGTAAATTCGCCGATGAACCCGTTGAGCAGCGGCATCCCGAGAGAGCTGAGGCTGACGATCAGATAAATCGCCGCGAAGTTAGGCATCGGCGTGGCGAGGCCGCCGAACTCGGAGATGAGGCTGGTGCGGCGGCGTGCATAGAGAATGCCGACGATGAGGAAGAGCGCGCCCGTGGAAATGCCGTGATTGATCTGCTGGAGGACGCTGCCCGCAAGGCCCTGCGGCGTGAGCGCGAAGATGCCGAGAGTGCAGAAACCGAGTTGGCTGACGGAAGAGTAGGCGAGTAAGCGCTTCATATCTTTCTGGATCAGGCAGACGATGGCGCCATAGATGATGCCGATAAGCGAGAGAGCGACGACGATGTGAATGATTTTTGCGCGCAAGAAAGTGTCTGCAGGAAGCAGCGGGAGTGAAAAACGAAGGAAACCGTACGTGCCCATTTTCAGGATGACGCCCGCCAGGATGAATGAGACAGCTGTCGGAGCCTCCGTAAGGGCGTCCGGAAGCCAGGTGTGAAACGGAAACATTGGAACCTTAATGGCGAAGGCAAAGAAAAATCCCCAGAAGAGCCGGATTTTCACTTGTTCCGGAAATTGCTGTGCCGCCGCGAGCAGCGTAGGAATGTCGAACGTGCCGATGGCGCCTTGTGCCAGAGTTTTTTCATAGTTGAAGTAAAGCGCCAGGATCGCCAGCAGCATGATGAGGGAACCGGCGATCGTGTACAGGAAAAACTTGATCGCCGCATACAGGCGGCGCTCGCTGCCCCACACTCCGATCAGGAAGTACATGGGAACCAGCATGACTTCCCAGAAGACATAGAAAAGGAAGAAGTCGAGGGCGAGGAAAACTCCCAGCATGCCGGTCTGAAGCAGCAGAAGGAGGATGTAATACTCCTTGGTGCGCTGGTGGACAGCGTCCCAGGAAGAGGCGATGGCGATCATGCCGAGGAACGTGGTGAGCATAACGAGGAGCACGCTTATCCCGTCCGCTCCGAGAGAATATGTTGCGCCGATGGAGGGAATCCATTCGATGGACTCTCTGAACTCATAGCCGCTGCTGCCAGCCGGAAAATGGAGCACAAGCGGGAGAGAGACGAGGAAGCCGAGCGCGCCGAATAAATTACCGACCAGGCGATGGAGAATCTGGGATTCGCGCGGAATGAATAGCAGGAGCAGCGCGCCCACCAGCGGCGTGAAGAGGATCACGCTCAGGAGATGACTTGAGGAATGCTCCATGCAAATCGCCTTTCAGTGCAAGGTGTTCACAAACACCTGTACGTGGTGGCCGTAAAAACCGAGCAAAATTGCCAGACCAATGAGAATGAAGACGGCGTAGCTAGAGAAAACTCCAGTCTGGAACATCCGAAGAGGCATGCTGAGAAATTTGGGGAACCACCCGAGCAGATTCACCAGCGCATCCACCACCCATTTGTCCCACATCATGGAAGCGCGAGCCAAGACGCGCGCCAGCCAGCCGGCGCCATCGACGCCAAGGCCGTCGATAACTTTCGAATCGAAGAAGCCAAGCGCGGTACCGAGGTCCTTGATGCGATTGACGAACAGAGCATCGTAGATTTCGTCGACGTAATATTTGTGGATCAGCAAATTGTGCAAGCGGGGCCAGGATTCAGCGAGTTTCGTGTGGAGCTTGGGATTGTCGAGATACAACTTGTAAGCGAGCCCGCATCCCACGCCCACGACGGCCACGAAAACAGCCATCAGTCCATATTCAGCCAACAAGGTGTGGTGCCCGAACACAATCGCGCCGGTGTTCATTGCGACGCCGCGCAGGGACGGCTCGAGAAAATCCGCGAACGGATTTTCTTCGCCCCAGAGAATGGGCAGGGCCAGCCATCCGGAACCGATCGAAAAAAAGGCCAGAATCATCAAGGGAACCGTCATGGTCTTCGGTGACTCATGAATGCGGCCTTCCATCTCCACAGGGAGCCGGGACATCCCGTAAAAAGTTTGGAACAGCAAGCGGAACATGTACACAGCGGTCAAACCTGCCGACACAATTCCGACGGCCCAGAGCGCAAGATAGCGATCCAGCATCTGATGACGATCGAAGATGTGGGCGAGAATTTCGTTTTTGCTGAAAAAGCCGGAGAGCCCCGGGACACCGGTGATCGCCATCGTCGCAAATAGGAAAGGAACCGAAGTTACCGGAATCGTATAGCGAAGGCCACCCAATTTTCGGATGTCCGTCTCGCCGGAGAGCGAATGGATTATGCTGCCGGCGCCAAGGAAAAGCAGTGCTTTGAAAAAGGCGTGCGTCATCAAATGAAAAATCCCCGCGGCGAAAGCGCCGACGCCAAGTGCGAGAAATATGACGCCGAGCTGGCTGATCGTGGAATAGGCAAGGATTTTCTTGATGTCGGTCTGGACGACGGCCATGGTGGCAGCGTAGACGGCTGTGGTTGCGCCGATGAGGGCGACAATGTCCATGGCGACGGGGGCAAGCTGATAGATCGCGCTCATGCGCGCAACCATGTAAACACCGGCGGTCACCACGCTGGCGGCGTTGATGAGCGCGCTGACGGGAGTAGGAGCTTCCACGGCGTCAGGGAGCCACACGTACAGCGGGATTTGCGCGGATTTTCCGGCAGCGCCGACGAAGAGCAACAAGGCCATGGCAGTGAAAGCGGGAGCGCCATAATAGAGCTCGTGTCGCGCGACCATGCTGCCCAGCGATTGCAATATGCCGGAGAACGCGGCGGGATCGCCGAAGCCTTGCGAAGTGAACCGGACCGTACCGAAAGTTGCAGCGACCAGCAGCAGGCCGAGCAGGAATCCCGCATCACTGATGCGATTAACGACAAATGCTTTTTTCCCCGCGTCAGCGGCGGACTTTTTCAGAAAGTAGAAGCCGATCAGCAAGTAGCTGCACAGGCCCACTCCTTCCCAGCCGACAAACAGAAGCAGGAGATTATTGGCGAGCACCAGCGTTAGCATCGAAAACATGAAGAGGTTGAGGTAGCCGAAGAAGCGGTAATATCCGCCTTCGTGTGCCATGTGGCCGATGGAATAGACGTGAATCAGGAAGCCAATAAAAGTGACGACGATGACCATGACGCACGAGAGCGGGTCAAGCAGATAGCCCCAGTCGACATCAAAGTTGACGAGGCCAGTGGAGGTGGGCATGGCCCCCGGCGTAATCCATTCAAACAAGATTTGTTGGATGATCCGCTGCTGTCCGGGGGGAAGTGTCAGGAGTTTCAGGGCGGCGCCGAGAGCGTGCAGGAAAGAGAGAAATACGCTGCCAACGCAGAAGAGGTTTACGGCTTCTTTCGAGAGGCGACGGCCAACGAAAAACATGACGGCGGCGCCGACGAGAGGAAAAAACGGGATGAGCCAGAGGTGCGCAAGGAAGTAGCCGGGGGAGTTCATCGGCTGCCCTCGGAACGGGAACGCGATGGAGCGAAGATTACCACTTCAGGAGATCCATTTCGTCGGCGAGGACGGTTTCGCGATTGCGAAAGAACGCGAAGATGATGCCGAGGCCGACGGCCGCTTCGGCGGCCGCGTCCGCAAGGATGAAGAGGGCGAAAACTTGTCCGGCAACGTCGCCGAAGTAACGCGAAAAAGCGACCAGGTTGATATTGACGGCGTTGAGGATCAGCTCGATGGACATGAGGACGATGATGACGTTGCGGCGCGTAATAACGCCGATGCAGCCGATCAGGAAGAGCGCAAGGCTCAAGAATAGATAGTGGCC
>Ga0210399_10002334_pt1 | contig 14799 bp, 9 predicted proteins | sample IncBWC14MmetaG_FD_150865 | JGI IMG/M metagenome (GOLD analysis project Ga0210399, IMG submission 150865) | Forest soil microbial communities from Barre Woods Harvard Forest LTER site, Petersham, Massachusetts, United States - Inc-BW-C-14-M | ecosystem: Environmental > Terrestrial > Soil >... | reverse complement strand
CTCCATTTCCAGCCGGAAGATTTTGACCTTTTGACCCGCGGTGCTCGCAACAAAATCCACCGCAGTCATTTTGGAGCAATCGAACCTCTCCAAAACCTTCCTAGTTAAGATGACCATGTAAGCGATTGAATGCATGGACCCGGGGTTGAGTACAGTCCTCGGCCTCTGTCGTGACAGGGCAGAGGCCGCGCCTTCTCTCCGCCGGGCACTCCTGAATAATCGAGCCCGATCGCGACAACTCATTTTCAACTATTCTCATTTGATTTGTGAGCAGCCGATGTCTTCGAAATTGCAGAATTTTCGTTTCAAGTCGTGGCTGTCCTTTAGCTGTCCAATAACGATTCCCAAGGGCTCCTTACAAGGCTTTTAGGCAGCCACCCGCGTCTTGTAAGTTGTTGAAATTACTAAACATTTTGGGCTCATAACCCAAAGATCAGCGGTTCAAAACCCCGCAACCAACCATCTTCGCCGGTGGCGAGGGTTTCCTTTTGCGTCAATTTGGCCACGGAATTCTGCCCAAACTGAGATAACGCGGAGGCCCAGATCGCTCCCTTTGGGCATGTAGATGGCGGTCAGGGATCGCAGCCACGATCCCGAGCACGCGCCTGCGTCCCTCGTGCATGGGAGGCACGGCGGTAGCATATTTGCTTTTTATTCGCCCTAAGATTGCCCTTGACAATGGTAACGCAAGTGTTACCATAACGCATGGTCGAGGTTCTGGAGTACCTGGATCAGCACGGATGTAGCCCTTTTGCCGACTGGTTCAATGGTCTTGACGCTCAGGCCGCTGCCAAGGTGAGTACAGCTCAAGCAAAGCTTGGTTTGGGAAATTGGTCTAATGTGAAAGGCGTAGGGGGCGGAGTCTATGAGCGCGTGATCGATTTCGGGCCTGGCTACAGAATCTACTTTGGAAAAGATGGCGATAAGGTGGTGATCCTGCTTGCGGGAGGAGCCAAAAAACGGCAGGACATAGACATTACCAACGCAAAAGAACGGTGGCAGGATTACAAGCAGCGCAAGAAATCGGAGAAATGAAACATGGCGCTCACAAGAAATTTCATCGAAACCATAAAAGCCCGAGCTGATCGTGATCCCGATTTTCGCAAAGAGCTTCTCAGGGAGGGTGTCGAAACGTTCCTTTCAGGTGACGCAGAAACTGGAAAAGCGATTCTGCGCGACTATATCAATGCGACCGTCGGTTTCGGGACATTAGGAAAGGCTATCGACATTGATCCAAAGAGTCTCATGCGCATGCTTGGGCCTTCCGGCAACCCGAAAACTGACAATTTTGTCGAGATCATTAAGTATCTGCAGACAAGAGAAGGCGTACATCTTAAGGTGGAGGCGGCAATAGCATAAGCAGTCGGCTGTCAACATCGGCGTGCATCGTGTCTTCCCGTTGTGCAACGCTTGCCGAATGAGCCGCATACAGCCCTGAAAAGCCCTGGCGTCGGCGGTCCAACTTCCGCCCTTCACATAAGGGCCCTATTGGGTCTCTCCCGATTCAATCCTTTGGTGGTATTCGTCCACAGCATCATGCCATTCTTGGAGTTCGGCGTCGGTCAGAAACTGTGCGTTGGTTTCTGTGACGATGCGCCCGGTTTTGTTCATTGCGTAAACGATGGCTGGATCTATTTCAGAATCGCCTGCAGCCTGCAATAGGCTCTTCCATACTTCTTCTTGGGACTCAACCCTGAGAAATTGGGGCGTGGCAACGCCTGGGTCGAAAAACAACGGATCTTCTGGACCCGGTTCCCGGCCAAACTTTTCGCGAAATAGCTTCTTTTGTTGCGCTATGATTTCGGCGGTCTCATGATCGATTGGAATGATGTTCTCATCCTTGTCGACCTGGTGCGAACGTTCCCCGTGAGCTCTTCGCGGTGCAACTCTCTTCGCCATGGGTTTCGACCTCCTACCGGTGCGCCGAATTGGCGAGGTCCTCATTTTATCGGTTCTTCACACATCGTTTGAGTGGGCAAACAAAGTCTCGTTCTCATCATGTAACGATCATGTAACGATAAGCTGTTCCTGCCACTCCCAGCTGGGTCTTAGAGGTCCTTACAGCACCACCTGCGCCCTCTAAGTTCTTGCAAATCCGCCAGGGGGTCGCCCTTTCACGGCGATATCAAAACTGCCACAAAGCCAGTTCCTGTTGAAGGCACGATTTCCACCCACGATTCTCGTGTCTCTCGCGACTTCTCAAGTACTTAGCCGGCCACCTGAAGTCACTTAAGTTGTTTAAAACACAGCATAACGTAGCACTGAAAAGGCTGGCGTCGGCGGTTCAACTCCGTCCCTGGCCACCATGATTCAAAGGACTTATCTGAAATCCGGCTGCCAAGGACTGAGAAAATCACCCACGGTCGATCACCCACGCTTACTAGATGAGGCGAACGGTTTTCTCGTTTAGACCCTTGGCTTCGATCATCTTTGCCTGAGCCTCCATGCGCTTGTCCATGCGCGAGTGCGCGTAGAAGAGATCGGAACCGACTCCAAGACTATTCAGGACATGCTGCGCTGGGCAGACCCTTCAATCCTGCATTGGCGACGAGAAGAGCAACCGCAACCCACAACAATCGGTAAGCCTTTATCAGAGTGACGAACGAGACATCCTTCACAGCATCTCGTGCGGAGGGCCGGTTGTAGTAGTAGAGTATCGGTTCATCGGGACGGAGAACCATGAGTTTTCCAGTGTCGGGGAGGCGAGGTTTTTTGGAACGCCCTGGAGCATGGTTAGCATTTCCCTGAGGCGTTAGTGCGCGGGTCGGTCGCGCTCGGCCAGGAAGCGGTCGCGGCATTGTTTGGCTTGAGCGAGCACGGCGGAGTATTCGGGTGATTGGCGAAACGAGGCCAGTATGGGATCGAGCTGCAAGTAGTCGTAGCCGCAGAGTCCGCTGTCGATCGCGGACTTGATCAGGCGCGCTGTAAATTCGTTTCCCAGACAGTGGTTGAAGGTGATCGCCTGGGTGAATCGAGGCTCGGGGTCATGAAAGGCAAAAAGATCTTTCTTGGTCTGCTGCAAAAGCTCGTCGGAGCCCGCCGGCCTAGGATTGGAATAGCAAGCCTCCAAAGCGCGGGTGTGGAAGAAAGCACTGTCGCGAAGCTGGCGCATCCGATCAAGGGCCTCGGTTGTTTTCCCATCGTACAAGAGAAGGCGAACTTCCAAATGGGTGGACCACTCGGATCCCGCATCCAGATTCGAAAAGTCGCGGGCTCGCGCAACCTGGCCGGTCATGAAGAAAACGGCGGCACAGGAACGGAACTGGTAGTTGCCCGGGTCGAGACGCACGGCGGCGTTGCACTCGTCAGCGGCCTCCTGGCTCAGGCCCGCATAGCGCAGGACGTAGGACAAGGTAAAATGGGCAAATCCGCTCTGAGGGCGCTTGTCGATCATCGCCCTAGCCTCTTGATAAGCCTGCGGTAGCTTGCCTGCGTCGGTATCGAGGCTGACTATCTGCGCGGCCGCATCTTCGAGATTAGGATCTAGTGAAAGGGCACGCCGCAGAGTCGGAATCGTGCGCGACATCGTTCCTGTCCCGCCGCCGTATTCTTCTTCGTAGTAGTAGCGCTTTCCTAGTGCGGACCACGCAGGAGCAAACGTGGCCTCGAGCCCCACCGACCGCTCCAGCATGCGGATAGCTTCCTTATTCTGGTCGCCATCATGTGCGAGAGCCACGCTGCGCAAGTAGAGGTCGTAGGCCTCTTCGTTGGTGGGACGCGTGCCGCTATCGCCGGTCGCTTCGTTTGCGCCGAGTGCGGGGATCAGTGCTAGCCGCACCTTGGAAGTGACTTGCTCACGCATGGCCACTAGGTCGTCGGCGGGAACGCTCATGGTTTCCTGCCAGAGAACGCGATTGTCGCCGACGTCGACTGCCTGCATGGTCAGCTGCAGCTGGGTGCGGATTTTCTGGTAGTGTCCCATGACGATACGGCCGACGTGCATATCTTTTCCCGCCTGCTGTACGTCGAAGTCTCCGCCAGTGTATTTCGTAGTGGACGCGAAGGGGCGGATCGACAATGTCCTGACCGAACTCAAAGTGGTGGCGACTTCGTCGGGCAGGGCCACGCGGAGGAAGTCGTCTTCTTTGTCTCCGCCGAAGTTTTGAAAGGGCAGAACGGCGATGGAGATGGGGGCAGAGACTGTCTTGGTGGTCTCTTGCTGTGGCGATTTCCCACGGAAGCGCCAAGTCAACAGTCCCGCGATGCCGGCAAGAATCAGCGCGGCGGCGATCCAGAGCCATCTTTTCGCCGGCATTTGGCGTGGCGGTGACGCCGGAGCAGTTACTCGTCCCGGCGAAGAGGAAGTTGTATCGCGCAGCGCACGCGCCAGATCGGCTTTCATCTCAGATGCGTGCTGGTAGCGGACCTCCCTGTCTTTTTCGAGAGCTTTCTGAATCACACGCTCGAGTTCTGCTGGGACCTGCGGATTCAATCGGGCGGGTAATGTTGGAGTGCCGTGGAGTACTGCATCAAAGATCGCGCCCGAGGTGTCGCCCTGGAAGGGCAACGCGCCCGTGCTCATTTCGTAAAGAACGATGCCGAACGAAAACAGATCTGTGCGCGCGTCGAGCGGCTTGCCGAGGACCTGCTCGGGCGACATGTAGGCGACTGTTCCCAGAGTTGATCCTGGGCTGGTGAGATGATCATCGTCGGACAGCGTGTTGGCGGTTGCGATTCGGCTGGCTGAGGCGCCGCGCTCGTCCAACTTGGCGAGCCCGAAATCCAGAATCTTGGCGTGGCCGCGCTTGGTGACGAAGATGTTGGCCGGCTTGATGTCGCGATGGATGATGCCCGCGCCGTGAGCGGCATCGAGGGCGTCGGCGATCTCGATGCCGAGTGCGAGAATGGATTCGGTTTCCATGGGACGCCCGGCGATACGATGCTTGAGCGTCATTCCGTCCAGAAATTCCATGACCAGGAAAAACTGGTTGTCCTGGCGACCGATTTCGTGGACGGTGCAGATGTTGGGGTGATTCAGGGCGGAGGCCGTGCGCGCCTCGCGCCGGAAACGCTCAAGAGCCTGCGGGTCTTGCGCGACTTCGTGGGGCAGGAACTTGAGGGCGACGTAGCGGGCTAGGTCGGTGTCCTCAGCCTTGTAGACCACACCCATCCCGCCGCCACCGAGTTTCTCGACGATGCGGTAGTGCGAAATGGTCTGACCTATCATTGGGCTGAAATCTTAGGATCAAGGGTCGGGCAAGTCAATGAAGGAGGGGGACTTGGCCGCGTGTATGAGCAGGTGAGTTGGCGCCAAATCCTGACTATGCTCATTGAGCCCGCCTCGGACAGGATTACCAGGCAGTGTCAGTTCTGGTGTCAGTTTGTTTTGGGGTTCTGTGCGCTTTGCTGCATCGCTATGCTTGAGCAGTGCTCGTAATCCACTGATTCGGCTAGACCGTTCAGTTCTGTGCACCTCGGTGCATCAACCAGAATCACATCCTAAGTCTGGCGCGTCTGACCGGGATGCGGGAGCAGGAAGTGATGTACACGTACTGGTCGGACGTGAACATTGCCGCCAGCACCGTACGAGTCAGCCACAAGCCCGACCGTGGATGGACGCCGAAGGCCTACAAGGAACGCGAGATTCCGATTCCGAGGAAGCTGGTGAAGAAACTGAAGGCGCAGAAGGCGAAATCTGATCAGACCTGCGGGCTGGTCTTCCCAACCTCTGGCTGCAATCCCAAGCTGGATTTTCTCGACACCCTGAAGGATTGTGCTGAACGTGCAGAACTTGAAAAAGACAACTTCTGGCTGCATAAGTTTCGTTCGACGTTTGCGACTCGTTGTCTCTGGGCTAGAGTAGATCTCCGGACTGTCCAGCAGTGGTTGGGGCACAGCGATATGGAATCAACGATGCGGTATTTGAAACCATCGCGGAGTGAAAAAGTGTCGCGACAAGGTAAACCAGATTTTTGCTTGAATGGGTTACTGAAGCGTGACCACAATCGGAGCGAGAATCTTCTGATTGCTCATATCGGTTGGTGTTGAGGCGGCCTGCGCCACCACTGAAATGTTTACAGTCTTCGGGGTCCCACTGCCCCCTCCACCGCCTGTTCCTCCAGTTCCGCTACCGTTATTTCCACTTCCTGATCCGCCACATGACGCCATCCCAAGGGCAAACATTAACACGGTCATTGCCAACGAATGGCGTATGGTGTGCCGCCGCGTCAGTATCACAAAGCCTGAAATGAATAGCATCGTTGCAACCACATTCATCGAATTCGGGACGCCGGTATGACGGGCGTCAGTCGAAACGTTTTTCACCGTGAGCTGAACGTTTGTGACGCCACCATCCGAGAGCGCTGCGGGCGAGGGCGAAGCAGAGCAAGTCACGGTCGTTGCCGAGGGGTCGCAGAAAACAGTGATGCTGTTGGAGTAGTGATTAACGGACGTCAGCGTTACTTGGAACGTGCCCGATTGTCCTGCAGACAGCGTCGCAGTGGTCTTGTCCAAGGTCGCGGTGAAATCTCCCACTCTCAACACCGCGTTTATTGTGTGGGACACGATGTCAGCTGTTCCCACAATTTGAAAGGGGTAGTCGGCGGCAGCCAGTTGATCGTGGCCGATGCCGAATCCCATGGTGCTAGCCGAGGTATATAAAACACCGTTGGCTCCGCATTGAGTGTTTGCAGGTAGACCGCTGCAGGTCAGGTTCAAAGGTTCGTTCAACCCGTTCGTCGAAGAAGTGGTTATTGTAGCTGCAGCGTTTCCACTAGGCCCGACCACAATCGTTGTAGGGTTAATTGCGAAAGAAAAATCGCCAATTCCCAGTTGGAAAGTCGACTCGGTGGGCGTTAGCCCATCTGTCGCGCTGACGGCAGTCGTGTACATTCCGAACGGAGTAGAAGACGATGTATTGACAACGACAGATATAGAATCGCTCAGACCAGCAAGAATCGGCATTGATGCTGCACTGAATGAGCAAGAACTTCCAGAAGGCAGGCCGTTACATTGAATCGCCGAATAGGTCCCTGAGTATCCGCCCTCGCTCGCAATTCCAAAATTGATGGTGAAGTTCTCGCCGGGCTCCACGCTTACATTAGGACTAACCGGGTTCAACGGGTTGGATAGCGAAGAAGACACTCCGACTGTGAGATTGGGATTTGGCTTGGTTCCGAACACCGAAGCGGTTTGTGTTCCAAACGTCGCATATATCGCAAAAACATGAGTTTGGTCGAATGCTGAGCCCAGTTTGAGCGAGAATCCCTGTGTCTGCTGCCCGACGCCAAAATGCAGGCTGGCGGGCAGCTGGATTGCCGGGTCACTTGCAGAAAGCGTGACAATTTCCCCAGTTGTCGCTGGAGAATTCAGCGTAACCGTCGCTAGACCGTCGTTCCCAAGAATCGGACTCGAGTCGAGGGCGATATCGACAGTTGGCGCCGGTGCCGCAGGAATGACGGTAAACGATGAGGACAGGCCAACAAGATCGACCAAATCAATGGCCCCATCGCCATTAAAATCGGCACCCACGAAGGGTTCACTTAAACCAGGCAGTTGATATCGATGTCCAGTGACAATGAATCTACCGTCTCCGACGCCTTGCAGAACAAGCAGGAAGGGCTCTATCAAATATGCCGGAGGCGGCGCCTCCCAATATGGAACCGCGATGTCAGGAATGCCATCACCGTTGAAGTCGCCTGCCAGCGCCGGATTCGGTGAAGGTAAGGCAACTCCCGGCAGGTCATAACTTGGTTGTTGACTGAACGTTCCGTCAGCAGCACCCAGGTACACGGTGATACCAGGCTGGTACAGCAGGCCACTCAATCCAAAGTCACCGTTCGGATCTCGGTTTTGGATCAAATCCGACAAACCATCGCGATTTACGTCCGCGACCGCAACGGCACCGAAATGAGCGAACAAGACAGTTGGCGTCTGGAAGGTGCCGTCGCCATTTCCAAGTGCTTCAATCAAGTCGTCTCCACTAGCAACCCATCCCTGGTTTGCATTAAGACCGATGAGGACGTCTAGTTTGCCGTCGTGATTAAGATCAACCGCGAAAAGTTGGTTTGGAGTATCAGTCCCAAGCATCGAAAACAGTTGGGGCGGAAGTTGCGTAAACGTTCCATCACCGTGACCTAGAAAAACATCAAACTCCCACGCTTGCCCCGTAGAGTCAGTTCCCATCACGGCGAAGTCCAATTTTCCGTCGCCGTTGAAGTCGCCCGCAACGACTTGCTCCGGGTTGGGCAGCGTCGTGATTACAGCTGGAGCCGCAAATGTCCCATCACCATTGCTTCGGAAGAATGCCACATTGAATACGGTATTGGTACCAGTGTAGGTGTTGATGTAAATCACATCGAGTGCTGTGGGAGTGCGAAATGCTCCAGCCAAGAATCTCGGAACCGGCGTGTCATCGCCGACCGTGATTGGCGTGCGCTGAGCTGGTAGGAATTTACCTGCTCCATCGTTCAGCATGGTGGTCAGTTGGCTGGGAACGCAACAGTTCAAGCCATCCTCGACCAGGAGCAAATCTGGCTTGCCATCGCCGTTCAGATCCGCAACTTCCATGGGGGCTTGGGCATTAGGGGCATTGATTGGTCCTCCTCCGACGTATCCAATGTTTTCACCCTGCGGATTACCGAAATGGCCCGTTCCGTCATTGATAAATAGACTCAACCCATTTTCCAAGGAATCTGCCGTAATAATCTCTGGCTTCCCATCTCCGTTAAGGTCTGCAACTATCAGCGAATACGCGCTCGTTCCTCCCCGGTAAACCGTTGCCGGACCCAGATTGCCGTGACCATCACCTTTCAGCACCGAGACCAGATACCCACCAGGCGCACCAATTCCTGCGCCACCACTGTTCGGGTACCAGACGGCCGACCCCACAATGTCGAGGTGGCCATCTCCATCTATGTCTACAACCTTGATGGCAGGATCGAAATCTCCCAGAGGAGTAGCGGGAGAGCTAGTCGGGAAGTTTCCATCGCATGTTCCCTTTGCGATATTCACCACCGAATACACATCGGTCTCGACTGCGTCCAAACATCCATCTTGATCCATGTCGCCAAGTTCAACCACGAGTGGAGCATCTGCCGCACCGTTATTGGGTCCAAAGGAATTCCCGAGCAAAAAACTCTTGCCCTGCTGATTTAGATAGGGTATTGCGATGGCACCCGAAACGGTGGTCACGATATCGACATAGCCATCATTGTTCACATCACCTGCACTTACCCACGTGGTTGGGACTGGACCGTCGGGGCTCCCAAAGATCGCTGGGGAGAACAAGGTGCTTGAAAAAGCTCCGCTGCCATTACCCAACAGAACCTCAAACTGCGGCTGGGTCAAATCCTGAGCGATAGTCAGACCGATCACGAGATCCTGGTTACCGTCATTGTTCACGTCGGCGGCCAGAACAAAAGTGGGAGTCTGCGGAACAGAGGTTTGGGTGCTTGACCCAAATGTCCCATTTCCATTGCCGGAAAACACCTCGACTGAATTTGAGTCGCTATCCGTGACCACTAGATCAAGATGTCCACTCTTGTGAAGGCGAACAGAGGTAATCCATGTAGGAGATTGGCCTTGGGTGTAGAGAATTTCCGGCACATCGAATGTTCCGTCGCCCTTTCCTAGAAAGACATAAATGCTGTTGTCACCGCCGTTGCTTATGGCGAAATCGTTTTTTCCGTCTTCGTTGAAATCGCCGGTACAGATAGATGTCGGAATGAATCCCGCGGGCAATGACGAACGCCACAGAAAACCGGCACTTCCAATCGGTGTGGAGGGAGACTGACCAAAGGAACGGAATGACTGAGAGCGCTGATCCACTGTCGCCGAAGTCTGCTTGTTACTCCGGGTCCACCTCCTCGCGTCCTGATGAGATTGGCGAGCGTACTTCCAGCCCAGAAACCGTTGGGTATTCCGCAACTCCGCCCACTGACGACTTGCCCTTTCAATGGGTTGACCTTTGAAAGTTACTGCATTTTGCTGCGCCACTTGGCAGTAAGCGACTGCGAGAGAAAAGGCGCACAGTATATAGAGGAAACGTTTGAAGATGTACATCGACCGGAGACGTCCTCTCTTGATTTCGCCTCGACTAGTTACCTTCGCCGTGGTCGATTCGAGATCTCATGCTCTGTTAGCCATCCGTTACATTGAAACCCGAAAACGTTCTAGGACAAGGCGGAGTCTCCCCCATGCATTGTCGGGTACACGCGCCACGCCCATCCGTTCACGAAGAGCGAGCGCAAGGGATGGGTAGCCCTGCGGAATCGTCTTATGCGGAACTCATTGCACCAAAGCCCGCGCGTGAGCACAAGAGGGGGGGCTTGAAAAAATCACACACGGCGATCACCCACGATCCTTCCGACTTGCACGCATTTTCCGGTGTTTAGCAGTCCCAGAGCAACCCTTGAAGTTGTTCGAAACACTGGAAATACGAGTTCTGAAAAGGCTGGCGTCGGGGGGGGCAGCTCCCTCCCTGGCCACCAAAATCGTTCACCTTCAATGATTTACCCATCATTCTTGATCCGATACATCGCGCTGATATTCTTGTAAATCAATTATCTTCGATATTCATAATCCTCTGTGTCCGTTAGGGTTAACGAGTGGTAGAGAGCAGACCAGAAGGGCTTGGCGTCTGCCATCAGCATTAGTATTAATAAGGTTGGGTATTGCAGGAGTGAGGTCTATTTCTCGGGCCTCTGCCTTGTCGCGACAAAGGTCCAGCCCGCTGCTTATGCAGGTCCAAGCGGTCACATATCCAGTCATCACCTCAAAGTCAAAAGCGATACGTTATCCACGGCGATATGTAGCTCATGCTGGTTGTCGCGTGGATCGACTCTTCTTCGAATCGGGCGTTGAAAACGTAGATGTAATTAACGTGAGTCGAGAGATGACGAGTCATCTGCCATTCCAGCTGCGCGATGGGACGGCTGCCTTCGTATCGCGACTTTACACCATTGCTTGGCACGATGAGGTTGCCTGCGATTCCATACAGTCCGTCGTTCGAACTTTCACGCCAAAAGAATCCCCAGCCCGCCGACAGCGTCAGACGCTCAGAAAAGAAGAGACCAAGTGAAGGTTCCAGGCGGATGGCGTTGTCTGGCCCTAAGATGTTGGCGCGTCCAGAGTATGTGCCGCTTTGGAACAGCGAATTAAATGTCTGGAGATCGGGGTTTGCTGGATTCTTATCGCCGCTCGCGAAATCGGTTGCCAGTCCGATGCGCGGACGCCAGCGGACGGATGAGAAGGAGTACCAATTATCGGCCGCTACACGCCACGCGCTGATTGTGCCGACGCCAAAACTACCGAACTGGTACATCGCTTCCGCATCGTAAGCCCAACGTCCACGCTCTCCCCAAAAATGCGCACCCAGAGTGTGGCGTTTCTCATGTCCTGCCCCTTGGTTGAATACCGCGTGCGTTAAATCTAAACCCAGATAGTAGAAGTCGAGCGTTTTTCGTTGCGTTTGGCCTAAGGGATGAGTTGCATAAAGGCCCCAAAAAGCGAAGTCGTGCTGCGGCGGATCGTCGAAGATTCCGGGCTCGTTTTGGACCGGTCGGGTTGCGAAGGCGTCGAAGTGCCACGCCGGAGATTTCCAGGAGAGTCGAAGGCCGTCGAAACTGAGCGGTACATTGGGCCCTTCCCGCAAGTCGACCATTCGACCGGAGCCGAAGCCCATCTCATGGCGCCCAATGCGCAGGGTCAGTGAGGAATTCTCCCGTGGCTTTAGTACTAAAAAGTCGACGAAGCCTTGGTGCACGTCGAGTTTGTCTTCGTCTAAAGGGCGCGGACCTCCGGTTCGTCCCTCTTCGAGTGAGCTGTTGAGTTCGCCGAAAAATCGAAATCGCTCTCCCGCATGTAAGTCGACGTGAAATAAATAGCGCTGCAGAAGATAACCTTCCGGGTCATCGGGGCTGAGACCGAAATTCGTATTGTGAAAGCGCTCGTAGGTCTCGCGGATCTCCCCGCCGAGCGACAGGAAGATGTCTCTATCCTCATTAAGGGGGATGAATTTGATCGGATCCCAAAAATCGTCGCGTTTTGCTGGATCGGACAACAAGCTCCAGTCCTCTTTATAACGAGGAAGGGAAAATAAGGGGCGCGGAAGCGAAGCCGGTTTTTCTTGTCCTATCATTCGATTCGCCCCTGCAATGACCACAAGCAATACCAGCACCTGCGAGATTCCTGAACACTGTTTGCACTCGGCTCTCACCTGTCCCTCAGAAATGGCTCGCATTTTTCGCGGGTACGGTTAGCGCTTCACGAGCCGAGCGACAGGCCCGCCGGAGTATTGCTGCTGCCCGGTAATCAGGTTGAATCTTCAGCAACGGCACGGTGGTTGGGAACGCAATTGCCGGTCCAATAGAAAGCGATTGAATCTGAAGGATGTCAGTTCATGCCAGACGGACGAGATCTCGACAATGGTGAAAAACTGGACAACGGCAGCGTTATGAAATGCTCGCTAGCGTGCGAAAACGTCTCTTGTCAATCTTTAGCGCGCGAATCCTCGATTCAAGCGTCGAACGCGGAATACCGAGTCGGGCCGCCGCTCCTGAGAGCCCGAATACGCGCCCGCGGGTTGCGCGCAGCGCATCCTCGACGATCGCTTTCTCGTGTGCGGCGAGCGAACTGGACAACCCGACCCCGGCTCCTAATCGCCGACCCCGCTGGGACAGCCAGCTCTCGTCGACTGTGAATTCGTCGGTCTCCGAGACGATCACTGACCGCTCGATGACGTTTTGCAGCTCGCGAACGTTTCCGGGCCAGGGATAGGACTGCAGACAGTCGAGAGTCCGCTTGCTGACCCGTCGGAATGTCTTCCCGGCCCTCCGCGCGTACCCACCGATGAAGTACTCCACCAGCATGGGAATGTCTTCTCGCCGCTCCCGCAACGGAGGCATCTCGACGGGAAAAACGTTGAGCCGATAAAACAGATCCTGGCGAAACGTGCCGTCCGCCACCGCAGCTGTCAAATCACGATTCGTTGCGGCGATGACGCGAACATCGACCTGGATTCGCTCTCGTCCCCCAACACGTTCGAATTCCCGCTCCTGAAGGACCCGCAGCAACGCCACCTGAGTTTCGGACGACAGTTCGCCCACCTCGTCCAGAAAGATTGTGCCGCCGTTGGCCAGCTCGAACCGACCGAGTCGCCGTTGCACGGCCCCGGTGAACGCGCCTTTCTCATGACCGAAGAGCTCCGAGGAAATTAAGTCGCGGGGCATGGTCGCGCAGTTGACGGCCACGAACGCTCGTGAGGCACGCCGGGACCGCCGGTGAATCGCTCGCGCGACGAGTTCCTTCCCTGTGCCGGTCTCGCCGGTGATGAGCACCGTCGAGTCGCTGCCAGCGACCTTGCACACGCGCGAGAGAGCCGCCATCAACGCTGGCGAGGCGCCGACAATCTCCTCGAACATCGAGGCTTTGTCAACTTCCTCACGCAGGGCGACGTTTTCCTGCTGGAGCCTCTCCTCGGATTTGAGGGCTCGCTTGACACTTTCAGAGCCTACGGGGAAAACTATGATTTGGCTTGCCATGAGTTTGCTTTGACGTTTCCGAATTTCAGTAGATGGACCTGGGATTTGCAGCACCGAACAGAATCACCTCTTCTCCTATGATCCAACCGAGCAAATTGCAGCAGCGACGCCACCTTGGAGGCTCAGCACCTTCCTTCCCGTGGTCCGCATTGACGTGACTTTGACTCTTTCCTGCCTCAGAGGTAAATACACTTAGGCATTATTTTGCGGTTATTTCCATTATCTGTCTGCCGGTCAATGAGTTGGACGGCGGTCGCGACGTGATTAGGCAAGGGAGTTTAAACCCGACGTATGAATGAGGAGTCGATCAATCTCGTCGAGCGAGTCCGATTTGGAACATTTGAGCTCAATGTCCGAACCGGGGAACTTGTCTGGATCGGAACAGAGCCTGTGGAACCTGAGTCTGCAAAGGTCCTGCTCCGGGAGCAACCCTTCCGTATTCTGCGAATTCTGGTGGAGCGGCAAGGCCAAATGGTTACCCGTCAGGAAATAAGGCAGATCCTTTGGCCGAATGACACCTTCGTGGACTACGACAGAAGCATCAACGTTGCAATGGCGATCCTGCGCAAGGCGCTCGCAGACGATGCCGATCACCCCAAGTACATTGAAACTGTGGCACGTCGCGGATACAGACTCATCGCACCAGTCGAATGGCAGGAGAGCGCGGCGGTCAAGCCCCGTGAGTACCTTCTGCGGGCCCAGAAGGTATTGCATTCCGTGGGGGGGCTGCCTCGAAATTGGCTAGCAATCGTCGCATCGCTGTTGGTTTTAGGTACGGCCGGCGCACTCTTCTGGCGGCATCACAGCAGGATAGTGTTTTCTTCGTCCGACACCCTCGTTCTTGCCGACGTGACTAATCAAACCAGCGATGGTGCTTTAGACGAAGGCCTGAGCTTTGCCCTGCTCGTCTCTTTAGAGCAAACTCCGTATCTCAATCTCCTGGGCGGCGACAAACTCCACGAGACGGCTCGGCGGCTTGGGCTGAGCGAAGATACCAAAATCACTCCGCTAGTCACTCCGCAGGTCGCTCTGCAGGTCTGCAGGAAAACAAACAGTCGCGCAGTCGTTTCCGCTTCCATTAAAGATATAGGAAATCGTTTCCGCATCGAGTTGAGCGCGATTGACTGCCAATCGGGCAAAACTCTGGAGCAAGTGGTTAATCAAGCGGAAACCCGCGATGACATTGTTCGAACTCTCGGTTTGTCCGCTTTCCAATTGCGGGCAAGTTTGGGTGAATCGAGAGACTCCTTACGCAGGTTTAATCAACCTCTTGATCAAGCGACCAGTTCCTCACCAGAAGCTCTACACTTCCTGACCT
>Ga0210399_10002333_pt1 | contig 14800 bp, 10 predicted proteins | sample IncBWC14MmetaG_FD_150865 | JGI IMG/M metagenome (GOLD analysis project Ga0210399, IMG submission 150865) | Forest soil microbial communities from Barre Woods Harvard Forest LTER site, Petersham, Massachusetts, United States - Inc-BW-C-14-M | ecosystem: Environmental > Terrestrial > Soil >... | reverse complement strand
CACCGAGAAGTGGGTGGTCTGCGTGCTCTGCGCCGGCCATTCGAAGCTCTGGGGCGACGAGGTCGAGGCGCGGTCGGCGCGGATGGTCCGGCGCAGGGCGGTCGCGTATTCCTTCGAGATGAGCCGCGCGATGGGCATCCCGGGATTGAATTCGGGATCCCCGAGGTAACGGGCCCGGTCGGCGAAGGCGCGGCGCATGACCTCCGTGATCAGGTGGACGGTGGCCGCGGAGCCGAAGCCCTTGGCCGCGAGGTCATAGCCCTCGAGGACGTTCAGCATCTCCAGAAGACAGGCGCCGCCCGAGCTGGCGGGGGGCACGGTGAGGACTTCGTAGCCGCGATAGGTGCCGCGAAGGACCTCCCGCCGTCGGGGGGTGTAGGCTTTCAGATCCGCCTGAGTGATGAGGCCGTCGTGGGCCTGCATCTCCCTTTCGATGAGCCGCGCCGTCTCCCCTTCGTAGAAACCCTCCCGACCCCGGTCCGCGATCCGCTCCAGGGTGCGGGCCAGGTCCCCTTGTCGCAACAGGTCGCCCGGCTCATAGGGGGTGCCGGCCCGCGAGAACTGGGCCACGGAGGCCGGGTAGGCCTTCATCTCGGGCAGGACCTGGCGGAGCGAGCGGGCCAGGCCGTCCGTGACCATGAAGCCCTCCCGGGCCAGGAAGATCGCGGGCTCCAAGAGCCGCTCCCACGGAAGCTTGCCTTGCTCTTTCCAAGCCATGTGCAGGCCGGCCACCGTTCCCGGCACGCCCACCGACAGGTATCGGTGATGGTGGCGGTCGGCGTCGTACTTCCCGGCTTCTAGGAACATGGTGGAGGAGGCGCCGGCGGGGGCGGTCTCCCGGAAGTCGTAGGCGACCGCCTCCCCCGTCGCCCGCCGATAGACCAGAAAGCCCCCCCCGCCGATGTTGCCCGCGGCGGGGTGGGTCACGGCGAGGGCGAAGGCGGTGGCCACTGCCGCATCCATGGCGTTGCCCCCGTCCATGAGCACGTCCATGCCCACGTGGGAGGCGATGAAGTTCTGCGAAGCCACGATTCCCGTCCGCGCGCGCACGGGATGGCTCGCGGCGGGCAGGGTCGCGGCGAGGACGGAGACGGGCAGCATGGGGCCGAGGCGCAGTTTCACGCGGGATCTCCTGCCTTTCCCAGACGGGCGAGGCTACCACCATCCCGACCCGGTCTGGAAGCCCCCGGGGGTGATACCCTGCCGCCGGAGGTGAACCCGTGCTCACGATCGCCCTCGGCTTGGCCGCCGCCGTAGCCGCCCCCCCCGCCGAGCCCCGCACCCTGCGCCTGGACTACGTCCATAGCGGCGGTGCGGCCGAAGAACGCTTCGCCCTCGACGGCTGGGTCCGGGAGGGGCCCTGGCCGGGACGGCCCGACCGCGCGATCGACGACACCAACCTCGGCCCTTACTTCTTCGAGGTCGTGGACCGTGGCAAGAACCGCGTGCTCTACTCCCGCGGCTTCGCCAGCATCTTCGGGGAATGGGAGACCACGGCCGAAGCCAAGGACGTCGCGCGCGCCTTCCACGAGTCGCTGCGCTTCCCGGAGCCGGCCGCTCCCGCGCAGGTCGTGGTCAAGAAGCGGGGAAAGAACGGAGCCTTCCGCGAGATCTGGTCCGTGCTCGTGGACCCCCAGAGCCCCGCCATCGACTCCAGCCCTCCCTCCCCGGGGACGAAGGTGTGGGCGGTCATGAAAAACGGCGAGCCCCGGGACAAGGTGGATCTGCTCCTGATGGGCGACGGGTACACCGCCGCCGAGATGGAGAAGTGGCATCGGGACGCCCGGCGGATGGCCGACCTCCTCTTCGCGGTCTCCCCCTTCAAGGAGCGCCGCCAGGATTTCAACGTCTGGGCCTTGGACACCCCTTCCGACGAGAGCGGGGTGGCGCGGCCCTCGGACGGCGTTCACCACCGCTCCGCCCTTCGAGCGGGCTACGACGCCTTCGGGTCCGAGCGCTACGTGCTCACTCTCGACAACAAGAGGATGCGGGAGGCGGCCGCGTCCGCGCCCTACGAGTTCGTGGAGATCTTGGTCAACGACCGGAAGTACGGGGGGGGCGGCATCTTCAACCTCTACGCCACCGTGGCCGCGGACAGCGCCTGGGCCCCCTACGTGTTCGTCCACGAGTTCGGCCACCATTTCGCGGGCCTGGCCGACGAGTACTACACCTCGGACGTGGCCTACGGGCCCGCGAGCGAGCGGCCCGAGCCCTGGGAGCCCAACGCCACCGTCGATCCCCAGGCCTCAAAGTGGAGGGACCTCGTCACGGCCGGGACCCCCCTGCCCACCCCCTGGGAGAAGGAGGCCTTCGAGGCGGTGGAGAAGGAGATCCAGGGCCGGCGGCGCGACATCCGGGCCCGGCACCGTCCGGAGGAGGAGATGGACGCCCTGTTCCGCGAGGAGCGCGAGCGGGTGGGTAAGATCCTTGGCGCCGGCCTCCACCCGGCCGCGGTGGGAGCCTTCGAGGGCGCGCTCTACGAGGCCAAGGGCTACTACCGGCCCCAGGCCGACTGCATCATGTTCACGCGCAGCCAGGCGTTTTGCGCGGTCTGCCGCCGGGCCATCGAGCGCGTGATCGACCTCTACGCCCGCCCGCCCGGCCCCCGCTGAGTTGGTGGGGCGGGGGAGGGTCGGTGTAGACTGCCCGCTCATGGTCCGCGCCTCCATCCCGCTCGTCGCGCTCCTGGCCCTCGTTCCCGCCGCCCGGGCCGGCGACGTTCCCGGCGCCGTCATCGTCCTGGATGCGGTCGGCCCCTCCCCGGGGGGGCCGGGGACCGCCGCCAACTCCCCGCGCTTCGTGCTCCTCGAGGACGGCCAGGTGTTCGTGGGCGGGACGCAGAGGCTGGCCACCGGCCGCCTCGAGCGCGACGAGGTGAAGGAGCTGGAGAAGCGGATCGCCCGCGTGCGCAAGATTCCCGGGCTCGGCTCGCAAGTCTCCTTCGGGGCGGCCGCCTCCCCCCGCTACCACCTTCGCCTCGGCAAGGGGCAGCCCCTCGACATCCTGGCCACGGGGGATCCCGCGTCCGCTCCCGCCGGCTTGCGGCCCCTCGCCTCTCTCGTCCAAGATCTGGCGGCCTTCGCCCACGAGAGCCTGCGCTCCTACGAACCCGCCGCCTACGCGCTCTCGGCGCGGGAAGGGGCGCTCATCGGGGGCTGCCGGAGTTGGGGCTTTGCCGTGCCCCTCGCGGAGGCCCTGGCCGGGCCGAGGAGCGTGTCCGCGGCCGCCGTCGCCGACTGGCCCACGGGCGGCGCCCCCGCCTCGGTCTGCGCGGGGGATAAGCGGTATGTCGTGACCCTGCGCCCGCTGCTGCCGGGCGAGAAACCCTAGCCGGAACCGTAAACCGTTGTAGACTGGTTGGGGAGGCCCCGCGCCTTGCTCGACTTGCTTCTCCTGGCGCTCGCGGTGGTGGCGGCGCCCGCGGCCCCGATGACCAAAGACCAGGCACTCGTGCTGGCCAAAAAAACGCTGCACTCGTCCGCCGAAGGCGCGATCGAGGTGGTGGCGGTCACGGAGATGGACTGGCCCGACGCGAGCCTGGGCTGCCCGGAGAAAGGCCAGGCTCGCCCGCCCGAGCCCACCCCCGGGTTCCGCGTCCTCCTGAAAGCCAGCGGCCGGATCTACCGCGTCCACGTGGGGGCCGGCCGGGCCCTCCTCTGCGGGGCCGGTCTGGCCGTGGCCGGCGGGGGGCTCAAGGCGGAGGCGGGTGGGGGCCCCGGAGAGCAGGAGGGAGCGGTCAGCCCCGATCCTCAGGACCCGGTGGGCCAGAAGCTGGTCACGCAGGCGAAGGAGGACCTCGCCCGCCAGCTGTCGATCCCGCTCTCCGAGATCTCCCTCTTGAAGTTCAAGGAGGTCGTCTGGCCGGACAGCAGCCTGGGCTGCCCGCGGCCGGGCCTCCTCTACACCCAGGTCCTCCAGCCCGGCTTCCTCATCCGCCTCTTGGCGCGCGGCCGATCCTACGAGTACCACGCGGGAGCGCGGGGCGCCCCCTTCCTCTGCTCCGAGCCGCGGGTCCCCTGAAGCTCCAAAAAAACGGCGGGCCGGATCGAGTCCAGCCCGCCGTGGGTGGCGCCCGCCCCTCGGTGCGCGAGGGGCGCTTTGGTCACTTCGTGACGGCGCCCGTGACGCAGGCGGTCGCGGTCCCGAAGAAGATGCTGCCCGTCATCTCCGCGCAGTTCGTCCACGCGCCTTCCTCGCCGGCGCGGGCGGTGAAGGACACGGTCTTGGTCTCGCCGGGGCCGCCGGGGGTGCTGGTGATCCGGACCTGCGTGCTGTTCGCCACGGGAAGCGTGCCCGTGCCGTTGTAGTAGAAGTTGGCGCCCCGGCTGCCGAACTTGTTCTCCCCTCCGACGGTGAGGAACCCGCCCTCGCCCGCGGTCAGCTGGGGTCCATAGACGTAGCTGATGTCCTCCACGCCGTTGACCCCGACCCATACCTGGAACGAGTTCCGCTGGGCGTTGTTGCTGAAGTTGGGCACGTTGTCCCACTCGAAGACGATCCAGGTGTGCACGCCGTCGCTCAAGCTGCCCACGCGCATGGCTCCACCCCGGGCGGGGGTGGCGTCGAGGTCGGTCCAGAAGGGCGCGAGGACATTATTTGGGGGCGCGGGGTTGGGGAAGTGCTGGTTCAGGAACTGGATGTCGCTCGAGACCCCGCCGCCCACGACCAGATAGCCGTTGCTGACCATGCCGATCTGGGTGTAGGTCTCGCTGGCAAAGCGGAACGCCGGCACGGCAAAATTCGCCAGCGTCTCGTCTCCCATGTTGGGCAGGGGCGCAATACCGAAGAGGCTCAAGGGCAGGTAGCCGCCGGCGGGGGAGTCGTTGGCCGCGGCCGCGTGGACGTCGGGCGGGGTCGCCCCCGCCAGGGTGCCGTCGAAGGTGAGCCGGTGGGTACCGTCCGCCACCGCCCCCGTGACGCTCACCAGCGATAGCCGCCGGGGCAGGCGGTCCCGCAGGTGGACGGAGGCGTCGTTGAAGGTGGTGTTGGTGGCGGTGATGGTGCAAGTCGTGGTGGCGTGCTCGGCGAGCGTCGCCGGGTCACAGGACTCGTCCAAGGTGACCCCGGCCTGCCGGCGGTCGAAGGTGATCGGGAAGTGCAGCTTCCGGCAGCGGTTGTCGCGGTCCTCGTGCCGGTCGCCGTCGTCGTGCCGGTCCGCCTCGTCGCCGCCCTCGCGGTGGCCGTCACCGCGGCCCTCACGGTCGTCCCCGCCGTTGCCACAGCCATTCTCGAGGAAGAGGGTGGCGTGGCGAACCGCCCCCAGGGGCACGGCCCGGGCGTCCACCGTGATGTCGAACGTCGCCTGGCCGTGCGCGGGCACCATGAGCGCCTCCGGCACCCGGACCGTGACGTCGGGGGGGGCGTCCACGCTCAGGAGCCAAAGGCTGTGATGCCGGAGATCGCTGAACACCGTCCGCGGCACCGTCACTTTGCCGGGCATGACCGGCACGTAAAGGCTGGGGTAGTTCACGAGCGAGAGGTTGGTTTGGAAGGTCAAGAAGTCCTGGGCGGGGGCGTCGAAGGTGAGGCCGGGCAGGCCCGCGTTCCTGAGGTCGATGCGGCCGGAGCCGAGGTCGAAGGAGTCGGCGGGTGTGATCCCGTCTCCCTTGACCAGACCCGCAGTCAAAGCGGTGGTCATGATCGCGGACTTGATCTGGCCCGGCGTCCAATGGGGGTGGAGCTGCTTCAGGAGGGCGGCCGTGCCCGAGACGTGGGGGGTCGCCATGGAAGTCCCGCTGATGATCTGGAAGAGCTCGCCGCTCGGCGCCCCTCCGATGGCGGCCGGCTTCGGCGTCTGGCCGGCCAGGATGTTCACGCCGGGAGCGGCCACATCGGGCTTGCTGACGCCCAGGGTTTGGTTGGGGCCGCCCCGGGAGCTGAAGTCGGCGATCACGTCCCCCTGGCCGGTCAAGCTGGACGCGCCTCCGGAGAAGGTGCCGGTGTTGTTCGTGTGGGAGCCCAGGAAGGCCAGCAGGGCGACCCCCTGCGCGCTGTCAATGTGGACCGCGGGCAGGAAATGGACATCGGCGTCCGTATCGTTGGGGCTTGGAGTGTTGTAGAGGATCATCCCCACCGCGCCGCCCTGGAGGACGTTGAAGCCTTTTGCCACCCGGGCGTTGGTGCCCCGTCGGCAGACCACGATCTTGCCGGTCAAGCTCCCGGGGGCGGCGGGACTCAAGCAGAGCGGGTTCGAGTAGGGAGGGGCGGAGGCGAGGACGACGGGGGCGGCGGACGTGATCGGGCCCATGACGGAGGCTCCGGTCACGGTGAGGGACCCGGTGCCGTCGGCCGTGATCGTGGCCGAGCCCTGGAAGACGCGGTCGGTGGTGCTGGCGGCCACGGTCGTCACCCAGGGGCCGCGGTGCTCGACGGTGTCCGCGCCCGGCCCGCTGTTGCCGGCCGCCGCGGACACGAACACCCCCGCGCGGTAGGCGTCCAAGAAGGCGAGCTCGACCACGTCTGAGTAGGGGTTGGCTCCGCCGCCGATGGAGAAGCTGATGACGTCGACACCGTCGGCGATGGCCTGTTCGATGGCGGCCGCGGAGTCGGAATTGAAGCACTGGCCTCCACCCGCGCTGTCGGTGAAGCAGACCTTGTAGACCGCCACGTGGGCCCGGGGCGCAATGCCGGAGACGTGGGCCAGGGGCGTTCCGCCGAACCCGGCCGCCACCCCCGCGTCGCCGGTGGCGGTGGTGGCGGTGTGGGTGCCGTGGCCGTTGTTGTCGCGGGCGGAGTTGAACTCGCCGGGGAGGGGCGCGATTCCGGAGTGGTCGAAGGTGTTCATGAACCGGCGGGCCCCGATCAGCTTGTGGTTGCAGGCAAAGGCAGGATCGTCGGGGTTGGCGGATCCGAACTGGCAGCTTGTCCCGTGCCACTTCGCGGGTGGGGCCGGGTAGGTGCCGTCGTCGGCCAGCGAGGGGTGCTCGGGCCAGACCCCGGTGTCGATCATGCCCACGATGACGCCCTCGCCCGCGCGGCCCTGGCCGCCCACCTGGGCCCACAGGATGGGGGCCCCGATGAAGGCGGGGCTGCGGTCCGTGCTGAGGGGCACCGCTACGTCCTCGTACACGGCCTGGACCCCGGGCAGGAGGCTCAAGTCCCTGAGGTATTGCCGCGGCACGGTCATGGCCACGCCGCCCACCACCTTGCGGAAGCGATGGGTGATGCTGGCGTTGGGGATGGACTGGTGGAGATTCGCCTCGAACTCCTGCTCCTTGGTGATCAAGTGTCGTTCGTAGGCGCGGGCGGCCTCGGACTCGAAGTCCAGGCGCGTCGCGCCCGTCACCTGGGGGCTGGTGGCGGGGAGCCCGGGGATGTCCCCTTTGTAGGCGGCCACCGAATCGGCCTCGAACTTCACGATCACCCTCGCCATGGCCTGATCCGTGTTGCGGACCTTGACTCCGGGGAGGGTGTGGACAGAGAGCGGCTCCAGGGGGGTCGCCGTGAAATCATCCGCCGCTCCCGTAGCCGGCAGGGCGAGAAGGGCCGCGAGAACAAAGGGCCCGGAGAGGGCGGAGACGTGGCTTTTCATCTGCAAATTCTCCTTGAAGCGCTTGACCCAACGCGACCCCGGCGACCGGTTGCGATCGAGCAGAGGCTGCCTAGGCCGATTGGACCTGACTCGGCGCGTGTTCGTAGTACCGTGGCGCCCTGACTCGACCCCATGATGGGCGCTACGGCCAGGAGGGCCGGAGGCAAAGCACGTGGAGCGACGAGGTCCCCGCCGACGTTTTGGCGGGCGCCGCGGGAAGCGTGAACGGCACGTGAGAGGAGCCGACTCTGAGAGAGTGGCGCTGGACGCTGGGCGCGGCGAGCCTCGGGCGGGCTTTCAGTCAGGTCTGGCGCGAGGTGACGGCCAAGGATCATAACGGCGAGGGAGGCCGTATGCTGGACGGGACGGCCCCGGAAGTCAAGCGATGCCGGCCGCTCCAACAACCTGAATGCCGCTCGGGTAAACACTTCTTGGTCTCCCGAGTAACCGGATTCCGGGGTCGAGATGGGGTCGGTTTCAATTCTTCGGGAGTCCTTTACGTGCTCGCCCGAAGGCCTCCACCCGTGCTATAGTGCCCTTCGGAGGAGACGATGATCGATCCGCGGCGGGCGGGCCGCCCGTGAGGCACGGCCCGCGACACCCGCGGCGCCATCGACACCCCCATCGACACGACCGGCCCAACGGACCCCATCCGCAGAACCAGGGGCCAAGAGGGCCGAGGGACCCCCGACAAGCTCCGATCCCCCTGACCGGTCCGACAGCGCCGGTTGGCGGAGTGGCCGAACTCACGGAGGGAGTCGGCGGGTTCTTGAGGCAGGCCGCCCAGAACTACCTGTCGCACCGCGACGACGTTGTGGTTCCGGCGCAGATCGCCCGGGACTACGGTTTGCGCGACGGCACGGAGATCGAGGGCCTGGTTCGTGACGGGGGCAACGGGCGCCGCACCCTGGTGGAGGTCCAAAAGGCAGGGGGAATGCCCCCCGAGCAATACCGGGCCCTGCCCCATTTCCAGGATCTTGTCTCCGTGAACCCGCACGAGGCCTTCCACCTCGCCGCCGAGCAGGCGGAGACCAGCCTGCGCATCATCGACCTCATCGCTCCCATCGGCCGCGGCCAGCGGGGCCTCATCGTGTCCCCCCCCAAGGCCGGCAAGACCACGCTCCTCGAGCATCTGGGTCAGGCCATCTCCAAACACCACCCCGAGGTCCACCTCATCCTGCTTCTCATCGACGAGCGGCCGGAGGAGGTCACGCACTTCCGCCGGGCCGTGAAGGCGGAGGTACTGGCCAGCTCCTCTGACTCCGCCTCCGACTCCCACATCAAGCTGGCCCGCTTGGCCATGGAGCGGGCGAAGCGACTGGTGGAGGCCGGGCGCCACGTGGTGATCCTCCTGGACAGCCTCACCCGCCTGGGCCGAGCCAGCAACCGCGAGATCGGGCCCGGCGGCCGGACCATGAGCGGAGGCGTGGACAACCGCGCCCTGCAGTTCCCCCGGCAGTTCTTCGGGGCCGCCCGCAACTGCGAAGGAAGCGGCAGCCTCACCATCCTGGCCACCGCCCTCATCGAGACGGGGAGCCGGATGGACGAGGTCATCTTCCAGGAGTTCAAGGGGACGGGGAACATGGAGCTGATCCTGGATCGCGGCATCGCCGACCGGCGGATCTTTCCCGCCGTGGACGTGCTGAAGTCCGGCACCCGCCGCGAAGAGCTGCTCTGCTCCCCGGAGGAGCTGAAGCAGCGGCACCTGCTCCGCCGTGCCCTCGCCGATCTCTCCACCACCGAGGCGGCGCAGTTCCTGATCGACAAGATCCAGAAGACACCCTCCAACGCGGCGTTCCTGGGCACGCTCGTGGCCCCCGCTCCGGTCCGCCGCTTCCGCTGAGGCCCCCCCGGAGGCCCGTCATGCTGGTCGAGCATCATGGTTGGCATTCGCCCCGCTTGGGCCAGGAGATGGGGATCCAGGTCTACGGGCACTATGGGTCTCCCCTCCTCGTCTTCCCCACCAGCGGGGGGGACGAGTACGAGTACGCGGGCCAGGGGATGATCGATGCCCTCGCCCACTACATCGACGAAGGACGCGTGAAGTTCTTCTGCGTGAATACCGTCAACAACGACTCCTGGTACAACAAGCAGGCCCACCCCCGGCACCGCAGCTACCGCCAGGCCATGTACGATGCCTATATCGCAAACGAGGTGGTACCCTTCATATACGAGCACTGCCGGACTGCGGGCCTTCCCATCACCACCACCGGGGCCTCCTTCGGCGCCTACCACGCAGCCAACAGCCTCTTCAAGCACCCCGATCTGTTCCGGCGCTGCCTGGCCCTCTCCGGCGTCTATGACCTGCGCCGGTTCATGGATGGGGACTACGACGATAACTTCTACTTCAACAACCCCGTGGACTACCTGGCCGGCCTCTCCGACCCCGGGTACCTCCATCAGCTCAACCAGGACGACATCCACCTGGTCACGGGGTCGGGGTCTTTTGAGGACGCCGGCCCCACCTACCGGCTCTCGGAGGTGTTGCGGGGGCGGGGCATCAACCATTCCCTGGACAACTGGGGGGCGGAGGGCGGGCACGACTGGCCCTACTGGAAGCGACAGATGAACGAGTACCTGGGGAGGCTTTATTGAGGGCGGTCGGGACCCGGGGCGGCGGCGTTCGCCGGCGGGGAGCGGTCGTTCACCGAAAACCACGGACCCGCCGGACGCGGGCTGCGTAGAGTCGAGGAGAGACCTAACTTGGCGGACCTCAAAGGAGACCTCGCTTCTCTGAAGATCGACCGGGAGGGGCCGGCCGTCAGCCCCTGGCGGTGGCCCCTCCTCTTCTTCATTCCCGTTATCCTCGGGCTGGGCGTGCTCTATGCGTTCCGGGCCCGCCAGGCCCTCTCCGCTCCCGAGGTGGACACGGTGCGGCCCGCGGTCGCGCGCAGCGGGGAGACGAGCGCGGGGGCGCCCGTCCTCACTGCCTCCGGCTACGTGGTCGCGCGGCGGAAAGCGGTGGTCTCGGCCAAGATCCAGGGCCGACTGTCCGAGCTCAAGGTCGAGGAGGGGAGCCGGGTCAAGGAGGGCGAGGTGATCGCTCGCCTGGAGAGTGAGGACTACCTGGCCCAAATCGGACGGGCGCGGGCCGCCCTCCAGCACGCGGAGGCGGACCTGGCGGAGAACCAGCGCCAGCTCCGGCTCTCCGAGAAGCTGGCCCGCGAGCTGGTGGTGTCCGAGGATAGCCTGGAGGCAAGCCGCAGCCGGGTGCGCCTGGCCGAGGCGGCCCTGAGCCAGGCCAAGGCCGACCTCGACTACGCGGAGGCCACCTTTCAGTTCACGCAGATCCGCGCCCCCTTCACGGGAGTGGTGGTGAAGAAGATGGCGGAAGTGGGGGAGAGCGTGGCTCCCATCCCGCCCGGGGTGAACATCTCCACTGCCTCCGGGGCCATCGTGGCCCTGGCCGACCTCGACACCCTGGAGGTGGAAGCGGACGTGAGCGAATCGAACGTGGCCAAGCTGGGCCCCAACCAACCGGCGGAGGTCACGGTAGAGGCCTTTCCCGAGCGGCGCTACAAGGCCGTGCTGCGGCAGGTGATCCCCACTGCGGACCGGACCAAGGCCACCGTGCAGGTGAAGGTCACCATCCTGGACAAGGACAAGGACCTGAAGCCGGAGATGAGCGCCAAGGCGACTTTCCTGGAGCCGACGAAGCCGAAGACGGCGTCGGAGCCGGCGGAGTCGGTCATCACCGTGCCCAAGGAGGCGGTGGCGAGCCGGGACGGCAAGACCCTCGTGTTCGAGGTGCGGGAGGGGAAGGTCCGGGCGAAGCCGGTGGTGGTGGGGCTCGAGCGCTCGGGCCAGGTCGTGGTCCGCGAGGGCCTGGCCGGAGGGGAGACGCTGGTCGCCCGTCCCCCGGAGGCTATGAAAGATGGCGATGCGGTGAGGGTGAAGGGATGAGCGCAGAACCGGTCTCGGCGACCGCGCCGATGGTCGACGTGCAGCATGTGGTGAAGGTCTACCACCGGGACAGCCTGGAGATCCCGGTTCTGAACGGAATCGACATCCGCGTGCCGGAGGGAGATTTCGTGGCCCTCATGGGCCCCTCGGGGTCGGGAAAGACCACGCTCCTGAACCTGATCGCGGGCATCGACCGACCCACCTCGGGCAAGGTCCTGGTGGCGGGCACCGACGTGGCCCAGCTCTCGGAGAGCGCGCTCGCCGCCTGGCGCAGCCGCAACGTGGGCTTCATCTTCCAGTTCTACAACCTGATCCCGGTCCTGAGCGCGCTCGAGAACGTGGAGCTTCCCCTGCTCCTGACCCACCTCCCCAAGGCGGAGAGGCGGGAGCGGGCCCTGACCGCGCTCAAGGTGGTGGGGCTGGCCGATCGCGCCCACCACTACCCGCGCCAGCTCTCGGGCGGCCAGGAGCAGAGGGTGGCCATCGCGCGCGCCATCGTGGCCGACCCCAAGGTGCTGGTGGCGGACGAGCCCACCGGAGACTTGGACGCGAAGAGCGCGCACGAGATCCTGGACCTGATGCAGAGCCTGAACCGGGACTTCAAGAAGACGATCGTGATGGTGACCCACGACCCGCGGGCGGCGGAGCGTGCCCATATCCAACACCATCTCGAGAAGGGCGTGCTCAGAAAGGATTGAGGCGGCCATGAAGTTCTTGCCTTTCGTGCTCAAGCACCTGCGGCGGAACTGGATCCGCACCCTGTCGACGGTGATCGCCATGTCGGTCTGCATATTCCTCTTCTGCACGCTGCAGACGGTGCTGGCCTCCATCAACGGCATGCTCGAGAGTACGAGCGCCAGCCGGCTCGTCACCCGCAACGCGGTGAGCCTGGTCTTCAACCTCCCGCGCTCCTACGAGCAGCGCATCGCGGGGCTACCGGGGATCAAACGGGTGGCGATCTCCTCCTGGTTCGGGGGCTCCCTCCCCGCCAAGAAAGAGGGCAAGGCCGAGGAAGGCACCGCATCCACCACGGACTGGAGCAACTTCTTCCCCAACATGGCGGTGGAAGCGGAGCCCTTCTTCCAGATGTACCCGGAGTACAAGATCCCGCCCGACGATTTCAAGGCCTTCCAGGAGGACCTGCAGGGCTGCGTGATCGGTCGCAAGCTGGCGACCAAGTTCGGCTGGAAGGTCGGCGACCACTTCTTCCTGGAGAGCTTCATCCCGCCCTACCGGAAGACGAGCGGCCCCTTCGAGTTCGTGGTGCGCGCCATTTTCGACACCGACGCCACCCACCCCAATACCGACTCCAACCTGATGCTCTTCCACTTCAAGTACCTCGACGAGAGCGTGGGGCAGCACGTGGGGGCGGGTACCTACATGATCGAGATCAACGATCCCGGTCAGGCGGGCGCGGTGAGCAAGGCCGTCGACGCCACCTTCGAAAACAGCGACAACCAGACCCACACCGAGACCGAGCAGGCCTTCGCGGCTAGCTTCGTGGCCATGGCCGGCAACCTGGCCTTCCTCCTCAACAGCATCGGCCTGGCCGTGAGCTTCACCATCCTCCTCGTCACCGCCAACACCATGAGCATGGCCGTGCGCGAGCGGCGCACGGAGATCGCCGTCCTCAAGACGCTGGGCTTCTCCAGCCTCCAGGTGCTGGGGCTGATCGTGGCGGAAGCGCTGGCCCTGGGCGCCCTGGGCGGCGGCCTGGGCCTGGCCGGGAGCCAGGGCCTCATGTGGTTCCTGACCCATACGCCGGGCATCCGGGACATGCTGGCCGGGCTCGGCCTCTCCGAGCTGCACCTCAAACCGATGATCGCCGCCGTGGGCTTCGCCGTGGCCCTCGGCCTGGGCTTCGCCGCCGGCTTCGGCCCCGCCCTGAACGCCTACCGGGCGCGGATCACGGACATGCTGAGGACGGTCTGATGGCTCTTCCCCTTTCCTACAACGTGCGCAACGTACGCCACCGGTGGCAGGTGACCATGCTCGCCGTCTCCGGCATCGCCCTCGTGGTGGCTGTCTTCACCGTCCTCATGGCGATGTCGGAGGGCTTCTCGCGCGCCCTGCGCTCCACCGGTCGGCCGGACAACGCGATGATCGTCCAGCGCGGGTCCGCCTCCGAGCTCACCTCCTGGATCCCCATCGACCACCGCAACCTCATCCTCGTCCGCGACGAGGTGGCGCGGGACGCGGAGGGCCAGCCCCTGGCCTCCCCCGAGGACGTGGTCGTGACCATGAAGCCGAAGAAGGACGGCAGCCCCACCAACGTCACCGTCCGGGGGGTCACCCCCAAGGCCTTCGACGTGCGCGGCGGCATCAAGATCCTGGCCGGACGCCGCTTCACGCCCGGCCTCTACGAGGTCATGGTGGGGGACAAGATCGCCCGCCGGGTGCAGGGCCTGGAGCTGGGCTCGTCGGTGAAGCTGCAGAAGCACGAGTGGAAGGTGGTCGGCACCTTCTCGTCGCAGGGGGGTGCCTTCGAGAGCGAGATATGGGGAGACGCCGACGTCATGGGCGTCGACTTCGGCCGCACCGGAGGCTACAACGCCATGAGCGTGCGGCTCAAGCCCGGCGCCGACGTCACCGAACTGGACCACTGGATCCGCTCCAACCCCCAGATGCAGCTCCAGGCGGTCTCGGAGCGCAAGTACTACGACGACCAGGCGGGGCCGCTGGCCAAGATCCTGCGCCAGCTCGCCAACTTCGTGGCCGTGATCATGGGGGTAGGTGCGGTGTTCGGAGCCATGAACACGATGTACGCGATCGTGGCCGCGCGCACCCGCGAGATCGGCACCCTGCGCGCCCTGGGCTTCTCGCGAAGCGCCATCCTCTTCTCTTTCGTGGTGGAATCCGTGACCCTGGCCCTGGCGGGGGGCGCCATCGGCTGCCTGCTCGCCGTCCCCATGAACGGCTACTCCACGGGCACCGGGCAGACCCAGAGCTTCAGCGAGATCGCCTTCGCCTTCCAGATTACGCCCGGCATCGTGATGGCCTCGGTCACGTTCGCGGTGGTCATGGGCGTGATCGGTGGGCTTCTCCCCTCCGTCCGGGCGGCCCGCCTCCCCATCACCTCCGCGCTCCGGGAGGCCTGAGCCCTTCCCCTTAAAAGGCGAGCTCCTTCACCAGCCGATTGTCCCCGTACTGGACGATGAGGGAGACCCCGGCCTTGCCCGGGGCCAGCTCGATCGTGAGATGGGGCGAGGTGAGCGCGGTGAGATCGAACCGGACCGGCCCCCGCCACTGGCTCTCCCCGCTGGGGGTGGGGGTCATCACGTTGCCCGCCTCCAGGAACTCCGCGACCCGGATCTTAAGGACCTCCAGGCTCATCCCCTGGTCATCGGGGGTGTTGGGGTGGAGGAC
>Ga0210399_10002332_pt1 | contig 14801 bp, 9 predicted proteins | sample IncBWC14MmetaG_FD_150865 | JGI IMG/M metagenome (GOLD analysis project Ga0210399, IMG submission 150865) | Forest soil microbial communities from Barre Woods Harvard Forest LTER site, Petersham, Massachusetts, United States - Inc-BW-C-14-M | ecosystem: Environmental > Terrestrial > Soil >... | reverse complement strand
CCCCACGCGGTCGTACACAATGCCTGCTCCGGCCCGTATGCTGGTCTTGCCGGGACCACCGAAAAGGCTCTTCCATAGGCCGGCGCTGCTGCCTGGAGACCAAGCTAAGGCAAGCCGAGGACCAAGGTCCTTCGTGTCCCAATTGTAGAAGCCAGGCTTTCCGTTGGCAGGTCCTCCCAAATTGAAACTGATGAGTGGGGACGCATTCGAACCGATTCCCTGCAACTGGTCTGTTCCACGTTGGTTAAACCAATCCGTTAAATTCACGTTCGGTATAATCTGTAAACCATTAGTTTCCCATGGCGGTGAAAACAGTGAATACCGCAGTCCGAACGTGACCGTCAGATTGGGCTTAACCTTCCAGGAGTCTTGCGCATACATCTCATAGGAATCCTCCGCGAAGTGGCGCGTCACTGGCACGCCTTGCGGTACAGTCCCGCCCGTCTTGGTGAAATTGTACTGAGCGTTTACCTGATTCACCATTCCGACCAGCGCAATCATCGGATAATCGTAGTTGTTGTTGAAGCCCGAATCGATCTGCGGAAGACCAAAAACAGGAGGATCGAACGCGCCGCCCTGATTTGCCAATCCTGAGGGAATGAACCACGAAGCGTTGGTCACTGCAGAACTGAACGAGTTAATGTTGCTGGATTGCGGGTTGCGCAGGATATTTACATTTACTCCGAATTGCAGCGTGTGCCGTCCCTTGATCCAGGAGAGATCATCCACAAAGTTGTGGACCGGGACTTGATACGTTAACGTCGAGGTTTCGGCCAGGCTGGCGTTATTCGACGAACTGTTATCGTTCAGGCCCCGGAATTGCACGTATGGCTTGGTCTGGTTGCCGACCTGCCCAAAACTCTGCCTGGTATAGCCCCACCGGAAGTTGTTAACCAGATTAGACCGCAGCACTGCCGAATAGCCGGCCGAAAAACCTTTGCTGTAGTCAACGAACGTTTGCTCCGCACCCTGTCCTGGAAGATACGGCACCCCCGCGTTCGTGTCGTTTCGCAGGGCGCCACGCCAAAATAAACTGTGGTTCCCGTTGCTGGTAAGCTTGTAATCGGCTCGTGCAATGTACCAGTTGTCGTTGATCGCTACCGGTCCCTTGAAACGAAATCCCTCAAAGTTCACGCCGTCCCCAACGGAATTATCGTTGGGCAGCGGAAACGTATTGAAATAGGGGATCATAACATTCTTACTGACGCCTATGTTATTGGGATCCATGCCCTGGATCTGCGTGGGTGTCAGGCCGTAGTTCCCAGGTGCTATCGTGTGCGACCCCGTCAGTCCTTGCACTGTTCCCCCAGGGCACACTTGCGCGGCCGTCTGCGTCGCGGTTGCTGCGCACGCGTAAGTAATCACACCATCCCGCATCGCTGCACTGGGTACTATACGCACGACGCTCTGCTGCTCCCGCTGCCGCCCAGCCTCATAATTCACAAAAAAGAAAAGCCGCTGTTTCACAATGGGGCCGCCCAGCGAACCTCCGAAGTTATTCCGGATTAGCTCGGGGGCTTTGTTCGGTTGTCCGGCCTGCAACTCTGCGAGTTTCACGAAGTAGTCATTCGCACTGGTATAGGTATTGCGATTGTATTCATACAGCGACCCGTGGAAGGCGTCGGTGCCACTCTTGGTCACCATGACAACCTGGGCGCCAGAAGAACGTCCCTCATCAGCATTATAATTTGACGTCGTGACGCGGAACTCTTGCACGGAATCTGCAGTAATGGGCAATACCGACTGGAACGCGTATCCCTTGGTGTCTGTGTTGACATCCACGCCGTCCAAGGTGATGTTGCTCTGATCGCTGCGAGCCCCATTTACGGCCCCGCTCCGGGTATCCGTGTCCTTATTGACGTCCGGCCGATTACCCGTGTATGCGACACCTGCCTGAAGGGAAAGCAAATCAGGCACGTTGCGTCCGTCGATCGGCAGCTGCTTGATCTGGTTTTCGTCAAACGCCATTCCCAATGATGCGTCCGTCGTGTTCAACGTCACGGCTTGCGCCGAGACCTCCACTGTCTCTGTCGTGGTGCCAACCTCCAGCGTGACGTTCTGTGCGGCGGGCGAGTTCACAAGCAGTTGCAGGTTTTTCTGCTCCGACTTTCGAAATCCGGCCATCTCTACCGTCAAGGTATACGTGCCCGGCGGAAGTGCTAGAAACTCATACTCGCCGCTCGCGCCACTCTTCAGTTGGTGATGCAGTCCCTGGGCAGCGTTGTCCAGGGTCACGGTCGCGCCGATAATAGACGCCCCGGATTTATCCAAAACCGTTCCTCGCAGCGATGTAGTTCCCGTCTGTGCCCGCCCACACGTACCCACCAAGAGAAGCACAGCTAGAGAAACCAAAATATTGCGCTTAACTAAATCCCACATCATGGACTGCTCCTTTCGCACCCCTACGCAAAATTAATTTGTACACTGTGGGCAGCGCCACGCGGACGTGAAAAACAGTGCGGCGCTTTTGCCGGGTCTCAAACCTGGAGGAAAACTTCGACCTCGGGCAACCTTTCCCACCACTCAACTGGATACACTTTGACCTAGCTTTTAGGCCATATGACCTCTCAGTGTCAAGGGAAGTTCTTCAGTTTCCTTTAGTTTATTTTTCGATTCGCGCTTATCTAAATTTTGACTTCCTGAGGAAGGGGCCGCTCAATTAACCGCTCGGTTAAATACAGGCTCGACTCAGCCAAAATAGACGCCGAGGCGAGCTATTTTTCCGACAGGCGCCGCAATCCGCGGCCATCCAGTCACAGGGTACCAAGGGTTTTATCCAAGTTTCAGCAGCCTGGCCACGGTGATAGCCGGAATCCCCCGTATCGCTCCCAGGATCGAGTCCGAAACTGCGCCGTCCAGCCGCACCAGCGACACCGCCTCCGCGCCCTTGTGAGCTTCGCGCCGTCCTAATGCAAACGTCGCGATGTTGACTCCCAGGTTTCCCAGCGTCGAGCCAACCTGCCCGATGACTCCGGGCTCATCACGGTTCCGCAAATAAAGCATGGTACCCGCCAGCTCCGCCTCCAGGGGGATGTCATCAATCTGCAGCACGCGCGGCGAACCATCATGCAAGACCGTGCCCTCTGCCGAAAAGCCCTTTGCAGACCCCGTCTTCTCCGGTAAAGCCGCTACTTCCAGCGTGTTAGGGAAACCGCGCTCCCGCCGCCGCGTCTCTTCTTCGACAGACAGCCCCCGCGCGGCCGCCACTGCAGGCGCATTCACCACGTTCACCTTCTCATCCAGCACGGCGTTCAGTATTCCCGCCAGCACCGCGCTACGCAGGAGGTGCGTCCCCACCTCGGCCACCTCGCCGGCGTAGCGAATCCGTATCCGCGCGGGTCTGACAGCCACCGCTTGCGACACCAGCGACCCCAGCCGTTCCGCCAGCGCCAAGTACGGCCGCACGCGGCGGTACTGGTCCGCCGAAAGCGCCGGCAGGTTCACCGCATTGCGAATCAGCCCCTCCGCCAGGTAATCCTTCACCTGAACCGCCACTTGTGTTCCTACCTCCTCCTGAGCCTCGGCCGTTGACCCCGCCACATGCGGCGTGGCAATCACGTTGGCCATTCCCAGGAGCGGCGAATCCTTCGGCGGTTCGTGCACAAACACGTCCAGCGCCGCCCCAGCCAGCTGCCCGCTTTTCAATGCGCCTGCAAGTGCAGCTTCATCAATCAGTTCACCGCGCGCCGCATTCACGATCCGCGCGCCCTTCTTCATCTTCGCCAGTGTCTCCGCATTGATCAGGTTCTGCGTTGCAGGGCTCAGCGCCGTGTGCAGCGAAACGAAATCGCTCTCCGCCAGCAGTTTATCCAACGGCACCAGCTCAACCTGCACCTCCCGGGCCGCCGCCTCACTGATGTACGGGTCATACCCCAGCACGCGCATGTCAAACGCGTCCGCGCGGATGGCCACCTCGCTCCCTATGCGCCCGAGTCCAATCAATCCAAGCGTTTTCCCCCGCACCTCCGTTCCAGCCGCGGAAGATTTTTCCCACTTTCCCTCGTGCATCGCCTTATCCAGCCTCGGCACCTGCCTCGCCAGCGCCAGCAGCAGCGCAAACGTATGTTCCGCCACGCTGATGGCATTTCCGCCCGGCGTGCTCATCACCAGCACTCCGCGCGTAGTGGCCGCGTCCAGGTCGATGTTGTCCACGCCGACGCCCGCGCGCCCCACCGCCCGCAGTCGCGGCGCTTTATCCAGCAATTCCGCAGTAACTTTCGTCGCGCTCCTAACGATCAGCGCGTCCGCATCGGCTATCTCCGCGTTCAAGTTGTCTTTCGTCGTCAGGACGATATTCCATCCCGCCTTCTGCAACAGCTCCACGCCGCGTTCGCTAATTTTGTCCGCAACAATCACTTTCATCGGCCCTCATCCACTCTGGTTTTGTTTGCCAGGCACGCATGCAAAATCCGCCAAAAGTTAAGATAGCAACGGTAGCGAGCCACTCTCACGCTGTCAAATCCTTGCTTCTTTTCTCTCTGAACTCTGCTCCCTCGGCGCACTCTGGGTAAACTCTTCTTCTTTCTTTTTCTTCTGCTATATTGAACCGTATGACTCTCGCCGAAAAAATCCAAAAAGACCTGACCGACGCCATGCGTGCCAAAGAGGAACTCCGTCTCAGCGTCTTGCGCGGCGTCAAATCCGCGATCAAGTACAAAGAAACTGAGAAAATCCGTACTCTCGACGAAGCCGAAACCATTCAAATCCTGCAAACGCTCGTTAAGCAGCGTAAAGAATCGATCGACCAGTTCGGAAAAGGCAATCGCCAGGACCTCGTCGACAAAGAGACCAAGGAACTCGCCATTCTCGAGTCCTATCTCCCGGCCAGCGCCAGCGACGCGGAAATGGACGCGGCCATCGCCAAAGCCATGACGGAAACCGGCGCTAACTCCATAAAACAAATGGGCGCCGTAGTTAAATCCGCCAAAACCCATCTGGAAGGCAAAGTCGTCGACGGCAAAGCCCTAAGCGACCGCGTCCGCAACCGCCTTTCCTGAGTAAGTCTCGACGGACTCCAAGCCCTGTGCGCGAACCCATCGTCGTCCCCAACCATTCGAACAATGACGCTAACTCCCGCGCTCTGGCCATTCTTCGCATCGGCGTGGGCATCTTTTTCTTGATTTTCGGCCAGTATAAAGTCTTCGGCACACAGTTCACTCTTCACGGCGGCTTTCAGTTCTGGATCAACCGCTTTCTCGAACAAGGCGGTGCCTACCCCTTCATGGCTCCCATCCTCCGCGGCTTCGTCCTCCCCCACGCCACGCCGATAGCCTTCCTGGTGGCCTACAGCGAATTGGCCATCGGGCTAGCCCTGACCTTTGGAATGCTGGTACGCCCAGCGAGCGCCGGGGGCCTGATCTTCATGCTCACGATGCTTTTTTCCTCCGATTATCCGGGCGCCTCCGCCCCCGCGTGGCAATACTTCGGCGCAAGCCTAAGTCATTCTGTTTTTGCTCTCTGTTTTCTGGTTTTTCTTCTAGGACGAAGCGCCGAAGTGTGGTCGGTTCCCGCCGCGCGCGCGCAACACAGCAATTACTAGTAGGAGCGGGGTGGGGCGGGCCCCGCCTGACTTGGCCGGCCTGCAGCCAGCTTCTTGCGCTTTCTCAATGCACCGCCGGCTTCAAAACCGCCGTATTCCTCTCGTCACTGGCGATAATTCGATAAAGCTTCTTCAAATCCTCGACCTTGCTCAAAGGTACGCTCGTTTCCTTCACTTCAAACGTTCTTGTATAGCGCAGCACGTTTCCGCTCGTCTCCGTCTTGCTCTCATAGCTCGCAAAGCTGTATTCCGCATGGATAGGCGGGGGCAGATCATCCACTTCATACCCCTGCGGCAGCGTTATTTCAAATGTATCGGTGTCCCGCGAAGGCCCCTCGAACTCCACCGGATATTTCCGCGGCTCTTTCGTTTCCAGCAGCCCGCTGGCTTTATTTCCGATGACCCGTGGCCGTACCAACAGCAAATTCCCCGCCGTCTTGGCGTAGTTCTGTGCGACCAGCGAATAGTTAAATATAAAGGGCTGGTCCATCTGGTTGAGATTGGTGACCGAGGCCTTCGTCAATGAGTAGGTAGAAAGCGAGTTCGCCAGCATCGATTCGACCGACTTAATCCTGTCCGCATCCTTGGTCACCGATCGCAGCGCCGATCTTTGCGCCGCAGCACGGTCCCCCACGCGCACCTCCCGGACGTCCCCGCTGAGCGTCCCCGTGGGATTCAAGCTCAATTTCGCGGTGCGCTGTACGCCGTTCAATTGCGCCGGCAATTTCGGCAGTTCCAGGAGTTCGCCACCCTCCGGAGTCACCAGCAGCGCATAATTAGCCTGCAACGCACCCCGCAACTGTCCTAGCGCCGTCATATCGTCGGTGGGGTCAAAGATCAAAAGACGCCCCAGCTTGGGGTGCGCCAAGACGGCCACCAAGGAAGCGTCCTCCATTCCGTCCGGCAGCCGGATCGCAAGGATCTCGTGGTTAAACCACCGCGTCGCGGGCGTTGCGGGCGTCACCGTTCCCCGTTCCGTGTTCACCGAAACGTAGTAAGACGTCACTCCGATCTCCTTCAACATGGTGCTAAGGATCGTCGCTTTGTCTTTGCAGTCTCCGTATTTGTGCGTAAAAATCTCCGGCGCTGGATGGGGTTGCCACCCCCCAATTCCCAGTTGAATCGCCACGTAGCGAATGTCCCGCTGGACGAATTGCGCGAGTGCCCGCATTTTCTCCAACTGCCCCGCGCGCCCCGCAGTTAGTTCCACCACCTTTTGCTTGATTTCCGCCGATGCCTCCCGCCGTCCTTGTCCGAGCCCGTCCTCCCACCTCCCCATATCCGTCCAGTTCTCGAATCCTTTATTCTGGCCGCCTCCCTGCGGAATCAAGGACACCACCATCTGCCCCGCCACGCCTTCCCGCGGGGGCATGTCATATTCGGGCCGGATGCCTTCCACATCCTTCACCACCCACTGCCATTGGTTGCTTCCCGCCGCCGATGGTTCGACTTTGGAAAAATTCAGCCACACCGCCTTGTACTCCCAGCCCTCCGGAAGCTGCAGCGTGTAGTGCGCTTCGCGAACCGGCGTGCCTTCTCTCTGAAATGTCCAGACATCTTGCATGACGTACGGCCGCACCTGTTGTTCGATCTCATACCCAATAAGGTTGCCGGGATCCGCCGCGGGAATAGTCAGCACTCTGGTCTTGAGGTCCGTCATCAACTCGCCGTCTTCGACCCCAAACAGCGCCGTCTCCAAAGCATCCTTGTCTTTCACTTCATAGTCTTTGCCCTGCGCCGGGATGCACCAGCCGTGAATGCTGTTGATCTTGGTTTCCGAATCGAAGTTTGCGAAGACCTTTCCGTATTTTCGGCCATCGGGACGAAGAATCTTGTAGACCCGGCGTTCCGTCCGCTTGATCTTTCCGTTTCCTTGCACGCTGAGTATATCTTCCGAGTACAAGAGCACCGCATCCGTCTTCTCGTCGTGCGCCGGCAGCGGCACACTCACCAGCGCGCGCATCCACTGCGGGGCTTCGCCGGCGCGCGCCGCACGAGGCACTCCCACCGCCCAGAGAGCGAGCAGAACAGCGGTCCACGCACAACGGTGCTCAGTTTTAATTGCTTGCCGCTGTCGACGCGGGCTGCAAAACGATTTGCTGTTCATCGGATGTCCTCACAACCTCATAGAACTTGCGGAGCGCCGGGTAGAATTTCTGTTCGAGAGTTATCAGATCGCTCTTCATGCGCCGTTCGACGTGCAGCGTCCCATTGTTGTTCTCGACTTTCATGGTATACAGCATGACCTTGGCATCGCTATTTTCTGGCTTGGGCACGCTAGTCACTTGCCAGCCAAGCGGCAATTCAATCGTTAGGTTGTCCACCTTTTCCGAAGAGTAATGGAAATACATCGGATGCACCCGCGTGGTGTGCTCACACATGTGCTTTTCCTCGGCCCCGAAGATCCCCACCGCCATCAGCGCGCGGCGCCCCGCTCCCGACGCCCAACCCGGCACCTTAAGATCAAACTCGGCGACGAGGAGCGGATCCGAGCTCGACCAGTCCGGCTTGTTCGCCAACTCGACCTCGATCGACGCCGGAATCATGTATCGCACATCGTCTTCGAGGGACTTCTTCCGTTGCGCCTCGTCCTCGTTTCGCTCGTCCAATCGCCGGTACATTGCTTCTAGTCCCGAATACGTCACCTTCAATTTGCCTTCCAGGCTTCCTTCCTGTGTCAATTTCAGGTCCGCCTTCCGCTCGACCTGCGAATCGCCGCTCTGCGGCAAACTGGTGGTGATCCACGTGCCTCCATCCCTATCCAGCTTCAATCCCGGCGATAGCGTTTCTGACCACGGCAGGAGCCCGTACGGCGCAAAGGCCGTTCCCGGATCAAAATACAAGTCCTTCCCATTCAGCTTCACCAGCACGACGTACGTGCGCAGGTCCCGCGCCTTCATCAGACTCTTTGAGAAAAAGTGGTCGTCGCGAGTCGAGATTCGCGCGGCGGACGCCTCCAACCCCGCGGCCCGCGCCATTCCCAGAAACAGCAGCGTGATGTCATCTCCGTAGCCGTACCCCCGCTTCCACACATCTTCGACGTTCCCGGCCCCTTTTTCTTGCGCGCGCTTCTGCTCCTGTTCCGTCTTTTCCACCTCAAAGCTGATGTTGCGGATCTTTTGCGCCCGCGCATAGATTTTTTGCAATTTCCCTTCCGGCGAATCACCGGCGGCCACCGTCTCCCCCACCGCCTGTTCCATGGCTTTCTTCTTGTTCAGAAAACTCTCGACGTACTCATTCCATTTCTTGCCCTGCTTTCGCCAAAACTTGTCCGGATCCGTCTCCAGACTGCCTTCGCTATAGTTGAAGTCCACGCGGAACTTCATCGCCGCTTCCGGCGGCATATCGTCTTCTACCAGAAATGCCGGGATATTCTGTGCTTCCATGCGGATGTTGTGGCCGGCCGCGCGAGTTTCATCCGCGGGCGGTTTGGTTCCCTCGGGCAATCCGTTTGGCCAGCTCCACTGCAGCGGAAATTGGCCATAGGGTTTCAGCGTGAACTTCGCCGATTTCGTGAAAAGATCCGAGCTGAGCATCCAATTCGAATCGAAAACCTTGTTTTCCGCGAAGTCGATCATGTAGTGGTACTCGATAATGCTGCCCGGCTGCACGTCCGACAAGGTAAAGGTCTTCGCCAGATACTTGAATCCCCGCGCCTTCACGATCTCTTTCTCGTATACCTTCCCGTCGTAGACCATGCTCGACCCATCCTGTCGAACCGTCCGTGCCCGGATGTTCACAATACTGTAGTCCCCCTTCACGAACGGTATCTCCACGTCCGCGTTCTTGCGCCCCTCTTCCGTGAAGATCTTCACCCGCACGTAGTTGTACTCGTGCGGGACGTGCGCATTGCTGTCGTCGCGGTCCACTTGCCGGTACAGAATAATCGCCGGCGCTCCCGGAGCCGCCGCTTCGCTGGTCATCTTCAACTCTTCCGGTGAAATGGGCATCCATTCATCCGCGCTGCTCGACCCCGCGCGATAGACCGTGGCTCCCAGCAAAAAGAGCCCAACCATCAGCGATAACCGGCAAAAAGACATAGCCCACCTCCACGATTGAATTTCAGCGGAATTAAAGGAATGCGCACACTTCGACGACCGACAGTGAGAGACCTGGGACCCGCACCGCCCCGCTGGGAAGGGTGTTGGCGCATAAGCAGTGTTGCAGGCGTGTGTTACTTGCTTCCGCGGACAATACAGGTCCCCTAACTCGCTGTCAATAGCCCTCGCGGCCAAACCGCCCAGCGTGGCCCTCGGAACTGCTACCCTCCAGCCTCTGATTTGCGGCATAATCCCGCCGCACAGGGGCAGCACCGGGCAACCCGGTTTGCGAACGGGGAGGATTCAGTGACCGATCGTCCATGGAGTTCTACGGCTCCTCCGGGAGAGTTCCGCACCTACATCTCCGCGGAGGAGACCGTCAAAGAATTTACGGTCCGCGCGGTGATCCTCGGCTCTTTGTTTGGATTGCTGTTCGGCGCGGTCAGCGTCTACGTCGGTCTTCGCGCCGGCCTGACCGTCTCCGCGTCCATTCCCATCGCCGTGCTCTCCATCAGCATCCTGCGCGCCTTTGGCCGCTCCACCATCCTCGAGAACAACATTGTCCAGACCACCGGCTCGGCCGGAGAATCGCTGGCCGCAGGGGTCATGTTCACGATTCCCGCTCTGATCTTCTTGGGATTTGGATCGGAATTTACGTTCTGGCGGATTTTCCCCCTCGCGCTGCTCGGCGGATGGCTCGGCGTGCTCCTCATGGTTCCCTTGCGCCGCCAGTTGATCGTCGGCGAGCACGGTAACCTCGCCTTTCCCGAGGGCACGGCTTGCGCCGACGTCCTGGTGGCCGGCGAGCGCGGCGGCTCGTTTGCAGGCCGCGTTTTCTGGGGACTCGGTCTAGGCGGCGTTTACACCTTTTTTATGAACACCTTCCAGGCGTGGACCTCGCAGCCGGAAAGCCGTCCGTCCTGGTTTCCCGGCGCCTCCTTCCGCGCCAACATCACTTCGGAATATCTCGGCGTCGGCTACATCATCGGTCCGCGCGTTGCCGGTATTCTCTTCGCAGGCGGTATCGTTTCCTGGCTTCTGGTGATGCCCGCCATCAAATTCTTCGGCCAGCTCTCCGGCCACGTGGCCATCTACCCCGGCACAATTCCCATTCCAGACATGACCCCGGATCAACTCTGGCGGACCTATATCCGTCCGATGGGCGCTGGGGCCGTCGCCGCTGCAGGCGTCATCACTCTCATCCGGACCTTGCCCACGATCCTCTCCGCTCTGCGTTCCGGCCTCAAAGACGTGCGCGCCCAAGGCGGCGGCCAATCCAGCGCCGCCAGCCGCATCGACGAGGACATGCCCATGCGCAGCGTCATCGTGGGCTCTATCGTGATCATCGTGATGCTGTGGGTCTTGCTGACCTTCCATCCGATGAAAGGCGCAGGCACCTTCTGGTACCAGAATCTTTTTGCAGCCGTCTTCGTCGTCGTTTTCGGATTCCTGTTCGTCACCGTAGCGGCCCGCATCAGCGGCCTGCTAGGCAATTCTTCCAATCCCATCAGCGGAATGAGCATCGCCACGCTCATGGCCACTTGCGCGATCTTCTTCCTCGCCGGATGGACAGCGCCAAACTACGCCGTGCTCGCGCTGATGATCGGAGGCGTAGTTTGTATTGCCGCAGCCATCGCCGGCGCTACTTCGCAGGACCTCAAAACCGGCTATCTCATCGGTGCCACACCATACCGTCAACAGTTGGGCTTGTTGATCGGCGTAACCGTTTCCACGGTGGCGATCGGCGCCACGCTCAACTTGATGAACGTAGGCCTCGAGAAATATATCCCCACGCAGATTCCCGTAAACATCGCCGCGCTGCCCGCCGGCGCGAAGATCGAACGCGAGGGTTTCGTCTATCGCGGCAAAAACTACACGCTGATCAACGCACTCAGCTCCGGGGTCATCCCCGACGGCGAGTATCTCTACGACAGCGACACCCAACAGATCGAAATCCAGTGGGCGCAAGGCATCGGCAGCGATAAAGCTCCCGCTCCGCAAGCCCGCCTCATGGCCACGGTCATCAACGGCATCCTCAACCAGAAACTCCCCTGGCGCTTAGTTCTGATGGGTGTCGCCCTGGTCATCGCCGTCGAAATTCTTGGCGTACGCTCGCTAGCCTTTGCCGTGGGTTCTTATCTCTCCATTGCTACCACTGCCACGATGTTTCTGGGGGGTTTGGTCCGCTGGCTGGTCGAAACCTCTTCCAAAGAGAAAAAGGACGAAGGAGAAGCCAGCCCCGGCGCGCTCTATTCCAGTGGACTGATCGCCGCCGGCGGCGTCTTCGGTTTGCTGGGCATCATCATCAATCTTTTCCAAGACCCGGAAATCGCCACGCACGTTCCCGGCTGGTTCGGCAGCTTGCTCCGTTTGCCCTGGCGCCCCGACCTCTTCGCCCTGGGCCCCAAGTTTTGGCCGATGCTTAGCCCCAACGACCAAACACCGCTGCCGACGCACCTGCAGTCCCTCGTCGGCGTGGTCATGTTCGTCCTGCTAGCCGCCTCCCTGTTCCACTTCGCCCGCAAGAAACTAAGCTGAGGAGCGCACCAAAAACCAAGAGCTCCAACCGCGATCCGGAAAAGGTCAGGAAATCGCGCGAGAGAAAACGCGCCGTGAAACCAGGAATACGGGCCAAAACGCGACTTTGACGCGAGCATTCCAACGCCGTAAACTTCCTAGATGGCGACTTCGTTCCGGGCCCGCCGCTACAACTTCGACTGGCGCGGCTTCATCACGCCAGGGGTCAAACTCCTGGTGCTCATCTGCACCGGCGTATTCTTGGTCCAGACCCTGGTCGACATCTTCCTGGGCGTGAGCGCCACCTCTTGGGTCAACCACTTCTTCGGCCTGGTCGCCCTGGGACCGCTCCCCGGCCTCCGGCTGTGGCAGCCGTTCACCTACATTTTTCTCCACGGCGGCCTCTGGCATCTGTTGATCAACATGCTTTTTCTTTGGATGTTTGGCCGCGAGCTGGAACTCGTCTGGGGGAAAAAACGTTTTCTGAATTTCTTTTTTCTTTGTGGAGTCGGCGCGGGCCTGATCGAAATTCTGGTGAAAGTCATTCCGATCTCGTGGGGCCACATGCCATCGGACATTCCGACGATTGGGGCGTCGGGCGCGATTTTCGGAATTTTGATGGCCAACGCAATTCTTTTTCCGGACCGGCGGATTTGGCTTTTTCCTCTGCCGGTTACGATTCCCATGCGGCCGTACGTCGCGGTGATGGGCGCGATCGAATTTTTCGGCACGCTGGGAGCCGGCGGCGACGCCGTGGCGCACGTCTGCCATCTCGGAGGAATGCTGGTGGGGTACCTCTATTTGCGGCGCGGTTCTTTTCTGTACAGCGTTCGAAACAGCGTTTCGGACTGGCAGCACAAACGCAACCGCAAGCGGTTTGAGGTGTACATTAACAAGCACAAGAACGAACCTCCTTCGCGCCCAGACCGCTGGGTCAATTAGCTCAGGAACCTTCACACCTTCGAGGTTTGCTAGATATTTACCTCTCTCCCTGGACAGTTTCAAACTGAGAACGATGGGCTCAGAAAGTCGGCTGGCAGTGCATTAGAGGATGCCCGCGCGGCCGGCCCATCGGGCAATATAGCCTTGCAGGAAAAAGGTGAAGTCGTCGGCCCCCGGCGGTAGCTTCTTTCCTCGAAGGCTGACCCGGGAGAAATCCAAGTTCACAACAGGATTGATCAGCTTGCTTATCGCCACTCTGCGATTGCGGAAGGCGGGCAACGCGAACGACGGAATGACCGCAATGCCCTCGCCCGCCTCCACCATGGCGATCAGGGTATGGAGATAGTTGAATTCGGCAATCCGAGGACCGCAAACCCCGGCGCGAGCCAGATGCTTGTCGATGAGCGGCTGGAGCAGATTGCCGGGGGCCAGCGAGATCAGCGGCTGTCCCTTCAGCGCGGACCAGGTAGTAGAGGCGCGGCGCAATTCCGGATCGTTGTCAGGGCGAATGACCATCAAGGAAAAGCGAAACAACGGCGCGCGGCGAATTCGGGGGGAAGGCTTAAAAAACGCGCCCAGGCTCATATCCAGTTTGCCTTCCTCAACCAGCCGCGTGAGGTCCTCTCCAACGACATCGAACACTCGAATACGGAGGTCCGGGCGGATGGTGCGGAATTCCTTGATGGCTTCCGGCAGTATATTGGCCGCGATCGGCAGCGGCGCGCCAATGGATAACGATAGGCTGGCTTCGACTGCCGATCGCCCGATGCGCGACACGGTGGTATCAATCTTATTGAGGCTGTGCCGGACCTCTCCCAGCAACTCACTGCCATAGCTTGTCAGGCCGACGTGACGCGTGGTCCGATCAAACAGCCGGAATCCGAGTTGCGTTTCTAGCTCCCGAATCAAAACGCTCAAGCCGGATGGGGTGATATAGAGTGCTTCTGCCGCGCGCGAGAAGCTTCGATGCTGGGCCACCAGCAAGAAAGCCCGGAGCTGCCTGGACGTGAAATCCATTAGTGACCATTTCTCAATAATTATTGAATTATCTGAACTTGTATCATAAGTGTGCCTAATTTTAAATAGCGCGTCGAGTTGGCTGCGTTTTCCTAAGGAGGCCTACCGTGAAATCAAGAACTACTTCTGTATTTTCAATTGTCGTTTTCATCTTCCTTCTGGCGATTGGCGCGCGCTCCAACCAGGACGGGAATCTGGGAGATGGCCATTGCCGTGAGAGGGAGCACCACGCTTACAACCTCGGAACTCCCCTCAAACTTGTCGGCGGTATCCTCGTACCGGGCCATCCTCTGCATTTCGATATCAGTTGGGTTGACCAGGAAACGGAGCGGTACTTCCTCGCTGAAGCGGGGAACGGCAGCGTGGACATCTTCGACGCCGAAAACAATTTGTTCCTAGGCAGAATTGGGGCTTTTCACGGAACGGCTGCGCCGAATGACCCGTGTGGCCGCATTGACGGCATGGGGCCAAGCGGTGTTATGGAATTCCGAATTGCATGGCGGGCGCTTCCTTGTGAACGTGCCAGGCCCTGGCAACTCTGGCATGGTCGCGGCCATCGACCTGAAAACCATAAGCATTTGGGCCGAGGGGACTGCCTGCTTCTAGCTGGCAGCGGTGGCAGCGGGAATCGGCCCTTCCTTTCCGTTCTCTGCTAACTTCTGCCCGACCTTCACAGGCGAATCGCTCTCTGAGCAACCGTAAGTCCTGTGAAACTTGGGGCTTCGGATAAAGCCTTCAGGACGTAA
>Ga0210399_10002331_pt1 | contig 14812 bp, 11 predicted proteins | sample IncBWC14MmetaG_FD_150865 | JGI IMG/M metagenome (GOLD analysis project Ga0210399, IMG submission 150865) | Forest soil microbial communities from Barre Woods Harvard Forest LTER site, Petersham, Massachusetts, United States - Inc-BW-C-14-M | ecosystem: Environmental > Terrestrial > Soil >... | reverse complement strand
CCCCTCACTCAAGCGCAGCTCGACCAAGTCGAGCTGCGCTTGAATCAACGTCCAAGAAAAACTCTAGGATTTCAAACTCCAGCGAGTAAACTCCAAGCAAGTGTTGCGTCGACCGTCTGAGCCGGCACCGTTTAACGGACAAGTGCGGCACAGGAAGAGCAGCCGCGCGGCAATTCAGACCTTAGCTGCTCTTGTCGATTCACCGAAAGCCTTCACCCCCGCCGCCTCACTAGCGCCAAAGAATTCACCCCCGGCAAACAGCCACCTAACCAGCGCATATCCCGCTCCTGTGCGTCAGGACTCGGGAAGGTATTGGGGGGACAATGGGTGCTTCCCGAGTCCTGCTCGCTCTTCTACGTCAGCGACATTGCACCGTACGCGTCCTTCGATCAGTGTTCAACCTTTTAGACCTCGCCCCGTTCCCAAACAACTGGGGGAATCCCTAGTGAGATTTTTGGGGACCTTCAGTCGTCACCTATTCGATAAGAACAGATGCCAGAGTACTGCGTACTAGAAGTGAGATTGCCCTGCAATGCAAATTACTGGGACGCAGGTCGCTGCTCCGCTGCCCATTAGGGATTTTCCTAGTTGTGAGAGGCTGGAGCGAAATCTAGCATGGTTTTCGGAAACGATGCGGTCTCGGTTCCATTAGTGATTTCTCCATGGTGTTGCGAAACGACGAAAAGCAATGGCAAGCCCAGTGAGGCCAGCTGCTCGTGGGTTCTACGTAATTGTCAAACTCACTGAAAGGACCATTCGTCCCGTGAGAGTAAGCCTGAGTTGTATTCGCGTTCTTCTGCTCTTGTGCTTCTGCGTACCCTGCAGTTCCCTCTTTGCCCAGGGATCGTTGGACCTCGATCGAGCTCCTCTCGATATCTTCTACTCCCAGGCGGAACTTCTACCTTTCATAAATCAGTCCCGGCTTGTCCCTCTATCGCATGCCACTCTGGACACGCACTTAGCCGAATCGTCTGCCACGCACCCTTTTCCAGTCGACGTCCCAGATAACCTGCCCGCCAAGTCTTCTACTTCTTCAATTACACCCATCAATCCGCAGGACACGAAGTCTCTCGACAGCATGCGTTTCCGCTGGGGGCCCGCCATCGGGGAATCCCTTCTCTACACCGGGATTATGCACACGTTTGACATTGCCTTTCAGCCCGGGACCCGGGACGCCCTCAACGGCCATTGGTTCACCCACTACACCCAGTCCGTTTCTGAACTCCGTGGCTGGAGTGACGGTGACACGTTCATGGCCCCATACGTCGGACATCCCATCGAGGGTTCGATCTTTGGGTTCATCGAACGACAGAACGACCCGAAATATCGCCGCGTGCAATTGGGTGACGGCCGCGAGTATTGGGTCAGCATGCTCCGTTCCCTGGCATTCGGTGCGTTCTGGCACACTCAATGGAAAATTGGCCCCGCCAGCGAGGCTTCCATTGCCAATGTCATGCTCCATGCTTCTCCCGGCTTCATCACCCTTGTCGATACTCCAACGCTGGGCTTTTGTACCATGCTTGCCGAGGACGCCGCCGATCGCTATCTGATCATGGGCCTGGAGAATCGCACCAATAATCGCGCCATTATTATTCTTGCGCGCAGCTTTCTTAATCCAGGCCGCACTTTTGCCAACATGATGGCCTTTCGCGCTCCTTGGGTCCGTGATACGCGCCTGAATCTGTTTGGCTCAAACTACGAAATTCGTACGCAACTCCTGGAAGACTACAAGAACGGCACCGGCGAGAAGCCTTTCCAATTCGTAAAAAATACCTGGATGCCGGAAGGTGTGCAGTTCAGTCATTCCTACCCCAAGGAGGCCCCCATAGAACTAACCGCCTTCCCCTATTTCGAAACCTTTCTTGGCGGAGGCTCCTGCATCGGTGGGGGCGGTTCGGGTGCCGCGCGCGTCAATCCCAAGCTCCAGGTCATCACGGAAGTGAGTGGCTGCCTGATCATGAACATGCCGCACTCCAACTACAGTGCCGACTCGCTCTTTTACGGTGGTGGATTTCGCTGGACCCCCATGGCGGATAGACGCTTCTCTCCCTTTGCTCAGTTTATGTTTGGCGGAAGAAAAGTCACCATGGAGATTATGGACAATGAGTTGCGCGAACAATTGCTCAAGGAGTGGAATGACGGCAACGGAACCCTCCCTCACTACCCCAAGCGCAGCGATTACTCCGTGGAGAATGCTCAGAACGGTCCCAGCATTGCCCTCGGCGGAGGCTTCGATGTGGTGATTACACGGCCTTTCGCCTGGCGCGTCCTCAATATCGAATACACTCATTCCTGGATGAATGATGTCGCACAGATCCATCCCCAGGAAGGTCTGAAGATTTCCACTCAAGCGGTCGTGCGCATTGGCACTTGGTAATGTCCAGCCAAGTCATTCTCAGCACTCGACCACCTGTTTAATCGATGTACAGCCACGCTGCCCTTCGTTATTTTCAAGCGGCCTTCTCATGGAAGGAGTTAGGCCTCTCCGGAGAAAAAGCTCTTATCTATTCAAAGGAATAGTAGGCTCGTGCGGGCTCGAACCGCAGACCTCCACCGTTTTAAAGGGCCGCGATCACCGGCTTCTTGAAAAGTGCCGGGGGCTGCCTAACTTTTTGGAAGAACGGTTCGGCCGGGATCCATGTTCGAGATGCGAGCGTTCCGCGACAAAAATGCTTGAGAGGCGCTCCTCTTCTGGAGCGGTTGAGCGAGGCACTCACGCCCTACTTCACACTGGGCGCCCTTTTATATTGCGTGCGTTTACTAGTTACTCGACCCATAACCCCGTTGCTGGATACGGTGAAATGAGATAGTAGTTGGTCCACGGCGGGGCGCTCCGCGCTGTGATCCAGCCCACAGATTCCGGGGGCAAGCCAACAAGCATAGGGGCTTTGAGGTTTGCGCAACTAATTTGGACGCGGTGTGTTCTGACATTATGGGGCTGGGACTTTTGTCGACAATTCGCATTCTAGTTGCTGACGATTATGAAGGCTGGCGGCGCCAAGTCCGTTCGCTGCTTCAGGCGCGGTCAGAATGGCAAGTCATAGCCGAAGCTGCCGATGGACCGGAAGCCGTTCAGATGGCCGAAGAGCTGAAACCGGATTTAATTCTGCTGGACATTGGCCTCCCAAAACTGAATGGAATCGAAGCCGGCCGGCGGATACGGCAACTCTCCTCCAACTCGAAAATAATATTCCTGAGTATGTACAACTCTCCAGACGTGGTGCAGGCAGGTTTGAGCACTGGCGCCCTGGGTTACGTTCGTAAGACCGATGTCAAAAGGGAACTATTGCCTGCCATGGATGCGGTTCTTCGGGGTAAGCAATTCGTCAGTAGTAGTTTTAAAAACCAACAGTTCACCGACACCTCAGTACAGAAAGCCGCTCACCGCCATGAGGTTCAATTCTATTCCGATGACGCACTTCTTCTAGACACATTTGCTCGCTTTATCACTGTTGCCCTCAAGTCTGGGCGTGCGGCTATCGTTATGATTACCAAGTCACACCGGGACGGTCTCGTTTCGAGATTGAAGGTACTAGGCATAGATGTTGATGCCGCCACCCAACAGGGGACTTACATTCAATTGGATGTTGTCAAAACGCTTTCTACATTCATGGTCAATGATATGCCTGACTCGACTCGATTTTTCCCGGTTGTAGGTGGTCTCATTGAGGCGGCCGCGAAAGAGGCAAAGCATTCTCGCGTGGTGGCTTGTGGAGAATGTTCACCTCTCTTGATGGCGGAAGGCAAGCCGGACGCCGCGATTCGGCTCGAACAACTCTGGGACGAGGTAGGCAAGACCTTTGGGGTGGATATCCTCTGCGGATACGCCTTGAGCAGCTTTCACGGCGAGGAAGACGAGCACGTTTTCCAGAGCATCTGTGCGGGGCACTCAGCCGTTTATTCTCTCTGAGATAGTAAGGCTCAATTCCAGGCTAACCCCCCGCAGCAGCGTCGCCTTTCGCAAGTTGGCGCAGTTCAGCTTCCGGCACAGCAAATTCCGCAGTGCCACAATCCAAACAGACAACAAGCTCTGGAAATACCCACACGACGGGCTTCTCAAGGCTTTGCAGGCCGGGATAGTGGATGCCTATCTCGCCTGTAAACTTGCTCTGATTGGCTGACCCACACGACTTGCACGGCATACCGGCCCCCCGACTGGAAAAGGAGCCCCACTAATGAGACGCATTTCCTTCATAGGGAGTTTCAAGTACAGAAGACCTGCTTCACAATCGGGTGAACACCTGAAAAAGAGAGCAGGGGAGACACGAACAGAAGCTCAACTACAGATCAGGTTATTTTTGAACAGTCATCAATGATTGGCGATTCTCTGTTTTTGGGTGTCAAACTACTATTTAGACTGTAGGATCTCGCGTCCGTTGGTTGCCTGGATGAGTCGTGCGTCCGTCGGGTAAATCTTGGCAAACGCGGCCACTTGTTCGGGGGAGATCGTGGTGTGGCCCTTCAGAACATACCAAAGAACTAGAAGTTCGCTACGTGTGCGCTATGCGAATCATCATACATCACAAAAACCCGCATAAACACTAGCTAAAAGTGGCGGAGGCGTGTGGAAGTCGAATCCACCATTCGGCCCGCGAAGGGTCGAATCGCCGGCTTTGAAGGCCGGGAAGGTCACCGGACCCCTTTCGCCTCCCTTATTGCAAGGTTTTCAGAGTACAAGGCTTACATCCCGCGCGCAAATTCACTCACCGCCGATTTGGCCTCTGGTGCTACTGGGGTGCTATTGGAAATCAGAGAAACGGCATCGTGAAGGTTCGAAATAGCGAGGTGTGCGTGCCTTTTCGTCATGGCGAAGCCGCTCTTCGGACTGTGGTCCAGCAGTTCCGCGATCGTGGCCAAATCCACACCTTTTTACCTCAGACGGGACGCGAACGGATGCCGACAATCATCCCAGCGAAACGGCGCGATCCCCCGAAGCGCGCACGGTATCCGGGAACCGATGGCCATTTACGAGGCAACGTCTCGCCGGCAGCGTTCCTCACCACCCGCCCACTTCCATTTCATTTGCCCACCGTCGCGCTTTTGTCGCATCCTCCATCGCAAAGGCCTGTCTTTGCTCTTCGATTTTGTGTTTGGGCTTGAGAGCGGCGTCCCCTGGTGCTGCGTATTGGAATACTGCCGTCGAACGCACCTGCTCAGGCAGCACGATTTGTCCGCGCGGCTAACCGGAATAGGAGTCTTTGAGATGTGCTCATGGTTGAACTCTGTCTCTGTCGGTGACATCGCCGATTCCTTGTGGACGACTTCTTTTATCCCTTGGGTATTTTGTCAGCGGCGGTCGCGCGAGGTTATTTGTGGCGGATGTCGATTGGGGCGCGGGTGCGATCGAGCGGGAAGACCTGGATTTGCCACTTGACCGAGACTGCGGTCGGGACGTAGCACATGGTTTTGTCGCAGGCTTGATATTCGAGCTTCCCGGTGATCGGAATGCTCTGCCCGTCTTTGCCGAGCGAACCCCAGAATCCCGCACTGGTATTCACATTCACTTCCTGACTGATGCGGAATTTTCCTTCGTATACCGGCACTTTTTCTTTGATCGCCGGTAAATACAAAGTCACGGAGGAAGGATATTCCACGGAGCCGAACATCAGATCCGGCGTGGCGTCGAGCACGAGCTTAACGGGCCTGTAACTCTGCGTGCCGGGGGCGTAGACGTGCACGTCCGGCGGCAACTGCACGTCAGCATATACGGTGATGCGCGTTCCCGGCACCCCGGTGCGGTCGGATTGCTCCAACGCCAGCTTCAGGTGCGGGGCGTCCACCGTGTCGGTGACTTCCTGGCCGAGTTCGGGGAAGAGTTTCGCGATGATGCTGTTGCCGGTGAGGCGTTCGCGGTATTTCGCTTCAAAGAATTTTTCCTTGATGACGCCGTTGGAATCAATGAAGAAATAGCCGGGGCGAGCGAAGCCTTTTTGCATCCCGGTGGCTTCGTGATTGAAAACACCGTAGGCCTTGATGATTTTCGAATCGGGATCGGCGAGCATCGGATAGTCGATTTTGTGCCGGTCGGCGAAAAATTTCAGGATTTCTTCGGAGTCGTAGCTGATGGCGGCGAGCTTTACGCCTTGTTTTTCGAACCGGGAATACGCGCTTTGCAGCTGGACCAGCTGCCCTTTGCAGAAGGGTCACCAGTCGGCGGAACGGAAGAAAAGAAGGACGGTGCCGTTCGTGCCTCTCAGAGTTTCGAGAGTTTGGATGTGGCCGAATTCGTCGCGCGCGGAAAAATTGGGAGCCTTTTGGCCGACCGCGAGGCCGATAGACATCGGTTCAGTGGATGCGACTTTGATTGTGTCTTCGTCGAGGGTGCCGCGGACTGTTACCGTGTCACCGAGATGGGCGGTGACTTTGTCTTGCGGTTCGAGGGAATACATGACGCGGTTGGTGTCGTCGTAGAGAGCGATTTTTGCGCCGGGGACATTTTTGAAGCATTCGGGGGATTCGTTGAAGGCTTCGTCGGCGTTGCAGGCGCTGGTGACGAGGACGCCGGACCAGGCGCCGGGCTTGGAAGCGGTATTTTGTGCAGCCAGCGCGAAGGGCAAAAGGGAAAGAATTGTGCCTGCACAGAACGCGAAGCGCCTGATAATCGAATTATTTCCAACCGTGGACATTGATTCCTGCTCTTAAATTAGTTTTCAGATTTCGACTCACTATACGCCGAGCGAACTGGCCGAGCAAGTTGCGCGCGTTACGTTTGATTCAACGCATTTCACAAAAGTCACGGAACGACCGCGAAATTTATAGAAATTGGGTGCAGCGGCTCGAGATGAAAGCGAATCGATTCGCCGGGAGCGACCAAGATGGGCGGAGTGATGGAGCCCGCAATTATGATTTGGCCGGCGCGGAGCGTTTCGTCGAAATGGGCAAGAAGATTGACGACGTGGCCTACGTTGATGATGAGTTCACCGGTCAGGGCTTCGAAATCAGAGGTGCTGGCCAGTTCGTTGCCGTTGTGAAAGACGCTGGCGTTCAGGCCAGATAGATTGCCGCCGGCGTGGGTTGGGTCACAACCGCCCAGAATCACGTGCCGTTGGTAGATGTTGCGGGCCAATGTGCCTGCAACATCGTCGGAGGGGTGATCTACGTCGGCGAGCTCGATAGCAGGGCCGAGTCCTGTGATTGCGTCCATGATTGTTTGCCGATCGGCGCCGAGATTCAGATCTTTTCCGAGGTAGACAGTGAGCTCGGGTTCGGCGGCGGGTTTTTTCCAACCGGCGAATGTAATTGTGGAACCCGATGCAACGACCGCGTCCGCCATTAGAAATCCAACGAGTGGGGCGCTGATGCGCAATCTTTCGAGAGCGGCGGGGCCGCCGAAGGCGAGCTTCCATCCGAGCGGCTGCTTGCCTGCGGCGAGCAACTCGCGCCGCCAACGAAGTTGCCGCTCCATACCACTTTTGATTCGGGGGTCGTCCCAGGCCTGTGACATTGCGTGATGCTGTTCCTTGTTAATACCCTTCCGGCGGAATTTCGTAGCCGGCGGCTTCGAGGGAGCCTGCGCCGCTCCAACCCCACACAAGGACGACGTCTTCACTGCCGGTATTGTCGAAGCCGTGCCAGTGGCCGCGCGGGGTGAAGATGACGTCGCCTTTTGAGGAGGGCTCGCGGCCGGTGTCGGTGTAGATGTAGCCGTTGCCTTGGATGACCACGAAGAATTCGTCGCAGTTCGGGTGGCGATGTTTGTCGTGGCGCCCACCGGGAGGGAGAACGGTCCAGCCGATAAGGAGTTTGTCGGAATTGGCGGTTTTCTGGTCGATCAGAAACTGGACCTGCATGTTGATCCAGCCGTCTTCTTCGGTGAGGCCGCCGACTTTGGGAACGTCGCGAAGATTGGTGCGGTAGGGTTTCATTTGGACATTCCTCCCAGGCGGCGGTAGACCTCATAGACGGTGACGAAATCGTGATGAGCGAGCCCGAGGCCGCGGCAGGCGTTGAGCATTTCGTTGGCGGCGGCGCCGAGGGGAACTGGAACGCCCATTTTTCTGCCAAGGTCGAGGGCGAGGAGCAAGTCTTTTTGCTGGAGGTTGACGTCGCCGTAAGTGGCGTCGGAGATGTGGCCTTCGAGGATTAGAGGTGCGCGGTAGGCGATTACCGGCGAGGCTACAACGCTTTTGAGCATTGCGTCGACTGCTACTTCACGGGAGACACCGCCTTTTTCGGCGAGGGCGACGCCTTCACAAAAGCCGATGACTTCGATGACGAGCGTCATGTTGAGGGCTACTTTCAGTTGAACGGCGAGGCCTTGCGCGCCGATGTAAGTTACTTTCGGTCCGATCGCGAGAAGAACGGGTTGAACGCGATCGAAGGCCGCTTGATCGCCGCCGACCATTATGGAGGCGTTGCCTTTGCCGATGGTCAGCGTGGTGCCGGAGATAGGCGCGTCCATCATCGTGATGCCGGTTTTGGTGAAAGCGGCGCCGACTTCGCGGCTGGCATCGGGTTCGATGGTGCTCATGTCCAGATAGATCGAGCCTTTGCGCAAGCCGGAGATGATTCCGTTTTCACCGAGGGCGATGGATCTGACCGCTTCCGAATTCGTGACGATGGTGAATACGATTTCGGATTCGGCGGCGAGTTGCTTGGGAGAATCCGCCCAACCCATGCCGAGTTTGAAGAGTGGAACCGCTTTTTCTTTGGTGCGGTTCCAGCCGGCAACTTGGTGGCCGGCGGCGAGGAGGCGCGGGACGATCGCCTGGCCCATGTCGCCGAGGCCGATAAATCCGAGTTTCACAGCACACCCCCAGTTTTCGATTCTCTCGAGCTGCTTCGAAGTACCCGGCTGGCACTAGTGTTTCAGGTGCTTGTCAAAATAATCCATGAAGATCTGGAAGGTCTTCTGTTGGATTTCATCCGGCTTATACGAGCCGTCCGGCTGATTCATGATGAACACGTAGCCGTGCACCGGGTGATTGAAGCTGGCCCATTGTACGTCTTTGCCGGCTTCTTTCATCCATTCGTAGGTGAGCTTGAAAATTCCCTCCTGGTGGTCGGTGTCGCGGCCGAAGATCAGGATGGGCGTGTGGATGCGCTGGATGCGTTCCATGGCTTCGGCTTTATTGGCGTTTTTGCGGGCGACTTCAATGTCATTGTACTGGATCTCGTTGTCTTTTCTTGGCGCGGTCGGGCCGGTGTTGACGGTGAGGAATTCGTGGTCGGCGGGTTCGATGCAGACGCCGGCGGCGAAATCGTACTCGCTCGAGGCCTTCATGATCATTTCGCCGCTGTGGCTTACGCCCATAGCGCCTACGGCTTTCTTGTCGATGTAGGGAAGAGTTTGTAGATATTTGATGATGGCGATCAGGTCTTCGTGGTCGAGCGTGGGGCCGGATTTCAACATGCGGCGGTCGCCGCTGATGCTGTCGGGAAGATTCTGGGGCGGCTTGGAATTCTCATAGGCGTAGGGAATTTCGTTGCGATAGTTAACGGTGACTACGACGTAGCCGCGGGCGAGCATCTGGTCCTGCATTTGAGAGAGGCGCGCGGAGAGTTGCTCGACTTTTTTCATGCCCTCGCGGCCTTCGCCCCAGCCCATGGTGATGGCTGGGAAAGGACCGTTGCCTTTGGGCTTGCGAACGAGGATGGGGACGTAGATTTCGTCGCGGGTGAGGACGAAGGTGTAGTCGCCGGGGATGTCGGGACCTTTGACCTCTTTGCTGGCTACGACATAGCCGTGGGGCGGGATGGCTTCGGCGGCTTCGCGGCCGGTGCTGAGCTGGGCGCGGATCACAACTTGGCTTAGTGGCAAGAACAGCGGCGCAACGAAGACGATTCCAACCCCGAACAAGACTGTCTTTAAGAACGAACGCATCCTTCACCTCGATTCACGATTTGGAGCGAGCGGCTGGTCTGGCAAATTATGAGCTGCGGATTGTGGTTCTACCACCTGACCTTTTGCCACGTCAACCTCTTTTGAGATATCCTCCTTCGCCAGTAGTTGGGTCCGGATCGAATTTTCTCGTTTTCCCGGAGGTATCTTGAAATTGTTCCGTCGTGTTTCCGGCATTGGTTTGCTGTTGTTCGTGAACTCTCCGTTGCTTCAGGCTCAAGGCGGGGCTTCTCCTGAGACTCCCCGGCCGCTGGTTTTGACTGAAGCGATTGCCACGCCTGGGGTGCAGGGACGTTTTGATCATTTTGGTTTTGACGGAAAGAATCAGCTGTTTGTGGCTGCGCTGGGAAACAACACCGTAGAGGTGATCGATATCAGCGCCCGGGTGCGGTCGCATACGATTACCGGGATTCCGAATCCGCAGGGCGTGGCCATTGCGCCGGACGCGAAGGAGCTTTTTGTGGCTAGCAGCAAGGGGAAATTGCGGATTTATTCGGGAGAGAATTTTGATCTGGTGAAGGAAATTGATTTTCATGGCGACGTGGATAACCTGCGCTACGACGCCGCGACTCATCGGGTTTACGTGGGATTTGGGGAAGGCGAAACCGGCGCGATCGGGATGGTGGACGCTACGACGAACGAGCGTCTGCCGGAGGAATATAAACTTGGCGCGCATCCGGAATCGTTTCAACTGGAAACGGCGGGGCCGAATATTTACGTAAATCTTCCAGATTTGAAGCAGATTGCGGTGATCAATCGCAAAACTGGGGCGATTACGCGATGGCCGATAACGCTGGAGCATAATTTTCCGATGGCGCTGGACGAGGCGGACCACCGGCTTTTTGTGGCGACGCACGAGCCGGCGCGCTTGGCCATTTTTGATACCAACACCGGGCGCACGGTGGCGGAATTCCCGTGTGTGCAGGACGCTGACGATGTTTATTACGATTCGGGTCGCAAAAGAATTTATGTTCCGGGCGGCGAGGGCTACATCAGCGTGTTTCAGCAGGCGGATGCGGATCACTACCAGTTGCTGGCAAAAGTTCCGTCGACACTTGGAGCGCGCACGGCAGGTTATTTTGGGAAAGGCCACAAAGGGTTTGACCGGTTTTTTCTGGGAGTGCCGCCGCGGGCGGATCATGGGGCGGAGATTTGGATTTATACCGTTCAGGACTGAAATTTTGCGAAAAAGTACCGCCAGGTACGCAATCGGAGCAGACGTTCTGGAAGAAATACCTTTCTGGCGCCCAGGGGCTTGAGAGGTCTGTTATCTGGACCAATTTCAACCGCATTCCAGTGTATTCGAACCCCAGGAAGCGCTTTGGTGTTTTTTGGGACCCAGAGTGCGGCCGATGATTCGCCAAGGAGACGGAATTGGTTTTAACAGGCTTAATTTCCTGGAGTTACACGAGCTGCACTGGGGATCGCTGGTTGGCGAGTTCGCGCTGTATGAATAATTCTGCTTATGCTGAGAAAGGAAATGGTTGACAAGCCGCTTCGTATGATGGTACAGCGGCTATACCTATTGTGCGGGGTCTGCTCCCGAGCAGGGGATTTTACAGGGGTGTGGAATGTTGAATTGTGTCCATTTGAGGAAGTCCTTTGGGCTTTTGGCTTTGATTTCTGCCGTGCTTTTGCTTTCCCTTCCGGCCTTCCCTCAGGGAAACACCGGCCGCATCCTGGGCACCGTGACTGACCAATCCGGTGGATACGTGGCCAACGCAACGGTCACGGTCACCGACGTCGCGCGTGGCACAAACCGCAATCTGATCACGGATGACGCGGGAAGCTACGTCGCCATCGGCTTGCTTCCGGGAACCTACAAGGTTCGCGTCGAAGCAAAGGGGTTCAAGATTTTCGATCGCGAAAATCTTTTGTTGGAAACCGGCAAAGATCTCTCGGTAGACATTACCCTGCGCGCCGGCGCGGCCACGGAAGTGATCACCGTGACCGAACAAGCTCCGATGATCGACGCCACCAGCACCACGCTGGGCGGCACGATCAGTAACGAGATTATCAACGACCTGCCGCTGAACGGCCGCAATTACCAAAACCTGATCTCGCTGCGCCCCGGCACATCCGTTTACCCCGGCGGCGGCCCGTGGACGCAAACCACGAACGGTATTCGGCCGGAAGACACCAGCTACATTGTGGACGGCGTAACGAACGACGAAGCGTTTATGGGACTCAGCGTAACCAATGCCGCGGCTGTTCTGGGCGACGCAGCCACGCTCCTGCCGATCGATGCGATTCAGGAATTCAATACGCAGGTTAACCCGAGAGCAGAGTTTGGCTGGAAGCCGGGCGCAATCACCAGCGTCGGAATCAAGACTGGCACGAACACGATTCATGGGTCCGCTTATGCTTTTGGACGTTCGGACTCGTTTGATGCGCGGAACTATTTCAATCCGACGGGCAACCCAAAACAGCCTCTTGAACTGGAACAGTATGGGGGCAGCGCGGGTGGCCGAATCATTCGAGACAAACTTTTCTGGTTCGGTGCCGTTGAAGTCCAAAAGTATACCGTTGGCAATGCGCTCCCCGGACATGTCCCGACGACCGCGGTAGTGCCCTCGACTGATCCAATTCCAGCCGATAACGGCTGCCAGGTTCTCACCTCGCAAAACTGTGCCATCAGCATTCCCAACGCGATTGCCGATCTATCCGCAGCGCATCCTGGTTTCACAGTCAATCCGCTCAGTAACTATTTGCTGGGATTCTATACTCCTAACTCGGGGCAGGGATCGTTTGTAACACTCAATTATCCGAACGAGAACAGCTCAAAAAACACGGTTGGTAAAGTGGATTACCATATCAATTCCACGAATACCGTGAGCGGTTCTTATTTCTTTGGAAATGACACGATCGTCGGCATGGATTTTTTTGAACTACTGGCGCAATTTCGCACCAAAGTCCATTCCCGCGCACAAGCCTTGGCAACGCACTGGACCTGGACGCCAAATTCCACGCTGGCGAATGATCTCAGGTTCGGTTTCACGCATTACACGCTTCAGATCACTCCAAGCGACATTTCCTTTCCCTACCAAATCAACACGGGACTTTCCAACCCCCTGCTGAGCGGGATCCCCAACGTGAATATCCCCGGTGTATTTACCGAACTTGGTTCTTTTCACAACTTCCCAAAGATTGTGGGACCCGACAAGGTTTACGACGTTATTGACCAGGTCTCTTATCTCCGGGGAAAGCATGCGTTCAAGTTTGGGGGTGAGATCCGCAGAGACCTCGTCCATCAAGCTACTTTCCGCGCCGGGCGAGGCCGGGTGTTTTTCAACAGTCTGGAGGATTTCCTGCAAGGCAATGTGGCCAAGGACACGTTTTTGGCTGGTGATCCTACGCGAAACCTATCTCAGTGGCTGTATGCCGGCTATGCACAGGATGACTGGCGAATCACTCCGAGAATTACTTTGAACCTGGGCCTCCGTTACGAATTCCAGGCCGTCCCCACGGAAGCCAACGATCTGTTGGGGAACTGGGAGCCTTCTGTTGGATTCGAGCAGGTCGGGAAGAACATCAGCTCGATCTATAACCCAGACCACCGGAACTTCTCACCACGTTTCGGAATTGCGTGGGATGTGACGGGCAAAGGAACGACCATTGTGCGCGCAGGTGGCAGCATCGTGTACAGCCTACTCTCAATGAGCACGTTCTTGTCCCAGCAGAATACGCAGAACACGGTGACGCTAGGCGTTGGTACCGTCCCCACCGGGGCGACCCTCTTTTACGGAACGCAGTGTCCGCCTCCTAACGGGTGCCCGGGCATCGGGAGCATTACTGCTACGGGCATCAATCTCGGCCCGGCCTCGCCCGGCAACGTTGGCGTTACCTGGCAGGATCAAACCACCGCAATCTATCCAGCCAGCGTAACCAGCTTGCTCCAGTGTGGGGACGGCTTGAACGGCAACCCAGGACCCTGCAATACTTTTGCAATGAATCGGAACTTCCGGACTCCATATGTGGAGAACTGGACGCTGGGCATCCAGCATGCTTTCTCGGGCAAGCTGTCTTTCGAATCCACTTATGTGGGGAACCACGGAACAAAACTTACTGGCGTCGTCGACCGAAATCAGGCGCTTCCCACTGCAACTGCGGATGGAGCTCAACCCTTCGCTGCTCAGTTCCCGTATCTGAATATCATCAACTACCTTTCAAATTTCTATGGATCGACTTACAACGGTTGGCAAAACACACTGACAGCACGCAATTATCACGGGCTTGACTTTGTCCTGGGGTACACGTATTCGCACGCTTTGGATGACTTGTCCTCCAACTGGGTGGCATTCCTGCCGATGGACAGCACGCGGCCGTCCCTGGACCATGCCAGCGGAGATGAGGACATCCGCCATCGCTTCACTCTTTCGGTTACCTATTCGCTGCCAGAGAAGAAGACCAAGAGCCAACTCCTTGAAGGCTGGCAGGTCAATACTATTATCACTGTGCAATCAGGTCAGCCGTGGAATATCAATGATCAAGCCAACAACTTCAGCGGGACGAACGAGGCCGCAGATCGCTGGAACTTCATCGGAAAACCGTCTGACTTCAAGTCCATCGGCCAGAGTGGGATCCCCTGCTTTGGTCCTGGGGGAGGTGGGGCTTGCACCGGCAGCATACCAACGGCTTGCACAAATGCCGCCACCGCACAGGGTGCAAACGTACTTGATGCGCTCAACGCGGCAGGCTACTGCTATATGGTTCACAATTCCATGCTGATCCCCAATGGTCGCGGCGCCTTCGGCACCATGGGCCGCAACGTTTTCCGGGACACCGGGTTCCGCAATGTCGACTTCTCCGTCAGCAAGAATTTCAACTTTGGTGAGCGCCTTAAAGCGCAATTCCGCTTCGAGACGTTTAACATTTTCAACCACCCCAACTATGCCAATCCTAACGGCGCCACCAGCGGTTATGGGCAGGGCGCAAACGCTGATCCATCCGCAGCTGGCGCATTTGGTTGCG
>Ga0210399_10002330_pt1 | contig 14815 bp, 16 predicted proteins | sample IncBWC14MmetaG_FD_150865 | JGI IMG/M metagenome (GOLD analysis project Ga0210399, IMG submission 150865) | Forest soil microbial communities from Barre Woods Harvard Forest LTER site, Petersham, Massachusetts, United States - Inc-BW-C-14-M | ecosystem: Environmental > Terrestrial > Soil >... | reverse complement strand
TCTCATCTCATCTGATAACAACAGTTAGGAATCCCCGCTCGACAGAAGCGCTCGAAGTCGTTTCGTCGCAGCAACTTGGCCATGCTTCCCCTTGGCTTGCTTTAGACCGGGAATGTCCCGATCCGCTTCTTCCCAGACACCTAAGTCGCAATCTCTTCGCTGTTCAAGGGATGAGTCTTTTTTCAGGCCTCATTCGTAGCACCGATAGGATAGGCCACTCGTTCATGACGTGGGAGACGAGCGTGGGCGTGGAAAGTGAAGTTGCCCAGCTTCGACGAGGCGACCTCAACGCCCTTTCTGCGCTGCTCATGCGGTATCAGAATCGTCTGTACCGATACCTCCTTCGCAACTTGCAAGAGCAGGCCTTCCCGTAGGAGGTTGACATGCATGACACAAAGGAACGGTTGTCTCTATTGTGGATCTTCGCGTTATTGAACTACCTGTATGCGGACGTTGTAGCCCTGTTTGCTATTGTTGGCTCGCCAAATCTAGCCGACGCCCCACATCTCCCACCATGGGCTCTGCTGGGTTCAGCGGTCTTGATGGAAATACCCATCGCCATGATTGTGGCGTGTCGACTACTTCCGTTTAGAGCGAACCGGCTGGCGAATATCATCGCGGGTGCCATTCTGACCCTTGTGAACGGTTTCCTGACCTTTGTTCCGCCTCTTGTCGGTGCCCGGACGCCCGCTCTTCCTGAGTACCTGTTCTTCGCGACGATCGAAACTGTATGCACCTCGGTCATCATCTGGCGGGCGTGGACTTGGTCAGGGGTTGAAGCCGCAGTTAGTTCGGAGCGGATCGTCCGCCAACCCGAAACTAGGATCACTTCTTCTTAGCTACCGGATTGCTCAAAAATGTACTCAAACGATCCACGCCTTTGGAGGCCACCGTGCCGACCGCGAACGGCAGGATCGATGAGCGTAATCGCCTTGTTCACGACAGTTGACTGTGGGTTGAGTACCTCCACGCGATGGATCAGCAGCGTCATTGCAAATTTTGGTTTGCTTCCCTGTGTGTTATTTTGTGAATCCTCTGCGTGAGCCGCTGCTGCGCTCGCAACAAGATTTGCTCAAATAATGAGGTCAATGTGAAAAGAGAACGCCTAACACAGATCGTCCTGGTGATCGTGGGGCTGGTTAATCTGGCCCTAATTTATTTTCTATATATGGATCTGCGGCATTCCAGCTGGCTTTTGGAGCGGAAAAACGAGACCGAGCCGATGTTTCTGAGCTTCTTTATTCCGGTCGGGGTCTTTCTACTCGTGGCCGCGAGGAGACCATCTGAGCATCGCTCGATGATTGCTCTAGCAGCTTGGTGGCACATCTCCCATGGCGTGGTCATGGCTATTCAAACCGTAGAAGCCCGGATTCACGGCGTCCACAGGGACTTTACCGATGTGGTCGTTTTCATTGTGATCGGAAGCGTACTGTTAGCGCTTCTGCCAGCAAAACGAGAGGCAGTGGCGTCGGGCGTTGCGTGAACGAGCGCAGAAACCCACACGCCGCGCGAATAACCGTTTCTTCTCGTCTTCTTTTCACGGTTTTTCCCGAGGGGATGACAGTGTAGCGCAGCGGCTCTGGGGCAGATTGGCGTTAAATCGCCATTACACTCAGAACCTCTGAGCTTTCAGCCTGTTGGCCGGTTGTCGGCCACTCGGAAGTAACCGCCGCAAAAGGCAGGAGCCCCTCGAATCGTGCACCATTTTCGAATCTGTGGTGATCGTCGCACAGCTGACTTTTTCTCTTCCGCTTCACCTGCCCCGATGTCTCGGCCGGTAGCACGCCGATCTTCCTAGTTCCGTAGGCCAGCCTTTTTCTGCCGCTCATTTTTTCTGGGCACTGCTTCAGGCTAATTCCTGCGTCCTGCAGCTTCGCGCCTTCTGCTTTCCCGGTTCCATCCCTCGCAGCATTGGGTTCCCGAAGCAGAAGCCCTCGCTTTTGTGTGCCCCAGCAAAAATGGGGCAGAAAAAGGAGACATTTTCATGTCCTACTCTATAACTCTCGTCGGGTTCGTTGGTTCTGACCCGGAGCAACGTCAAACGAAAGGCAACGGTTCGAAATTCACCGTGCTGTCGGTCGCCACACAGCGCTCTTGGAAGAATGCGCAGGACGAGTGGAGCTCGAAAACCGAGTGGCACCGCATCTGCGTTTTTCGCCCACGGCTCGCCGAGTATGTCGCCACGGCCGTCAAGAAAGGCACTCATCTGCTCATCGAGGGCAGCCTAGTCAGTCCGACCTACGAGCGTGCGAACGGCAAAGGCAAAAAGGAGACGGCCGAGAAGATCACCTCGTGGTCCATTCGTGCCGACGTCGTGCGCAAGCTCGATCGTGGCGAACCAGAGCCCGAGGCGGCCCCGGCCACTGAAGCCGCCGCGCCGAGCGACGCACCCTTCTAGGGCGTCTCTCGTTCCGGGCCTCCCGGCCCTGCCGGGAGGCCCTTTTTTTGTTGGGCACCGGAGGTCGCTTAGCTGCCCCCTGGCCGGGATACCAGCCAATTTTCCGAAAACCACCCCGCGTGGCACCTTCCTACTCACGATGTGCACCCGCAGGATGGCGTGCCCCGCATCCTCGCGAAAGAACCAAACGGCAGAGCCCGTCCCAGGTTCTGTCACCGTACTCCCGTACGCCTGGAGACCGGTCATGAGCGAGAGGCCGAACTGCCATTGCCCCCTTTGCCTGATCGAACGAAAACTTCGCGCGGAGCTTGACGACCCCTACAACCACGAACGCCATCGAACCTTCCTCCACTCAGCTCCACATCTCGCGGTCTTCCCGACTGCCGGGGATCTGCTTTTCCACCTGCAATCGCTGAACGGAAATTCCTCATCCGACCTGCTTCTCCGCGAACTCCTCGAAGCGAGGATCTTGTTCCCCGGCAGCGTGGCTGACAGCGTCTTCATCCTTTTGTTTCTCCCCGCACTGCATTCGACCGTCCGCCGGGTGCGCAACCGCTATCCTGCTCTCTCTCGTGAAGACATTGTGCAACAAGCCCTTGGCGCTCTCCTCGCTTGCCTTGCTTCCGCGCGTCTTGGGGAGCGGCGCACATATCTCGCGTTCGCCATTGCCCGCGACGTGCGCCGCGTTGCGTTCGAGTGGGCCGCACGAGAAGCCAGATCCCCCCTGGTGGCGCCCCGATCCGATAAACCTCGGGAAATGAACTCCTCAGAATCCGCCGGGGAATCGTTCGAGCGTGCCGCCCTGCTGCGGCATTTTTTCGGCCGTGCAGTCGAGAGGAGAACACTCACTCCCGGCGAACTCGATCTCCTCATCCACTTCAAGCTCGAAGGCGGAGCGGAAAACGGTGCTTTTTCAAATGCCGAGCGCCAGCGGCTCAAGCGCGTAATCGGGAAGCTGCGAAGACTGGCCCGAGGGAATAGCGGGGCGCACCTGTGAAACCCATGGCCGCACTGCCTCGGTCACCACGATCTTTTTCCTTCTTCTCCATCTTCGTCTCTCACCGTGCCCCTTCTATTACAAAACGTGTCGCAGACCCATGGAAATATATTTTCATCCATGCGCGACACGTTTTTCTCTTCTTCCGCTGATTAGGTATAGAGAGGGGAGTTCACACGGAAATTCTGGCAGCGCTGGCCAAGGCGTTTAGAACTCGTTGCCGGGACCTTCCATTGGGAATGCGGCAGGGCCCTATACAGCGTGTTCCTCGGCGGGATCCCTCGCGGCTTCTGCGGAAGCCGGAGGAGCAGAGAAACCGCTTCGGGCCTCTGCGCCGTTCCGCCGGGACCAGGTGAATCTCCCCTCGGGTTCTTGTGCTTCGAAATCCATCGTGAGGTTCCATGAAAATCAGCCGCACTTTCTTCTCTGGAAGTTTTGGCCGTACTGCAAAGGCCGTAGCAATCGGCCTGCTTCTCGCCATTCCCCTCCTGGCACAGACCAATTCCCCCTGGGAAAATGCCGTGAATGTCTTGCAGCAGGCATTCACGAGCACTATCGCCCGCGGCCTGTCCCTTGTCGCCATAGTCGTCTCCGGGCTGACCTTCGCCTTCGGCGAAGGGGGTTCGAAGCGTGTTCTCGCCGGCGTTCTCTTTGGTGTCGGTATGGCTATCGCCGCCGTCAACTTCATGGCCTGGCTCTTCCCGTGAGAAGAGACGAGGCCAAAGAGCAACTCATGGCATACCAGCGGCGAATCAATCCAGTTCGACGCTCACTCTCTCGGCCGCTCACCATTCTTGGTGCTGAGCGGAAGTTGTTTTTCTTCGCGATGTGCCTCGGCGCCGGCACGTTCAATCTGCTCAACAGCCTTTCGGGTGGCGTTCTGATTTTCCTGCTTCTCTACTTCGTCGCGCGTTGGGCGACCGCCACCGACCCGCAAATCCTGAAGCTGCTCTTGCGAGCCGCGAAGTTTCGAAAGCAGTACGACCCCGCCAAGCTCGCTTGCGTTTCGGTCGTGCGGGAGGACCCATGCTGAGTCTCAAGCGTGTTTTCAAGAACTACGAGGAAGCTGGATCGCTCAACGCCATGGTGAATCTCTTCGGTTTCATCGGACCCCAAGTGTTTCTCACCAAATCGGGTGATGCGGGCATCGTTCTCGAATTCGACGGCGTGGACTACGAATGCCTGGACGCGTCGGCTGTCGATGCGCTGACCAAGCGGCTTGAATCAGCATTGCGACTCTTTGACGAGAACTACCGGGTCTATCAGTTGCTCTTCAAGCGGAACCAGCAGGATATTCCCCATTCTTTTTGCGGAAAACCGGTTGTGGACGCGGCCATCCGTGACCGCGTCGCCTATTTCCGTGAAAAGGCCGACACGCTGTTTTCCCTTTCGATTTATTTCGTCGTGCTCTGTCCGGTTCTTGCTGCACGCCGATCGCTCTCAGCCACGCTGATGGAAATCCCCGAGAATCCACGGCGAGCGATTGCCGACTTACGGGGGCGCTTCGCGTCGCAAGCATCCGTTCGTTTGAACGGCCGGGAATTGGCCCGGGCGGAGTCTGCGCTTCGGCAGAAAGCTGAGAATTTCCGTACGCACGTCAGTGATTTCGCTTCCGCGCGAATTCTCGGCAAGGACGAAGCGTTCCGCGTCCTCAAGCGGACGCTTAATTTCGATCCTTTGAAGCTTGATAACGCAAAGCTAAAACACGACACCTTTCTTGACTACTACCTCGCGGAATCACATCTCGAATGCCACCGCGGCCACCTCCGTGTGGACGACCACTACGTCAAAGTCCTGACGCTCAAAGAACCGTCCGCCCACACCTTTCCCCTCCTACTCAACGCACTTCTTGATGTCCGCGCCAACTTTCACGTTGTCACCGAGTGGCAGAAGGAAGAACCCGGCAGGACGCGGCGGATCATACAAGCGAAGCGTCGACATTTTCACAATACCAAGCGCTCGTTTTTCAGCCAGGTCAATCTCAATGACGCGCCCGCCCAGGATGCCCTGCTCGACGACGCCAAGGAATCCCAGGTGCGCGAGCTCGGCAAGGGCATCGAGGAGATCGAACTGCGAGGAAATTACTTCGGACAATTTTCTCTTACTGTCGTGATCTACGACCTCGACCTTGCCGTGGTCGATCGCGCGGCAGCCGAATTCTACAAAGTCTTTGGCGTGAACGACGCGCAGCTCTACGACGAGCGGTACAACCTGTTAAATGCGTTCCTGGCGGCCGTGCCTGGGAATCACGCCTTCAATCTCCGCTACTTGTATCTCCTGAACACCAATTACGCCGACCTTTCGTTTCTTTTCACGCTCCATTCGGGCGCCGTCAAAAATCACCAACTCCGCAGCGAATATCTTGCCGTGCTCGAAACCAACCACGGCACGCCGTACTTCTTGAACCTGCACTATCGCGACGTCGCTCACTCCATGATTCTCGGCCGCACGGGAAGCGGCAAGTCGTTTCTCCTGAACTTCCTGATCACCAATCTCCAGAAATACGATCCGTTTACGTTCATCTTCGACCTGGGAGGGAGTTTTGAAAGCTTGACGCACCTCTTCGGTGGCGCCTACCTGCGCGTGGGACACGAGAGTTCCGACTTCACGATCAATCCGTTCTGCCTGCCGCCCACCAAACCCAACCTCGACTTTCTGGCGCTCTTCGTCAAGGTGCTCCTCGGCGCGGCGGTGGAGCGCCTCGATGCCTTGACGGAACGGGAACTATTTGAGCAGATCGAGAGTCTTTATTCCCTGGACCCAGAGCTTCGCACGCTCGACGTGCTGGCCAACACGCTCCCGCGCCACTTCTCCGATGCACTCGCGAAATGGCTGCGCGGCGGACAGTTTGGGTTTCTCTTCGACAATCCGCAGGACACCATTTCTTTCTCGCGCTTTCAGTGTTTCGACTTCCAACAGATGAGCTGCTACCCGGAATTGCTTGAGCCGCTGCTCTTCTACATCCTCCATCGCGCGAATGAGGTCATCACCAGCCGCGAAGTGTCCACCACGTTCAAGTCGTTCTTCATCGACGAGGCATGGGTATTTCTGCGAAATCCCAGCATCCGGCAATACGTCACGGAAGCGCTAAAGACCTGGCGAAAACACAACGCCGCCATGATCCTCTCAACGCAATCGCTCGATGAGCTGAAGCGGTCGGAACTCCTCGACGTCATCGTCGAAAGCTGCGCGACCAAGATCTTTCTCGCGAACCCCGACATGGACCAGGACCTGTACCGCCGTCAGTTTCATTTGAACGACACTGAAGTCGCGCTTATCGCGTCGCTGCTTCCGAAGCAACAGTTTCTGATCAAAACGCCGGAACTGGCCAAGGTCGCAAACCTTCACGTCGATCGGCGGAGCTATTGGCTCTACACGAACGACCCCTACGACAACCGCAAGCGAAAGGAAGCGTTCGACGCTCACGGCTTCGAAAAAGGCCTGGACGTGTTGGCGGGCGGGCAACCGTGATCCCCACGTTCATGGAAATGGTGGAGTTGCTTGGCTCACGACTCGTGTTTGTCCCCATCGTGCTCGTCCTTTCGTCTACCGGACTTGTGCTGGCGGCCCAGTCGATCGCGCGGTTGTTCGAAGACAGAAATTCTTGAAGAGTCTCGTTCTAGAAAAAGGAGAAAACAACATGCAGGCATCACTGTCAGGAGTCACAAAAAGCTCAGCGATTCGGATGTTCCTGTTCGGTATTGCGCTCGTCACCTTGATCGGCGCACAAGCGTTCGCGTCCGATCCCGGAGCACGAGTCGTCAAGTACAGCAAAGAAGACATCGTCCAGGTCCATGCCAAGCTGCGCTTTTCGACCCTGATCGTCCTGCCGGACGACGAGGAGATCCTCGACTTCACCACCGGGGACCGCGAATTCTGGATCATCAACGGGTCGCACAACCTCTGCTATGTGCATCCTGCGCAGTCGGGCATCAAGAGCAACCTCAACCTCATTACCGCCAGCGGGCATGTGTACTCGTTTCTCTTGGCTGAAATCAGCGGCGATCCGAATGGGCAGCCGGACCTGAAATTGTTCATCGAACCCAAAGAAGGAACCTCCGCAGGCGGCCCGCTTCACGGCTATGTCCGGGCCGCCGACGCGGAGGCGTACAAGAAGGAGCTGGCGGACATTCATCAACAGACCGGCGAGCAGATCCGCGCCGCCGAGGCGCACGCCGTGGAAGAGGTCAATCAATTCCGTTCGAGTTACGCGGCGAAGCTCCGGTTCGACTACCTTCTTGACGCAAAGTCCGCGCGCGAGCCGTTTCTGGTTTCCGCGATCTACCACGACGACGGGTTCACCTACATCCGTTGTGCGGCCCGCGAGAAGCCCGCACTCTACGAGATCAAGGACGGCAAGCCAAACCTTATCTCGTTTCAGCTCGAAAACGGCGTGTATGTCGTTTCGAAGATCGTTGACTCGGGTTATCTGGCAGTGGGCAAGAAAAAATTAAACTTCTCGCGGCAAGCCTCGGGGAAGTAGGGACACTTCCATGACTTCCCCTGCCGTAATTCAGGATAAAGCGCCGAAACCGCCCGGGCTCCTGCCCAAGAATGTGCAGTCGTGGCTGCTCATCAGCCTTGCTGTGCTCATGGTCCTCATCATGTGGTTGACCGGCGGCAAGAAACCTCCCGTTCCCACGCGGGCGGCTCTGTCCGGGCCAGCCGTCCAGGCGCCACTCGAAGTGAACGAAGCGAAAATCGTGGACCTGCAGAACCGGATACAGGAACTTCAGCGTGAACAAGCTGTGGCGCAAAACGCTCTGGCTCAGCAAAACCGCACGCTCACGTCCGGCGTACCGGACCAGCAGTCCGTCGTGCAGTCCCCAGCTGGAAGCGACCCGCCGGAGCGGGAGGAGGATTCGATCCAGGCCGAACGGAAAAAGCGCGAATACCTTTCACTCTTCGCCTCGAACGTCGCGCTGACCTATCGGAAGTCCCAAGCGACTGCGGCCCCGCATGACGGCGAACCGCCGTCTTCCGCCGCAGCCGAGGCGAATGCGCCGCAGCTCGCTGAACTCATGAAGCCGTTGCAGCCTCCCGCTGTTCCCACCCAGAACCAGACATCTGTAAAGGATTCCGCTGCGGAAAGCAACCGAAAGGAGGGAAACCGAAATCCCGTTGCCGCGCCGGCCGGTGCACCCGCCGCGGCGACAGGCAAAACCTACGTTCTGTTTGAAGGAACCGTGCTTGAAACCGTGCTCGTCAACCGCCTCGATGGACAAATGTCAGGGCCCATCGAGTGCCTTCTCACAACCGACGTCTATTCCCACGACCGCCAGCATCTGTTGATTCCCGCGGGCACGAAGCTTCTCGGGGAAACACGCAAGGTCGAGAGCTTTGCGCAGAGCCGGCTTGCCGTTTCGTTTCACCGGCTGATCATGCCGGATGGGTATTCCACGAGCCTCGACCATTTCCAGGGTCTCAACCAGATTGGAGATGCCGGGCTTCGCGATCAGGTCAACAACCACTACCTTCGCATCTTCGGTGCCTCGCTCGCGATTGGCGCGATCGGTGCCGTCGCCGCAGGAGGCACCTCCGGCGCGCTGACCGCGTCAGGCGCCGACCTCATGCGCCAGGGATTCGCGCAAAGCACTGCGCAATCCTCTGCACAAATCCTGGACCGCTTTCTCAACATCCTGCCGACGGTGACCATCCGCGAGGGGCACCGCGTCAAGGTTTACCTGTCGGGCGACCTCGCGCTGCCCGACTACGCGAACCACACCATGCCCTCCAACCTCTGAGGGCGGAAAGAATAGGGAAACGTGCGAAAGAAAATTCTTGTCGGCTTGCTTGTCCTGGGCCTTTCGGTCGGTACGGCATCGGCCCAATTCGGAAGTGGGATCGTTTACGACCCCACGAACTACCACAACGCGCTGCTGCGCTACTACCAGTTGCAGCAGCATCTCGCGCAGTTGCAAAGGACCTACACGCAAACCGTGACTGCGTACAACCTCGCCCTTCAGATGTCGCGCAATCTGCACAACATGCCCGCCCGCTACCGCGGCCAGTTCTCTAGTTGGCGCAGCGTGACGGCGCTCAACACCTACGGCAACACTCGAGGCTGGGTCAACGGTGCTAACTCCGGGCAAGCCGCTCTCGACGGATATCAGCGCTCGACGACCCAACTCGGACGTTATGACCAGGCCGTTCTTTCCGGCATGCGCGACGACGAGCTGTCGCGCGTCAAATCGCAGTACGCCTCGGTGGAACTCGCTGACGGCGCGAGCGCGAATGCCCTTACGACCATTGGCGCGATTCGCGGCAATGCCGTGGCACTCGAAGCCCGCATCACCAATCTCGAACAGGATTCATTGTCCGATGATGCCAGCCTGAATTCAGAGGTCGCGGTCCTCAATAAGATCAACGCGACCAACGTTCTGACCCTGCGCTCGATTCAGGATTCAAACAAGTTGCTTGCTTCGCTCCTTGAACAGCAGACCATCGCCGCGAAACAGCAGCGCGAAACAACCACCAACGCCATCAACGCGGACATCAGCCGCCGCGCCACCCTGGCCGGAAACATGAATCAAGTCACCGGCACCTTAAGCAACTCGTTGCAGAACTTCCGTATGCCGTAAGTTGTGTTCCGTTTCACCCTCGAAGGAGCCGAGACCATGCAGACCGATTTCCTGCAGTTCCTGTATCAGGCGATCAACAATCTTCTGACGCAGAACCTCGGCTTCTTCGATGCCATGGGGCAGAACCTGTTCCGCATGTTCGCCACCATTCTGGTCGCCTGGTATGGCATCAAGTCCGCCCTGTCCGCCGCGAGCGGTAAGTACACCTTCCAGTTCGATGACTTCGCAAGCCTTCTTCTCACCATCTCCTTCGGATTCGCCATGATCAACTACTACAGCACGCCCATCCCCGGCATCGGTGTGAGCTTTCACAATCTGATCACCGACGAAGCGCAGTTCCTCGCGAACCGCATCAACCAGGCGGAGCTGCAGACGATTGTCGACCGCATCGGTGATTTTGAAGCGCGCCTTGACGCGCCGGGAGTTACGGACTTCCTGGGCATGGCGATCTACATCGTCGTCATTATCTTGCTGGCTTGTGCTCAGTCCATCTCCATCGTGGTCATCGCCTATGGGTTTATCGCTACCGCGGTCTGCGTCCTGGTGGGGCCCATCTTCGTGCCATTTTTCATCGTCCCGAAGCTTGAATGGCTCTTCTGGGGTTGGCTGCGCTGCTTCCTGCAATACGCCTTCTATGAAGTCGTCGCGGCGGCGGTCGTCTACATCATCGGCAACCTGATTATTGGCGTCCTCACGATGCAAGGCACTGGGACGATCTCGACGGTACAGCTCATCGGCTGGTTTCCCGTCCTGCTGATCACATTTGTCGCTTCGATTTACGTCCTGCTGAAAGTGCCGGCGCTCACCAACCACATCTTCAGTGGGGCCGCCGGCGGAAGCTCGGCGGGGATCCTGGAAGCCCCCGCCGCGGCTGGGGCCGCAATTGCCAAGGAGCTGTGATGGATCGCGATGATTCTTTTCACGACGCCAAGCGGCTGTACCTCGAATCCTACGGTGACCCGATGGTGACCAACACCTATCTCAAGATCGCTCTCGTTCTCGTGTCGCTTATCGCCGTGGCGCTCGCCCTCGTCGATCTCCGTACCATTCGCACCTTCCAAAACTTCCGGCCGCTCGTCATCCGCATCGACGACCTCGGGCGCGCGGAAGCGATCAATTATCACAATTTCGAGTACAAACCCCAGGATGCCGAATCGAAATATTTTCTCTCCGAGTTCACGAAGCTCTTCTACCGGAGGAACCGCTACACCATCCAGGACGACTTCGCGAAGTCGCTCTACTTCCTCGACGGCAAGCTCGCCAATGGCATCCTCGACGCCTACCGGAAAGACGACATCATTCGGAAATTCTTGACCAACACCTCGGCTTCCGAAATCGACATCGACGTGAAGAAGGTCGCGCTTGAGGAGCTGCAGACGCCGCCCTACCGCGCCCGCGTGGACTTTTACATGGTGTACTACTCGCCCGCCGATCACAGCGAGTTGAAGCGCGACCTCTACACGGCCAACTTCGTTTTCATCTTCCAATCCCGCGTACCCAACGAACTCATCCCGATCAATCCGTTGGGACTGACGATCTCCTACTTCCGCGAGGATCAGGCGTTCAAATGAAATCTTCCCGGAATCCGGAGAGCAGACGAGTCGCGGGCGTTCGCCTGGCAGCCTCGGCCCAACCTCCGCGCGCCACATCCTCTTTTACCCCTCGAATCCCCTCCTCGCACTCGTCACAGCCCTTCCCACGGTTCTTCGCCCTCCGAACAAACGGCGCCTCGGGAGAGCTTCGGCTGCTGCGGACGCCCGCCCGCTCCCTCGAAGGGATGGGGAATGCCAAACCCACACCGAACGCTGGCTCTCTAGAAGGCTCGTCATGATCGCAAACGCCCTCCTCATCACCATCGCTTTCCTTCTCGCCTACGGTTTCTGGCTCATGGGCGAGCTGAAGTTCATGGCCTCCTACAAGGCTGTCCTGCTTCATGCCTACGGCGGATGGATTCTGGGGTCGGCCGCTGTTCTGTTTTTCAACATATTCGGCGCCGTGCTGCTCCTGCAGCGAAAGTTCCTTTTGAAGAACACCGGCCGCAAGCTGTCCCACCTCGACAGGCAGTTCCAGGTCGGGCAGATCGAGATGCCCGCGCCAACGCAAGATGAGGAGCAATCCTGAGATGTCTCGCGATCCATTTCCGACGGAACCCCAGCCGATTCGCGACAGCGAGGAACGCAATTCGGTAAATACGCGCCGGGCAGATTGCGCAGGGACAATTCCTACTGACTTGCAGGAGATCGGGGACCGCGGCTGCGAAATCCAACATCCTGCTCCGCGAGGCAAGGATCGCAGACCCGAAGCCGTCGATTCTCCCCGTGCTTACTACTTTCGCGACCGCACTTACTTTCTTCGCGATTCCGAACTCACAACGGTCGTCGAAATTGGCACCTTTCGCGTCGTCGATGAGGAAGACTTCGTTCAATTCAGCTATGCCGGCGATGCCGATCGAATGAATCGAGAGATTCGCCGTCTCGCGCAACAGGGACTCGTTGCGCAGAAGCCATTGAATGACGAACGAAGCGGAACAAAACGTCTCCTCGTTCTGACAAAGAAAGGAAAGAGCCTCGTCCTTAAGTCGGGCCGATTGCCGGAGGGCCAAGCAATCTACCACGGCCTCGTCAAGCCGCGGGAAGCCAAGCACGACGCCGCACTCTATCGCCTCTATCAGCGCGAAGCCGCGCGCATTGCGGAGACCGGGGGCCGGCCCCTGCGGGTGGTGCTCGACTATGAATTGAAACGGAACCTGCATCGAGACCTTGCACAGCTTGGCGAGGCAGGCCGCACGCGCGAAATCCGCGAGCGCTTCGCGGAAAAGCATGGCTTGGTTGTCGTCGGCGGCAAAGTCCAAATTCCCGACCTTCGCCTCGAATACGAAACCGCGGAGCTAGGGCACAGACACGTCGATTTGGAACTCGCCACGCGGAACTACCGCCCGCGCGCCCTGGCGCAAAAGGCCAAGGCTGGTTTTTCCCTCTACGCCCCGCGTGAGGACGCTTCGAAGCTCCGCCGCGTCCTCGATGAAGCGGAACTCGCTGCCCGGATCCTCTCGCTATGAAAATCGAACCAGTCCATGTCAGTGCCTTGGAAGCTCTCGGCTACACCGAACAAGAAGCGCGCTTTCTCTACGTTGTGGCAACGCATTCGGGCTACTTCGTCGCGCGCCAATTTCTCGCCTTTCTAAATGTTCAGTGGGGGAAGCGCACCACGCTGTTCTGGAACAAGCTCCAATCGAAAAAGCACGCTAGGACCACTCCGCTCCCGAGGCACGGCGCGGTCTATCACCTCTTCGCACGAAAGCTGTACCGGCAGCTTGGCCGCGAGAACCTGCGCAACCGCCGGCGGCATGAACTCGAATACATCCGGAAGCGGATTGCGATTCTCGATTTTGTACTCGCACATCCCGACGTCAGGTATCTCGAAACCGAAGCGGATAAAGTCGCCTTCTTCTGTCACGAACTGAAGGTCGAGCCGCGGCATCTTCCTTCAAAAACCTACCTGAGTCACCGCAGTGTTCAGCCCACGGTTCGATACTTTGTCGACGGCTTTCCGATGTTCTTCGAGGACCATCAATCGGCATCCCGAGTCGTGACTCTTTCTTTCATTCAGGGCAGCGAAGCCAATCTGTCGGCCTTCGCCCATCACATGCAAAGCTACTCGTCTCTGTTCCGCGAATTGCGGGAATTCCGCTTCTTGTATCTGGCGCGGGTCGAGGCCCATTTCGCAAAAGCGCGCGAACTCTTTCATGCGCTCGTCACCGTGCCGCTCCAATCCAATCCCGCCGACGATTTGCTGCGTTACTTCGCGATTCGCAAAGCCTGGGATCTGCACCAGTACGAGTCCCTCAGTGAAGCCGACCTTATTTTCAGAAATCTGTCCAAGGAACGCTTTGCCGGCGAACGGTTCGAACACTTCTACAGGGCCTGGAAGGCCGAGCGCGTCCCCGAGTCGCACATTCGGGCCACGTTTCCGGGCCATCACCTGCCGCACACCGCGCACTTCGAAGCCCGAATTTTGAAGCCGTTTGCCGTTTCCGGTGAAGCGGACGGGGAGGAGCAGTGAAGAAGGTAAAAACGACATCCCGCACCCGTCCCTGCTCTGGGTCCTTCACGTTGTGGCAGAGGCATGTTCTGAAGAGTCAACAAGAAGGAGTCAACCCCAGAGAAAAAATGCCCGGCGGAAAAATCGGGCGAGTTTTTTTCGCCGGGCCAGACAGTTTTGGAAGCCAATCTCTAGAGGAGGAACACCATGTCCATCATCAAGAGAGGACCCGCGATTCTCATCCGCGAATTTCACCTGGAGGAGCCGATCACCGTGCTGCTCGACGACTACGCGCAGTTCATCGAAAGCAGTGCGGACCACGTCGTCAATGCCGCTATCAAGAAGACGCTCTGGCGTGATCAGGACTACCGGAAGTGGAGGGAGCAGGAAAGAAGTGCGGACAGCGCTGCCGCCAGGCGCGGACCAGACCCGGCGGCGAAGTCATGATGCAGCGCCTTCTCGCTTCGCGTCACTTTCTTGCGGCCCTGCTGGCGATGGGGACCGGGGCGTTCCTTTTCTATGCGCATCCATTACCGGAGAGTTCGCTGTTTCTGAATCTGATTGCGTTGCGTTCGCCCCACGCGTTCGGGAGCTTCCGTTGGCTGTACACTGCGTGCCTGTTTACAACCCCTTACCTTCTGTACCTGGGGGCATTTTCCGGACTCTATGTCGCGACCTTGAAATATCGTCAACGAATTTCTCCCGGCCACCTTCCAGCCTATCCCGACCCAAAGAGCCGCGACGAGCTTTTCCTGGTCGTCGGCGAGGTCCACAATCCCCGCAAGCCGGGCCCTAGCG
>Ga0210399_10002328_pt1 | contig 14818 bp, 9 predicted proteins | sample IncBWC14MmetaG_FD_150865 | JGI IMG/M metagenome (GOLD analysis project Ga0210399, IMG submission 150865) | Forest soil microbial communities from Barre Woods Harvard Forest LTER site, Petersham, Massachusetts, United States - Inc-BW-C-14-M | ecosystem: Environmental > Terrestrial > Soil >... | reverse complement strand
ACAACGGGTATGCAGGCTGATCGAAGGAGCTTCTGCTTTTAGCGCTCCCGGCAATTCGATGAAGATGCAGCGGACTTCCTGAATCTCTTCATTCTTGTCCAGCAGGTGCTCATAGCGCAGGAGATAAGCGAACCCCAGCTTGCGGGCTTCGGCTTCGGCCTCTACTCGGGTATGGAATGGGCCATATTCGGCGCGCTGTTGCTCGGTGGAGTCGCAAGCCATCCAGAAGATCTCTTTGTAGTCCATTGCCAGGCGCCTCAGGGGTTAGCGAGCAGCCAGGATTACGGCTAGGCTGCTAGTCAAGTCACTCTCCCAGTGCAATTGGCAGGCCGACGTTGGGAGGACGCAAGTCATTGTATGAATGAGGCTTACGTGGGATCCGGAGTCACACGCATCATTCAAAGTGCAAAGCTTTTGCAGATTGCGCTCTCATTTATGGGGTGATCCCGCACGAATTTGCAGTCTTCTAGCAGGGTGTACGCTCAGCCAGCCGCAACCCGCTCCATTGGAAAAGCTTTGCCGTCGCTCTCTTCCAGCCAATTCTTGCCCCCATGGCTGGCCACGTACATGGCCAGCTCGAGACGGCTCCAGACGCCGAGTTTGTCGAAGGTGCTGCGAAGATGGTTCTTGATGACCTGCTCAGTAGTACCCATAAGCCTGCCGATTTCACGATTGGTAAGGCCTTGCCAGACTAGAGAGGCCACTTGGATTTCTTTGGGGGTCAACCGCTCACGAGGCATCATGATTGCAACTCCGTCCTCTCAAATGCGGCGGTGGCGAGGCGAACTCGCTTTCGGCCATCGCGAATGCCTGCGCGCAGGAAAAGCGTGCGCAGATGCTGTTTCACAGTGCGGGGGCTAATGCTCAGTTGCCCGGCGATTTCCTTGTTGCTGCAGCCTTGCACCAGCAAATCCAGCACTTGCTGGTCACGAGGCGTAACTTTCACTCTGTCGAGATCCATCGCGTTATTCTCCTTTATTTCCCCTGTTTGTATTTTTGGCTTATTCCGATTCGCGGCCGACGCTGAGAGTAATGCAGCTGCTTCGCCAAACTTTTTCAGGCCACCCAAGAAGCCGCTAAGCACAACACGTGCTTGCACTTAGGGACAAGAACCAGAGCTTTCAGAAGAAGTTCAGAAAGTTCGTGCTAGGCTGAACCGTTCCAAAACGGGCGCAGAAGGAAGGAACCGATGGGTGGGCCCGCAATCCGAATGTCGATCCTACCGCGATTCTCAAGGGTTGGGTGCGGCCAGCGTAAGTGCACAATGCGAGAAGTTGATAGACGCAGATAAGTCTTTTCCCATCATACTTTTTGGCAAATCCTTAACTCGAGTGTTGTAAGCGTGAGGTGCTGTGTGAAAACTAGAAAAATTCGTTCCGCAGCGGACAAAATCGAGGTGTTCCGAAATGGGAATAAAGGAACGGCGGTGCTGTTCGTTTTGGTGCTGGCCATCCTCTCCCCTGCCCTTTTTGCACAAGCAGCATCTTCTCGAGTGCAAACGTCGCTGCTGCAGTCATCTGCTCAGAGCGACTCTTCGGCGACGGAAGGCACTTCCTTGACCATCACGCTTCAGGACGCACTGGAGCGAGCGCGAGCCAACGATACCCAATACCATTCCGCACTGACGGATCTGGGAGTCGCGCGCGGGGATCGCACGCAGGCACGAGCGGCGATGCTCCCTAACGTGAATATCAACAATTCGTTCGTTTACACCGAGGGCACCGGGCAGCCGCCAGCGTGCGCTCTCAGCTCTACCTGTCCCGCCAGCCGATTTATCGCCAACAATGGGGTACATGAGTACATCAACCAGGCGAACGCGCACGAAGCGCTATCTCTTACTAATTTCGGAGATTACCGCCGCTCCAGCGCGGCTGTGGCACAGGCGCGGGCCAAAGCTGAGATTGCAGCGCGCGGCCTCGTCGTCACCGTGACCCAGGCTTACTACGGCCTGATCGCGGCGCAGCGCAAGTATGCCACGGCCCAGAAGGCGGATGCCGAGGCGGGCAGGTTTCTGAAGATCAGCCAGGATTTGCAGAACGGGGGCGAGGTGGCGCGTGCCGATGTGGTCAAGGCCAATATTCAGGCGCAGCAGCGGAAACGCGACTTGCAAGAAGCCCAGCTTGATATGCAGAAAAGCCGACTGGACTTGGCAGTGCTGATCTTCTCCGAATGGAATCAGAACTTCAGTGTGGTGGATGACCTCCAGACTCCCGAATCTCTACCGGGCTTTGCCGAAGTGGAATCGGCGGGCAAGAAGAATAATCCTGAGTTACGGTCCGCGTTGGCGGCCCTGGCGGCTGCGAACCATCAGGTCACAGCGGCATGGGGAGGTTTGCTGCCGAACTTGACCGTCGATTATTTTTATGGCATCGATTCCAACAAATTTGCCATCCGAACCAACGGCGTGCGCGATGTTGGTTACTCCGCGGTAGCTACCCTGCAGATTCCCATCTTCAGCTGGGGATCGGACCGCAGCAAGTTAAAGCAGGCGGAATTGAAGCGCGATCAGGCGAAGCTGGAGTTGAGCCACGAACAGCGCCAGCTTTTGGCCCACTTGCGGCAATTTTACGAAGAGGCCAGCACGGCCCGCTCGGAGATGGATTCGCTGGCCAGTTCGGCGGAAATGGCAGCCGACAGCCTGCGCCTCACTAATCTTCGATATCAGGCTGGAGAATCGACGGTGCTGGAAATTGTGGACGCGCAGAATACACTTACGCAGGCGCGCAATGCCTATGACGACGGCCAGGTGCGGTACCAGGTGGCGGTCGCCAATTTGCAAACTCTGACGGGGAGCTTCTAGCCAGATGCGCCACAACCCACTCGACTGCATCTTCCATCAACCACAGCCACGGCGCCAGGCTCGCGCAGGGCGGTCGCTCTTTGTAATCGCGCTTGCGGGCCTATTGGTGTCTGCCGGATGCTCCGGAGACAAAACCGACAAAGAGCCCACAGTGAGCGTCCAAGTCGCGCAGGTGGAAAAAACCACGATTCAGCAGGTCATCAAGACCCAAGCCGTTCTTTTTCCCCGGCAGCAAGCGGCGATTGTTTCCAAGATCAGCGCGCCGGTGCAGAAGTTCCTGATAAAACGCGGCAGCGGGGTGCATAAGGGGCAGTTGTTGGCCATCCTGGAAAACCGCGACCTCAATGCTGCCGCTCAGGAAAACAAAGGCGCTTTCAGCCAGGCGGAAGCTACTTACGAAACCACGACCGCAGCCGGGTTGCCGGAAGAGATGCAAAAAGCCGAAGCGGACGCGCAGCAGGCGAAACAAGCGCTGGACGCACAGGAAAAAGTTTTTCAAAGCCGGCAGCAGCTTTATCAGGAGGGTGCGCTGCCCAGAAAAGAACTGGACCAGTCGCAAGTAGAGAACGTGCAGGCGCGCAATCAATACGCGATTGCCAAGAGGCATCTCGAAACGCTTCAGGCTGTGGGGAACAAGCAGGAACTGAAGGCAGCCGCGGGACAACTCGAATCCGCCAAAGGAAAATACTTGGGAGCAGAGGCGCAACTCAGCTATTCGGAAATTCGCAGCCCAATTGACGGGGTAGTTACTGACCGTCCCCTTTATCCCGGGGAAATGGCGGCAGCGGGAACTGCGATCGTGACTGTGATGGATATTTCGGCAGTGATTGCGAAGGCGCACATACCGCAGGCTGATGCTGCCCTGCTGAAGGTCGGCGACAAAGGGACGATCACAGTGCCGGGACTGGATGAGCCGGTGGAAGGAAAAATCACGGTGGTCAGCCCGGCGCTGGACCCGAACAGCACAACCGTCGAAGTCTGGCTGGAGGCAAAGAATCCGAAACAGCAGTTGAAGCCTGGGACCAGCGTGCAACTCGGTCTGACGGCGAAAACGGTGAAGGACGCTCTGGTCGTTCCCTCTGCCGCCGTAATCACCGCAGCGGATGGGAGCTCCGTCGTAATGATCGCAGGCAGCGATAGCAAAGCGCATCAGAAGACCGTCAAACTCGGTATTCGGCACGACGACGACGTGCAGATTCTTGAAGGCGTCACAGCAGCGGACAAAGTGGTCTCAACCGGCGCTTATGGGCTGCCCGACAACACGAAGATCAAAGTGGAAGCGGCACCCGCTGAAACTCCTAAGGACGAGCCGAAAGGTGAGAGCAAGGACGAGCCGAAGGGATCCTCCAGTGAGAAATAACCGCTGCGGAGCCACTGCGTGAATAAGAAGAAATCCGAACACTGGGTATCGCGCCATTCGCGGCCGGTGATCTTCCTGATCCTCACGCTGGCCTTGCTGGGTGGGTATCTGGCATTCACCATTCCCGTATCCGTATTCCCCTCAACCAATTTTCCGCGCGTGCTGATCGCGGTGGACAACGGTGTGATGCCCATCGACCAGATGATGGTTACCGTGACGCGGCCGATTGAAGAGGCCGTGAACAGCGTTCCGGGACTATTAACGGTGCGCTCCATCACCAGCCGCGGCTCGGCGGAAATTGACCTGTATTTTCGTTGGGATCTGGACATGTTCCAGACTCTGCAGTACGTGAATGCGGCCTTGTCGCGGGTTCAGCCCGAACTTCCTCCGACGGCGAAGCTTGATGCGCATCGCATGACCTTCGCCAGTTTCCCGATTCTCGGTTACAGCATTACGTCGCCGACCATTCCGCAGACCCGTCTGTGGGAGATGGCCACCTACGAATTGAAGCCGCGGTTGAACCGGCTCGACGGAGTGGCGACCGTCATCATTCAGGGAGGACAAGAGCCGGAATTTCAAATCACTCCCGATCCCGCCAAACTGCTCACTGCCGGCGTTACCGTGACCGATATTCTGGATGCCGTCCGGCGAACGAATCTGGTGGATTCTCCGGGATTGCTGGAGCGAAACCATCAGCTCTTCCTTGGACTCATCAACGGACAAGTACAAACTCCGGCACAAATTGCGGGAACAGTTATCAAGACCACGCCCGGCGGAATTCCTGTGCGCATCGGAGATGTGGCCAGCGTTGCTCCCGATGTGAAGCCGGTTTACACGGTGGTCACTGCGAATGGAAAGCCGGCCGTGCTGCTGAATATCAATCGGCAGCCCGACGGTAATACCGTGCAAGTAGCCGACGAGGTTCACACCGAGATCGACCGGATTCGCAAGACGCTGCCTCCGGGCGTGAACATCGAGCCTTTCTACGACCAATCCATCATCGTAAGCGAATCGATCAAGAGCGTTCGGGATGCGATTCTGCTGGGGCTGATTTTGGCTTCGATCATTCTGGTGGTGTTCTTGCGCGATTGGGGAACATCCCTAGTTGCGGGGCTGGTGATTCCGGTTACGGTGATGGTGACCTTCATCGCGCTCAAGCTGATGGGGCAGACTTTCGACTTGATGACGCTGGGAGGATTAGCGGCGGCAGTCGGCTTGGTGATCGACGATGCCATCGTGGTGGTTGAGAATATCGTGTTGCATCGCGACGCTGGCCAGGGACGGCTGGAAGCGATCGAGAGTGCGTTGCGGGAAATCACGGTTCCGTTGATCGGTTCGACCATCACGCCGGTCGTGGTTTTTATTCCGCTGATCGCGATCACTGGCGTTACCGGCGTGTTTTTCCGCGCGCTGGCGGTGACCATGAGCGTGTCGCTGCTGACGTCGCTCGCTCTTGCGGTTACGTGGACACCGAACCTGAGCCAGTATTTTATTCGTGGAAGCCATGACAAAGAGAAGGGCGAGTCTGGTTCGACCTTGGCACCGGTTGAGACCTCTGAGAATCAACCCGAAATCGACGCGCAACGTTTGCTGGCTGCTGAGGAAGCGCATCTCAGTGGATTTTTTCTGCGCGTGGTCAACTTCCATGAACACTGGCTTCGGCGCGCCCTCGAGCGGCCTCACCTGCTGGTTGTCTTCAGTCTGGTGCTGATTGCTATTTCCTACGTCTGTTATCACTTCTCCGGCTCCGATCTGCTGCCTGCAATGGACGAGGGTGGATTCGTTATCGATTACATTATGCCCGCCGGCAGTTCGCTGTCCGAAACCAACCGCGTAGTTGGACACGTAGAACAGATGCTGCGCGAAGTTCCCGAGGTGGAAAGCACTTCGCGCCGCACCGGTTTGCAGTTGGGTCTTGCTTCGGTGACGGAGGCAAACACGGGCGATGTTCTGGTGAAACTAAAATCCAAGCGCGACCGCGATGTGGAAGAAGTGATGGCGGATGTGCGGGCGAGGATCAAACAAGAGGAACCGGCTCTCGACGTTGACTTCATACAGGTTCTACAAGACATGATCGGGGACTTGACATCAGCACCGCAACCCATCCAGATCAAACTATTCTCGGAGGATCCCAAGCAACTGGAAACATGGGCGCCGAAAGTCGCGGACGCGATTGGCAAGATCAATGGTGTCGTCGACCTCCTGAACGGAATCGACAACACGATCAGTGGTCCAGCTGTGACTTTTCAAGTGGACCCGAGCGTGGCTGCGCGCACCGGCTTTACCGCCGAGGAAATTGCAGTCGACGCTTCTGCTATCCTCGAAGGGGAACCGGCGCCTACACCCGTGGTGACGAATGGCCGCGCTTACACATTGCGCGTGCGCTTCCCGGCGGCGAACCGTGCATCGCTTGAGGCGATGCGCGATACGCTTCTCGTTAGCAGCAGCGGACACACGGCCACGATGGGAGCTCTGGCCACGGTTGTGGAAACTCCGGGACAAACTGAGATCCGGCGCGAAAACCTTCAGCGCCAGGTCGCAGTGACCGCCCGCCTTGAGGGGACCAATCTGGGCAGCGGAATGGCATCGGTTCAAAAGGCTGTGAGCGACCTGCACGTGCCTTCGAACATTCGCATCGAGTACGGCGGCACCTATGAGGAACAACAGCGCTCGTTCCACGATCTGGCAATCGTGCTCGTGCTCGCGGTCCTGCTACTTTTTATCGTCCTGCTTTTCGAATTCGGCGCATTCGCCGCGCCCGTCGCAATTCTGTCTTCCGCACTTCTATCAACTTCGGGCGTATTCATTGCACTTCTCATCACACGTACAACATTCAACATCTCATCGTTCATGGGCATGATCATGGTCATCGGCATCGTGGCCAAGAACGGCATCTTGCTGCTGGACGCGGATCAACGGATGCGCTTGCAGGGACTCAACGCGCACGACGCTATTCTGCAGGCGGGACGAAGAAGACTGCGTCCCATCGTGATGACCGCTCTGGCCACCGTCGCCGGTATGCTGCCGTTGGCGTTCGCGATTGGAGCAGGATCGCAGATGCTGCAACCGCTGGCGATTGCCGTGATCGGAGGTGTCTTAATCTCGATGGTACTGTCGCTGATCATCACGCCCGCCGTGCATTTTTATCTCACCGGCAGACAGGAAAAATCGTCACGCGCATCGATCTGATAGGAACGTGTCCAAACAGCGATTCTTTTATTGCTGCTTACGAAGGTAACGGGTGAATTCCTGAGGACAGCGTCTTGCGGGTTCCGTTTTAACCCTTCCCCGTCTGTAACAGTCTGAATTCCGTACGCTTAGGGAATCCTGGCAACTTCTTGCCTGATCGCCAGTCCTCTGAGTTCCCGTGCTTTCTCAAGGCCTGGCCTGCAAACGTAACTTCTTTGCCGCCGGAATTGCACTAGAATAGGGTTGGTCGCCGGCGAGACCCCTCCTTCACGCCAGGGCAGGCCACAGGCAGGCAAGCAAGATTGTGACCGATCAAAAAGACAAACCAGTCCTGAACGAGCAGACGTTTGAAAAGCTGCTCCAGGCCGGCTATGTGATCCAGGAGCACAGCCGCAAGATGCAGGAACTGGAAGCGAGAATGGAGTCGCACAGTCAACGACTGCGCGAGCAGGAGGCAGCCGATCAGCCTGCGCTCCCAAAAAACAAACCGGAGTCGGAAGAGCCTTCGCGCGTCAACCCTGATTACACGCTCACGCTGGCGGAGATTGTCGAGGTCCAACGTCAAATTCAGGCACGCCATCTGGATTTGGATAAGACATTGGTCGTGATCGCAGAGAAGGTTGCCCGCATTGCAAATGCAACTGGCGCAGCGGTTGGAATTCTGGAAGGAAAGATTGTGCGTTATCGCGCCGGAGCGGGAGCCCCGGCCTTGCCTGTGGGAAGCGAAGTACCGCTGTCTGTCGCGGTGTGCGCCGCGAGCGTGCGCACCGGTCAGGTGATTCGCAGCGAAGACGTGAATACCGAAGTGCTGTTCGATCCGGAGCCCTGCCGCCAGCGGGGAATCTTGTCACTACTTGCGGTGCCGATCTATCACGATGGAGACATTGTGGGAGCGCTGGAACTTTATTTTGACCGGGTTCGCGGCTACGTCGAGCCGGACATTCATACCTGCCAGTTGATGGCGGGACTTGTCACGGAAGCGATTGGCCGCGATGCCGAGTCGAAAATGAAAAGGTCGATGGCGGCCGAACGATCCACGATGCTAGCTGCGATTGAGAAGCTGCAACCGAACCTGGCGGCGCTGGCCCAGGATCAATTCGCCGCAACGGCTAAAGCGAGTGAGCAAGTGAGTAACGAGATTGCGGCGAACTCACCCTGCTGGAAGTGCGGAAACAAAATTGTGGCTGAGGAGCAATTTTGCGGCAAATGCGGGGCTCCACGCGATGAGAGTTACGACGCATCGAACCTGCAGAGCAAGGTGGCGTCGGCGTGGCACATGCAACACGTGGGCCAGGAAAATAACGCGGCCGCACCCAAGAATGGAAGCTCGCATCCGCGAGAGACGGCGCTCCCTTTCGCGGCGGTTCCTCCGCGAAAAGATTCGGACGGGGAGAACCACGACGGCAGAAGCAGTCCGCGTGCTCCCATTCCCATGCCGGATTTGGAGGAGAGTGAACGAGTCTCCTCAGGGCCATCACTGGCCGCGAGGGCAGTGCAAGACGACGTTGACGTGTCTCCCACAGCGCTGACAAAGGCGCGGGGGAAGGACGTTGTGTGGAGTTCGGCTGCAAAAGCCCGCGATTTTCTGGAATCAGTATCCGGGACGCGTACTCCGAGCGCCATTGCCCGCTTCTGGAACTCTCGTCGCGGTGATTTCTATCTTGCAGTCGCCGTGATTCTGGTGGTCGTGGTTATTCGTTGGGGAATCTGGTCGAACCACCCAGTGGGTGCTACGAGCCAACAAACGTCGGTTCCCGGCAATACAAACCGGCGCAAAGGGCCAGCCCCGGACGCAGATCTCTCCACGTTTGACAAGCTTTTGATCGGTCTGGGCCTGGCCGAAGCCCCAACGCCGCCGGAATACAAGGGGAATCCCGACACCCAAGTCTGGATCGACTTGCAAACCGCTCTCTACTATTGCCCGGGATCGGATCTCTACAGCAAAACCACGAAGGGACGGCTCTCCACCCAACGTGACGCGCAATTAGATCAGTTCGAGCCCGCCAACCGCCGGCCCTGCGACTGATTGACAACCTTCCTGTTAGGTAGTGCAATCATAAGAGTCGCCCCTTCTTCCGGAGATGACATTGCCGCACCCAACGGACGATTCCAATTCCAACACGTTGCCGGATCCTGAACTGAATCCTCTGTTGAATCCGCTGCTGGCGGCAAATATGGGGCGATGGGCAGAAGTGTACTTTACCTCTCCGCCCGAGAAACGCGAACAGGCGGTTGCGGAGTTAGTTCGCGAACTGGAAGACCAATCTAGTGCCGACCCGGTGTCTGCTCAAGCCGTCGATGAAGAGAACGAAGAAAAGACAGTAGCGCCGGCGGCAGAAGTGCGGCGAACTCCACATCCGCCGGAGATTTCGCCATCGCTGCAGCATCTCCGTACTTGCAGCGCATGCGGGTACGAGAACTCGGCAGAGCAAAATTTTTGCGGGATGTGTGGAATACCTTTGCTGGTCCTACCGGCTCACCCACCGATACAGCAAGCCGCGGAAGAAGCTTTTGCTGAATCGAGATGGAGTGAACCCGAATCTGCCGTCGACCGCGACTCCCGCGAGCGCGCAACCGAGGCCGATTTTGGCTCTCCCGCTTCCAGCGAACATCACGAGATACAGAACGAACTCAGCTGGACGCCGCAAGAAAACGATCTCCCGCATTTCGCCCTGGAACCTGAACCCGTTCCCTATCGTTACCGGCTTTACATGGGTGTAGTTTTGGCGGTTCTTCTCGTATTACTGGTTTATATGTCGTGGCGAGGAACCAAGGCTATATCGGGCGCCTCCGGTCCGCAGGCTGCGCCCTCTAGAGTAATCTCGGCCGCTCCAGCGCCAGTAGCTCGTGCGGAGCAGCCGCCCCCACAGCCCAAGGAAAAGGAAAGAGAAACAGCCGATCCGGCGGCTTCCGCACCGCGCCGCAAGAGTCCGCCTGAACCCGCACCACAAAAGAAGCCGCCCATCGACGCTCAACCCGCGTCCCGCATTGTCACCAAGGCCGCAAGTTCATCGGCAATTGCATTGGAGCAGAGCGGCGCCGAAGATATGGCCACGGCGGAGAGGTACCTGAGTGGAACTCAGGGCACCCCGCGCGACAGCAGAGAAGCCGCGTCGTGGTTGTGGAAGGCTGTGGGAAAAGGAAACCCAACGGCAACGATGGCGCTTTCGGATCTGTATCTGCGAGGAGACGGCGTACCCAAGAGTTGCGATCAGGCGCGTTTGTTGCTGGATGCGGCTGCCCGAAAAGGCCAACACGCCGCGGCGGAGCGCATTCGTAATTTGCAGGCTTTCGGCTGTCAATGAAAATGGCTGCAGGAATCAATCCTGCAGCCTCCTATTCGGCTCTAGTCGATAAGCTCGATCCCACCTAAGCAAGCGAGGTTGGAAGCCCGGGTTGGTGCCGGCGCGATTCATACCATAAGGCAAGTTCCACGCGATTCCAGAGTCCGAGCTTGTCGTAAATAACGCGAAGATAATTCTTGACCACATGTTCGGTGGTGCCGATGGCATCGGCTACATCGCGGTTTTTCAAACCCTGGGCCACAAGTTCGATGACTCGGTTTTCGCGCTCATTGGGGATACGGTTTCCATAGCGTTCGTTCGCAAACATGATTGCCTCCGATATAACAGGGTTGCGAGCTTTACTCGCTTGATTCCACCGGTAATTCCGAAACGCAGAAATAAACGGTTAAAATGCGCCTTCACTGTTCTGCGAGCCATCTTGAGCTGGCTGGCGATCTCGGCGTTGTCACAGCCTTGCAAAAGCAATTCAACAATCTGTTGCTCGCGCGGTCCCAGCCGGACAGACTGCTCCGTCATCACTACCCCCTGGTTTTTGGATTCGCCCCTGCCCTTACACCAGTGCAGACGGGATGTTTCCAGATTACATAGCACCCACAATGCCACTTCGCAAGAAAAATGGCTGTGATCGACGAACATCAATTTCCACAGGCACTTGGAGGCAATCCTGGAATCTCCTAAATTGCGGATTCAGGCTCGCGGCGGGCAGTCTCCAGGGATTTCCACGCAGTTCCCTGGTAACTCTCCCAGAGGTGCATGAAGACTGCCTTTCCACAGGGTCCTCGACAGAAACAGAATCAAAGCGCTGAGTGCTGGGCCTATCTTTTACCTGATCCCTACGTCAGCGGGAGGCAGAACAGCAAGGTCAGGGTGGGTCGTTTTTCTTAAGTTTTTGCACAGGAAGAGATGTCGGGTAAAAACCCTAGGTGAAAATTGCTATAGATTGGCTGATGGTCTGAAGAATTTACATGATCTACCCGATGGACGGCTTTCTGATTATGTTTGCAAACCAGCTGCCATTTTCCTTCTTGCTTCCACTCAGCGGGCTGGGAATGCGTTAACAATGGGGAGGATTCCAAACTGCTTTACACTGTATCTCGCACAATGAAAAGCTCCCGGCCACACTCGCAACTTCCAAACCATCGCCGTACCGGTCTGTGCGGTCATTTCGCCCACGTTGAGGAAATCGCGTCTGGGGTCTCTCGATGATACGAATTTTGAGTGTGGTGGGGGCGCGCCCCAATTTCATGAAGATCGCGCCGATTGCCGAGGAATTGAAAAAATATCCGGGCATTGAACACTACCTCGTCCACTCCGGTCAGCACTATGACGAACAGCTTTCCGGAAATTTTTTTACAGACCTGGGTCTGCCCAAACCAGACTTGAATTTGCAGGTTGGCTCGGGGAGCCAGGCGGCGCAAACGGCTGAAATAATGAAGCGCATCGAGCCCGTCTTGCTCGAATACAAACCGCACATGCTTCTCGTGGTTGGTGATGTGAATTCTACACTCGCCGCTGCGCTCACCGCCGTTAAGCTGAGGATCCCGATCGCCCATGTGGAAGCGGGCCTCCGCAGCTTCAATATGACGATGCCGGAAGAAGTGAATCGAAGACTCACGGACGCGATCTCGGATCTGCTTTTTGTGACGGAGCAGAGCGGAGTCGAAAATTTAAAACACGAAGGAGTGCCGGAAGAGAAAATCTTCCTGGTGGGCAACGTAATGATCGACTGCCTCCTACGGCACCGCGAATTGGCGGCTCGATCGCCGATTCTTGACCGCCTCGGCATGCGTGAGAATGGGTCGGGCTGCCGTCCCTATGGGGTCCTCACGCTGCACCGGCCTTCGAATGTGGACGATCCTGAAACGCTGCGGGGCATTCTCAGTGCAGTGAACTCTCTGGCCGCAGAGATTCCTGTATTCTTCCCGGTTCATCCTCGAACCCGAAAGAATATTGAAAACTTTGGTTTGCGGCGATATCTGGGCGAAGCCGGAGGCAGAGCGGGGATCCTACCTCTGGAGCCGCTGGGCTATCTCGATTTTCTTTCACTCAATGACCACGCGCGGCTCGTGCTTACCGACTCTGGCGGAGTGCAGGAGGAAACCACTGTCCTCGGTGTGCCTTGCCTTACGCTTCGTGAGAACACGGAGCGGCCGGCAACAGTCGAGCACGGATCGAATCAAGTCGTGGGGGTCAGTTCAGATCGCATTCTTGCGGCGGGACGGCTGCTGCTGCAGAATCCCACGCGGTCCGCCCAACGCCCGCCGCTCTGGGACGGTCAGGCGGCGCCCAGGATCGTGACCATCCTCCGCAAACATCTCGAGAATTTCGCAGGCGATTTCTGACCCTATTGCAGTGTCGACTGCGATGTTTGAACGGCACACCCGCCTGTACCGTTGCTACAAGCCTGGTCGCTCAGAGTGGAAAAATAAACCTGGGAAGCTCCCGCCAGCGTTCCCGAGCCTACCGTGTTGTCGATAATGATTCCGCTGGTGCCTCCAGCCGCGGCTAGCGACGCTGTTCCCATCGCACCGAGGTTCGTCCACTTTAGAGTTGCGCCATCGCTGGTGACAGCACCGGCAGTTGAGCTGAAGACCGGCATCGTGCCGCCGGAAGTTCCTGCAGTAGTGACAAACTGAACGTTGTTGTTTCCGTCGAGAATCTTGGCGTGCAGTGCGTACGCATGACTCGGCACCCATCCAGCCAGGGTGAAGGCAGACTGCGGTCCCTGATTCAACCAGTGCACCGTGCCGTCCGTGGTTGAGTGGCCAATGATCGTGCTCCACCCCGGTGCAGCGGCAGCAGAGGTGCCGGCAATGCTCACAACTTGAAGCTGAAAGTGCGTGTCAAGGATTTCCTGACCAACGGTATAGGCGGTCAAAGGCTTCCAGGGCGTGTCCTTGAAATTAAATACGCACCCACCAGCCGCGCACGTTGAGGCAGCTCCGCCGTTTTCGGGACTGGCGAATATCCACTCGGTCCCTCCGGCGACGTTCGGATTCGCTACGTCCGTTACTGGAGAGCAGGGCGTAGTGCTGGTAGACAGCACTGGACCGGCAGTTCCGAGGCCGTTCATTGCACCTGCAACAATTGCGACCTGATACAAGATGGGCGGCCCACCCGTGTTGCCGCAGACATACAAATTTCCGGTGGCGTTGACGGAATTTTCGTAAGCGCTGTCAAAAGCGCCGATGTACAGCGGGTTGGGCGCGTTTCCGGGGATGGTGCTGGCTCCGACAATCGACTCCGATCCAGTGTTGCCGGCAATGAAACTTGTGCTGAGTTGGTAGACGGCCGTGCAGTCAGTCGTCCCACTGAGGCAACTGCCGCTTCCGTCGCTTGACGCGAAGACAAAGACCAGTCCGGCAGTGGAATCGACGATCGGGCCTTGCACGATTCCGGCCCCCCCTTCGGCAGCAGAAAAATCCAACTGACCCGAAACAGTCACGGCCGCGGTCGACGAGTCGACACGATATAAAAATCCGCCCGTGTCCGCTACAAAGATATTTCCCGAACCAAAATCGTGAACTGGACTGCCTAGCGCCGTCGGAGAACCGGGATTCACTTGTACGGGCCACCCTCCGGTTCTTATATCGGTTGGCACCCCATTGAATACTGGCGTCATCTTATGGAGCCAACCCGAGTCGTCTCCGACATACATTGTGTCGTTGGAGTAATCGTAGAAAACAGAGGAAGCGGTGTCGGCGTCAGGGACGCCACCCAATGCCCTCAGTTCGATTGTTGTCATGCAAGGGGCGGTGCAGGAGGGATACGCAGAGAGCGCTGTTCTCGGAAGTGTTGTGGGATGGGTAATGCTGTCAGTAGTGGAGGCCGCCCATTTCACGAGGATCAAGCTCCCCACGCCCCCTACCGTCCCCACAAAGGCTACTTGCGAACCATCCCTCGATAACACGGGAGAAGTGTTGATGGTGTAGCCATTGTTGTAGGCCCAATAGACCGTGGGTACCGTGCCAGTGCATCCCGAATAAAGATTGTCGAAAGCGACGATATCGGCCCGGCCAGCGACTCCATAAAGGCCGGTGCTGTAAACGACAAAATCGGGTTGAGTCGCGCCGGAACAGTTCGCGGTAGTCGTTTGAAGAGAATATTTCGCGGGATAGTTGGCAGCGCCGACACTCCCACCCGTTCCCAAATCCTGCGACCAGT
>Ga0210399_10002326_pt1 | contig 14824 bp, 15 predicted proteins | sample IncBWC14MmetaG_FD_150865 | JGI IMG/M metagenome (GOLD analysis project Ga0210399, IMG submission 150865) | Forest soil microbial communities from Barre Woods Harvard Forest LTER site, Petersham, Massachusetts, United States - Inc-BW-C-14-M | ecosystem: Environmental > Terrestrial > Soil >... | reverse complement strand
TCCCTCGATTGCCCTCCTGTGGGGCCCAGCCCAGCTTACCACCCTGAAAATGAGACGAGCGGGAGTGTGCTATCGTTACTCATTCAAGCATTAAAACCGCAGAGTAGGCAGGTTTTCTGGTCAAGCGTAAATCCAACCCGGACTTTTCCGAGGCTCTGAAGAAGAACAGGGAAGTTGTGCAGGAGCGCGTCTACGTGCCGCTTGAGGACGAGTTGCGCGCGCACGACGTAGAGGGCCGACCGGTGCGGCAGAATCGTGCCGTTGGTAACGCGCATGGCTCGGCTGCCGGCGCGGCTCCTGCGCATGAAGACGAATCTCCTTCCACCGGCCCGACCATGGAGCAGATCTTCGGCCCCGGCGGATTCCTGGAACGCAGCATGATCGGCGGGTACGAGCATCGGTCCGCGCAGTTGCAGATGGCGGAGGCGGTGCATGACGCGTTTGCCAAGCACCATCACACGGTCGTCGAAGCGGGCACGGGTACCGGAAAAACGCTGGCGTATTTGCTGCCGGCTATTTGCAGCGGACGCCGCGTGGTGATCTCCACGGCCACCAAATCGCTGCAGGAGCAGCTTTATCAGAAGGACGTGCCGTTCCTGCAAAAGCATTTCGCGCCAAACCTGAAGGTGGCGGTGATGAAGGGCCGCTCCAACTTCCTGTGCCTCTCGAAAATGCACGCGCTGGCCGACCAGCCGATGCTGAAGGGCATGGAGGAGGTGGACGCGTTCCGGCAGATTCGCGACTGGTCGAAACTCACGGAAACTGGCGACCGCACCGAGCTAACCTTTTTGCCGGACGATTCGGAATTGTGGTCGCGCATTGACGCGCGCCGCGACACCTGCACCGGGAAGAAGTGCCCGGAATTTGAGAAGTGCTTCCTCACGCAGATGCAGAATCGCGCCAAGGAAGCCGATCTGATCATCGTGAACCATCACCTGTTCTTCGCCGACCTGGCGCTGAAGCAGGACGATTTTGGAAGCATCCTGCCGGAGTATTCAGCGGTGGTGTTCGACGAAGCTCACGAGATGGAAGACGTCGCCAGCGATTATTTCGGCCAGCAGATTTCGAACTACCGTTTCGAAGAGCTGGCGCGCGATGCCGACCACGCCATGCGGCTGACCAAAACCGGCTCGCCGACGCTGCTCCGCCGCACGCAACGCATCCGCGAAAAGAGCCGCGCGTTTTTCGACAGCTTCCCGCCGCGCGACGGCCGCTTTCCGTTTACACGGCAGGAGCGCGAAGCCTTCCTCGAGCAGCACCGCGAGGCCTACGACGCGTTGCTGAACGCCTGCAAGGCCATGGAAACGGAGTTCGCCGCGCTGACGCAAAAGCCGGAAGAGCTGACGCGCATCGCCCGCCGAAGCTTTGAAATCCGGCAGGAATTTTCTTTCCTCTTTGAATCCAACGAAAAGAACTACGTCTACTGGTTTGAGCGCCGCAACAAAGGTGTGTTCCTCGCCGCCACGCCAATCGACATCAGCCAGATTCTCCGCGAGAAACTCTTCGAGGCCTTCGATACCGTGATTCTGACCTCGGCGACCCTGACAGTCGCCGGCCGCTTTGAGTTCATCCGCCAGCGCCTCGGGCTCGACCATGCAAAAGAATGCGCGCTGCCGCCAGAATTCGACTTTGAGCAGCAAGCGTTGCTGTATCTCCCACAGAAAATGCCGGACGTGCGCGACGCGGGGTTCGCCGGGAAGGCCGCCGACGAGATTGTGCAGCTTCTGGAGTTGAGCCAGGGGCGCGCCTTCTGCCTCTTCACCAGCTACTCGCAGATGAATGATCTCTTCGAGCGGGTGCGCACGAGGGTGGACTTTCCACTGATGCTTCAGGGGACCGCACCTCGCTTCGTGCTGCTTGAGCGCTTCAAGAACACGCCAAACGCAGTTCTCTTCGCCACCGCCAGCTTTTGGCAGGGCGTCGATGTGCCGGGCGAGCAACTGTCCTGCGTAATCGTGGACCGTTTGCCGTTCGCCGTGCCCAGCGACCCGATCGTGGCCGCGCGCGTCCGCGCGTTGCAGGACGAAGGCCGCAATCCCTTCTCTGAGTTTCAGGTGCCGGAGGCCGTCCTGGCGCTAAAACAGGGCTTCGGACGGCTGATTCGCGCCAAGACCGACCGCGGGGTGCTGGCCCTGCTGGATACGCGAATCCAACGGATGCCCTATGGTAAAATTTTCTTGGAGTCGCTGCCCCGGTACCGGAGGACCAACGATCTGGAGGATGTATCCCGGTTCCTTTCCGCGGCCAGCCCTGCCTGAAGAGCATCGTCCCCAGGGAAGAAGAGGAAGAGAAAGCCAGCTATGTTTCAAGTGAGTGTGGAAGATACGTTTTCGTCGGGGCACGCCCTGCGCGGTTACAAAGGCAAATGCGAGAATCCCCACGGGCACAATTACCGCGTGCAGGTCACGCTGGAGGGGCCGCAGCTTGACAACATCGGGCTGCTGATCGATTTCACGCAATTAAAGCATGCGATGCGCGGACTGATCGCGCGGCTGGATCACCAGTTCATCAATGATCTGGAGCCGTTTACCACCGTGAATCCCTCCGCGGAAAACCTGGCCAAATATTTTTACGATAATTTGACCAGCCAGCTTACCGGTTTGCCGCCAGGCGCGAAATTGAAAGACGTGGTGATCTGGGAGACCGACACCGCCATGGCGCGCTACAACCCATAACGGGCCGTAGCGGGCCGGGCAGGGAACTGGGGACGCAATGAACCGTTCACTTCTGATCATCCTGATCCCGGCGCTGCTGGTGGCTATCGGGTACGTTGTGGTGCTGCGGATGATGGGCTTCTCGCCCGGGTATCCCCGGCTGATTATCGCCATGGCGCTGTTTTTTGGCGGGATTTACTGGCTTTCGAAACGCTCGGGTAAAAAGGCAAAAACCGGCAGCTAGCAGCGTCCCGAAAGCAGCTGAATTCGGACTTTTGGCCAAGCAATAGATCCAAATAGAGTTTCAAATGTTTATTACTGAAATTTTCAAATCCATACAGGGCGAAGGAACGCGCGCCGGCCTACCGTGCATTTTCGTGCGCCTAACCGGCTGTAATCTGCGCTGCAACTGGTGCGACACCGCCTACGCCTTTCACGGCGGACAAAAGGTGAGTGTGGACGAAGTGATGGAGCGCGTCGAATCGCTTAACCGGCGCCCGGACGGCAGTGCCGCCGGTGTCTCTCTGGTTGAACTTACGGGCGGAGAACCGCTATTGCAGGAAGAAATTTATCCTCTGACGGAGCGGCTGCTTGCAGCGGGCTACACCGTGATGATTGAGACAAGCGGTGAGCGGTTCATCGGGCGTTTGCCAAAGGAAGTCATCAAGATCGTGGACGTGAAATGCCCGGACTCGGGCGAGCCGAATACGTTTGACCCGCGGAATCTTGAAGAATTAAGCGCGAACGACGAAGTGAAATTCGTTATCTCCAGCCGCAAAGACTATGAGTTCGCACGGGAATTCAGCTGTGAGCATCGGCTGATGGAACATGTGCGTGAGGTCTTGTTCTCGCCGGTCCATGACGATCCAAATGGAAAATGGAGCGGCCTGGAACCGCGTGAGCTGGTGGAATGGATGCTCGAAGACGGATTGCGGGTACGATTGGGTTTGCAGCTTCACAAAATCGTGTGGGACCCCGTCATGCGCGGCGTGTAGGACAAAATTCGAGGGATACGCTTCGTGGGAAAAGTTGATGCCATCGTTTTGCTGAGCGGGGGAATGGATTCGTGCGTCAGCGCAGCCGAAGCGCTCCATAAGCACGGGCGCGGCCACACGGCGCTACTCCACGCCAGTTATGGCCAGCGGACAGAGGCGCGGGAACTCCGAGCATTTTCCGAGATCGCAGAATTCTACGGCGTGCAGGAAAAGCTCCCGGTCCGGCTGGACTACTTCCGGGCCATCGGGGGATCCGCGCTGACCGATGCGAAGATTGCCGTTCCCGAAAATGAGTTGGATGCGCCCGGGCCTGGCGGTAGCGCGATCCCTGTGACCTACGTCCCCTTTCGCAACGCGCATTTTCTGAGTGTGGCGGTCAGTTGGGCGGAAGCGACCGGGGCGGGCGCCATTTACATTGGAGCCGTCGCCGAAGACAGTTCAGGGTACCCTGATTGCCGGCCCGAGTATTACGAGGCATTTCAAGAGTTGATACGCCGGGGAACGCGTCCGGAGACAAGAATTGAAATCGTGACACCAGTGATAAAGCTGAAAAAGAGCGAGATCATCCGGCGCGGCGTGGAACTGGGCGCGCCGCTGCAATTGACGTGGTCCTGCTATCAGGGAGAGGACTTGGCCTGCGGAACTTGCGACAGTTGCCTGCTGCGTTTGCGGGCGTTTACCGAAGCTGGTTTCCGGGATCCTATCGCTTACCGTACGAAATCTCGCGTGGGGGCCGCAGAATGAAGTCGTGGCGCTTGGATTCCCGGCGATATGAGAGATAATGGTGCAAACCGGCCAGCGGACCGAGGCCGGCGCTCCTCCACAACAAAAGGAGAATAGGGCATGGTGAAATGGACGAAGACGTACGCGCTCGCTGCAATTCTGGCGTTGGGGATGCTGGGATGCTTTGCAACGCGCGCGGCCGCGCAAGAATCAAAGATGACCGGCACGATCATCGACTTCGATGGAAATCCGTGGGCCAATCTTCCGGTAAAGATCAAGAGCGATCAAGGCGTGACAACCGAATCGAAGACGGATGCGAGCGGCAAATTTTCGTTCACGGGCCTGAAGAACGGCAAGTACACTTTCACGGTGCAACCTCCCCAGATGCAGACTCCGTTCGAAGTCCCGATTGAGGTGCGTGGCGCGGACACTCCCCCGATTAATATCAATTTCAAGGAAATTCTGGAGAAGCAGAACCCCGAGGCGGCTGCGAAGTACAAAAAACAGCAGGAAGAGCAGAAGAAATTCTCTGGGATGAAGGAGCAATTCGCCAAGGGTGTGGCTCTGCTGGATCAGGAGCGCGCGGCGAAAGCCGAGGTCGCTAAGGCTCTGCCCGACCAGAAGGAGGCGGCCAAGGCCAAGGTCGCCGACCTTTCCACACAGGCCGTGACTGCGTTTCAAGATGGGTTGAAAGCCGCACCAGAGAAGGATCCAAACATTCACCTGTTCTGGGCGCGCATGGGCGAGGCCTACGACCTGGCGGGACGCAACGACGAAGCGATCAATGCCTACCAGCAAGCAATTGCGGCAAAGCCGGACAATCCGAGCTACTACAACAACCTGGGAAATATTCTGGGGCGTACAGGCAAGATCGACGAGGCGCGCGCCGCATACACCAAATGCGCGGAACTTGATCCGCCGAATGCGGCAATGGCTTGGCGCAATTTTGGCATCAGCTTGTATCAGGCGCAGCGCATGACGGAGGCCATCGAGCCGCTGAAGAAAGCCACGGAACTTGATCCGAAGAATGCGCAGGCCTGGTATCTACTTGGCGCGTGTATGGTGGCGGACCCTTCTATTTACAAGACTGTTGGCAGCAAGATCGAGGTGACGCCAAGGCCGGGAACGATTGAGGCGTACCAGAAGGCCATAGAGTTGGATCCGAACGGGCCATGGGGCACGCAGGCCAAGCAGGGCCTTGAGCAGCTCCAACAATTGACTGGCGGCATCGAGACCAAAGTCGGCAACAAGAAAAAGAAGCCGTAAACCAGAAGCCACAAACACTTGTTGCTATTTTAGAAGACGGCTCCATTTCGGCGGGGCCGTTTTTCTTTTTAGCGGTGGGTTAGTGTCCCGGTCACTTTCGTGCGGCGAAGCGACCAGGAAAAAATCAGAACGGAGGAGGGCAGGAGGACCGCGCCGAAGGCGAGCAGGATCAGAAGGGGGCGTCCCAGGGCGAGGACATCGACGCCATTGAGAAGCGCGCCGCGCATGGCGTCCATGGCATAGGTTACGGGATTCAGGTGAGCCACAACCTGCAGCCACGGCGGCAAAATACTTACCGGAAAGAGCATTCCACCCACGACACTCGACACTCCCAGGATGAACCATTTGGCGGGATTCCCACGTTTGAAAAGGAGAAGATACGCCGCCGAGAGCACGCCAAGTCCGGAAAAGGCCAACAGGGTGGTGAGGAGCACGGCGAACACGGCTGGCCAATTTGCTGCCCGCAGCGGAAAATCAAATAACACCGCTGCCCATCCGAGGTAAACCGCGATGCGCAGCGTCGTCGCGACGAAAGGATAAAATGCCGAACCAATCAGCATAACGGGCAAGGAAACTTGTGTGACCAGCAGGGGTTCCAGCGTTCCGGCGTCGCGCGCTTCCTGGAGGCTGCGGTCAAAGGTATCCAGCGCTGCGTTGAGGTAGTCAAAGAAAACGAAACCGGCCAGCGAATAGGCGAAGTACGTTTTTCCCTGGGGAAGGGCATCGCGCAGCGCCGGCGAGTCCACGAACCGCGCAACGTAATAAAACATCGCGGCGCCAAAAAGCGCTTCGGCCGCTTCCAAAATAAACGGGCTGCGATAGGTGCTGGCGATCCGCAAATCGCGCTGGAAGAACAGGAAAATGTCGCGGAGGATTTGCCTCATTCCGGTGTCGACTCCCCCGCGGAGTAGAGATGCCGGCCCGTGAGCCGCGCGAATGCTTCTTCGAGGGAAGAGGACAAAGTCCTGGCCCTGAGCGTGGTGGGAGTATCGAATGCCAGAAGTTTGCCTTCGTCGAGGATGGCCACGCGGTCGGCGAGGAGTTCGATTTCCTGCATGGTGTGGGAGGCAAACAACAGCGAGGTGTCTTTCCGCGCCAGAACTTCCGTTTTCAGGAAATGCCGGAAATCTGCGGCCGCGATGGCGTCGAGGCTGCGCGTCGGTTCATCCAGCAGCAAGACTTTCGGTTGATGGAGCAAGGCGCGAAGCAGGCTGAGGCGCTGGATCGTGCCGCTAGAAAGCGCGCGCGCCTGGCGGTCCAATACCCCGCGCAATCCGAACCGTTCGCCCAGGCTTTCGATGCGGCTGGCGCTGAATTCATCGGAGAGATGGTTCAAGCGGCCAAAGAAGCCCAGATTCTGGCGGCCAGTCAGCCGTGCGTAGAAACCAAGGTCGCTGCCCGCGTGATAGCCGATCTGGCGCCGCACGGCCGCGGGTTCGAGCGTAGTATCGTGCCCGGCCAGGGAAGCGGTGCCGCGGGTCGGCAACAACAGCGTGGCCAGGATGCGAAGCAGGGTTGTTTTCCCGGCTCCGTTGGCGCCGAGCAATGCCACTGCCTCGCCTTGTTTTATTTCAAGGGAAATGCCGCGCAGCGCAGGGGATGTGGGCGGGGCAAACGGCTGAAGATAAGCGCGCCAACCACTGAGCGCCGGCGGAAACCATTTCTCCAGGGAATCCAGGATGATCGCGGGGTCGGACACTCTCGAATTTATAGCGTGTCTCGCAACAGAAGACAAATCCGGGCGGGATGCTTCGCTCCGATCACCGAACGTGACAGTCTGAAGCAAACCCCGGTAAGATACCCATATACTCCCGGAATCCGCGTCCCAGGCAGGAGCCCAGAGAATGGTGGAATTGAAAATGCGCGCGGTTGTGCCGCCGCACGTGCTGATCCGGCAACTCGACGGGGAATCCGTGCTGCTGAATCTGGAAAGCGAGCGGTACTTTGGCTTGGACGCCACCGGCACGCGGATGTGGGAACTGGTGACCTCGCAGCCATGCATCGCCCTGGCATTAGAAAAACTACAGGAAGAGTATGAGGTGGAACCCGAGGTATTGCAGAGTCACCTTACGCAACTATTGAGCGGGCTTGTGGAGAACGGCCTGCTGCAAGTGCAGCCCGCAGATGTGGGAACCACTCCAACGATATAGGGCGCTGGATTCTGTATCACGGCGAATGTTCCGGCGCGCCTCGATTCTTTTGCCGTTGGTGCGGTGTTCGCTGCACTTGCGCGGTTACGGCAAAACGTACACTTCTCTCCAAAAGCGCGTTCAATTCCAGGCCGAGGGAAGGGAAACCCTCCCAGACGTGCGAGAAGAAGTGCAGCTCACGTGCCGCATGGTGCGCGCCGCCGTGCGCTACTCGCTCGCCCAATTTAGCTGCCTGGAGGAATCGCTGACTCTCTGGTATTTGCTGCGCAAACAGGGAACCCCCGCGTGCCTGCGTATCGGTGTCCGCAAAGAAAAAGAAAAGTTCGAGGCCCACGCCTGGGTGGAGCATGCCGGCGAAGCGCTGAATCAGACCGAGGAGATGCACCGGCACTACGCGGCATTCGAACAGGATCTCCCCGAACCGCCGGTGGAGCAACCGTGAGTGGATTCTTCGGTATGCTGCGCACCGATGGCGCGGCTGTGCAGCCGCGATTCCTGAATGAAATTACACAACACCTTCATTTTCGCGGGCCGGACGGCTGCCAGACATGGGCAAAGGATGGCTTGGGCGCTTGCTTCGCGTATCTGGAGACTGGAGCGCGCCACCAGTCTCGCAGCCAGCCCGTAAGGCTCGCGGAGCGCTACACCCTGCTCGGTGAAGTGCGACTCGATGCACGAAAACAACTCATCGAGGAATTACAGGAACACCGGACACCGGCGGCCGAGGAATCTTCCGACCAGGAATTAGTGCTTCTAGCGTGGAGCGTGTGGGGAGAAGGAATACTAGCCAAATTATTGGGCGACTTTTCATTCGCGATTTGGGACGCTTCGCGGCAATCACTTTTCTGCGCCCGGGATTTTGCGGGGGCCCGGCCTTTTTTTTACGCCTGGCGCGATGGGGTTTTCCGCTTCAGCAATACGCTGAACATGTTGCGGGTGAATCCTGGAATATCCGATGCCCTTGACGATTTGTTCGTGCACGATTTCCTGCTGACCGGTTTATGCAGCGATCCCGCGCGCACCGTTTGGCGAGATCTCCGGCGGCTGCCCGCCGGACACCGGCTGATTCTTTCTGGCGGAGAACTCCAGCTGAAGCGGTTCCTGAACTTGCCGATTGAGGAGCCGTTACAGCTGAAAAAGGCCGACGAATATCTGGAACACTATCGTGACCTGTTGGGGCAGGCGGTTGCAGACCGATTGCCCGAGGGAAAAGTCTCGCTCTACCTGAGCGGCGGCTTGGATTCAGGTTCCGTGTGCGCCACCGCCGTTCGAATTGCCAGAGAGAGGGATAATTCCCCGGCACTCAAGGCGTTCACGATCAGTTGGCGGCCATTGTTTGACGATCCTGAGCCGCGGTTTGCGCAGATGACTGCGCGGCATCTTGGCCTGGCTCACGAAATTCTGGAAGAGAATTCCATTCGTCCCAATGAGCGCGAGGCAGCGGCGATCTCGCCTGAGCCCACCGGCGAATTTTTTCTTGATCGAGACCACCGCTTCTACCAAAGCATCTCCCAGCACGCGCGCGTAGTTCTTTCCGGGGACGGCGGCGATGACGTTTTATCGGGGCAGTCGTGGCCTTACCTCAAGCATTTATGTAGTGGTGGCGAGTGGAGAGGCATCGTCAGGATCTTCGGTGGATATCTCGGCACACACGGACGTTTTCCTCCTTTGCGCGGCGGATTTCGAAACAAAGTCCGCCGCTGGTTGGGCGCGCAGGACGCCCCTCAACAATTGCCCGCGTGGTTGAATGATGAATTTGCAAAACGCAACCGCGCGGACTCCCAGGAGCGCTTCCAGGAGCGTCCGCCTGTCGAAGAGCACCCGCTGCACCCTGATGCCTACCGTGCCCTGCACTCGGGGTATTGGGCCAGCGTCCATGAAAATGAGGACGCGGGCTGCACAAGAGTGACTCTCGAATCGAGAGCTCCTCTGCTCGACCTGCGCATCTTGCGTTTTCTTTTGCGCCTGCCCCCCGTACCCTGGTGCATGAACAAGGAACTCAGCCGCAGAGCCATGCAGGGTAGATTGCCAGACAATATTCTGATGCGGCCCAAGGCGCCGCTCCTGGAAGACCCGGTGAAAGTGTGCTGGCAGAGAGATGGGTGGCGGCCAAATCCCGGGGAAAAACCACCGAAAATGGTCCATGAATTCGTAAGATGGGAAAACTGGCGTGCAACTTTAGAGAATTCGAAGGGTTACTTTCCGTACGAGTATCTTTATCCGCTCTCTTTTTCGCTGTGGCTGAAAGCCATTGAAAAGGGAGGGGGGATTGAGTAGAGTGCTAGTCAAGGGGCATGAATGAAGCAGCCGTCTAAGCGATCCGATAAAAAGCCTTATCAACCACCTAAGCTGCTTGTTTATGGCGATCTAGCGGAAATGACCAGGGCCGTCGGCACGAAGGCAAAGCTCGACGGGGGCTCAAGTCCGCGGAAGCGACGTACCGGACGCTGACCCCCGCGCACAGCGCCACCGCAGCGAAAAATAGATCCCTTTGAGTTATTCCTACCGAGCTTACGGCTTTGGAATCAACTCCTCCTGCCGAATTGCGGGACTCCAATCGGCTCCTTTGCCACAGGCGGAGATTGGTTTGTGGTTTGAAGACGGCCCGGAGCCGGACTGGGTCAGGAAATTACTCGCGCTTCCAGCGCGAATCCTATCCCACCGATCTGAACCCGCAGGCTCTGCCGATCCCTCCTTCATTCTGACCCAGCGCGGGGAACTGGAAGGCTTCCAACTTTCCTATTCGGACGGCACGCGCTTTGTCGTGGACGGCGCTGCGGGACACATATGGGGAACTTACCAGCCCCCGCTGACCGCGGAAGACATGGCCACTTATTTCCTAGGGCCGGTGCTGGGCTTCGTGTTGCGGCGACGCAATATTACGTGTTTGCATGCGAGCGGGGTCGAGATGCGAGGCCGCGCGGTGTGTTTCTGTGGCGACGCAGGCTACGGAAAGTCGACCACCGCTGCGGCGTTGGCTCTGCGCGGGCTTCCGGTGCTGGCCGAAGATATCGTGGCGCTCGAAGAGAGCGACGTCGAATTTTGCGCGGTGCCTGGTTATCCCCGCGTCTGCCTATGGCCGGAAAGCGTGCGCATGTTGCTGGGCAGCGATGACGCCCTGCCGCAGCTGACGCCGGTGTGGGAGAAACGCTACCTGGACCTGGACGGGCGGCGCGCGAAGTTTTCGGAGACGAAATTGCCGTTGGGCATTTTGTATCTGTTTGCGCCACGCAGCAGCGAGCAGGGCCCGCCCCGCGTTGAAAAACTCAGTCCGCGCGAGGCTTTGCTCGAGCTCGTTCAAAACACATATATGAACTGGATCCTCAACCGGGAACAGCGCGCGAACGAATTCGACACCCTGTGTCGGCTGGTCCAGCGAGTGCCTGTGCGCCGCATCGTGCCGCATTCCAATCCCGAGAAAATCGCCGGCCTCTGCGAACTGATTTTGCAGGATGCGTCGGCCATACTTTCTTCCCCAACAATCCCATCGTCGCCCAACGCTCCTTAACGCTTTCAATCCGGGGGCCTACAATCCAACCGTGCCGGTAGGAGTCTCCAAAGGACAGCTCCTGTCGGCGGCTGAATCGCCGGTGTACACTGGCAAACACCCTTACAGGAGAAACTTCTGACGGCCATCACTCCATTCGGAGCAAAGCCTTTCGATCATGAATGGAAGTTTTTGTGCGCATGTGCTTCCCCTTCGCCCTTGCCCGCCGCCTGGATTTCTACACTTGCGGCGAATCTGGATTGGAACCTGGCGCTGGAACTTGCCGAGGAACACAGCGTCCTGGGCGTGGTCGCGGCCCGTATGAAGGAGAAAGGGGATGTGGGAATGCCCCCTGACGCCTGGGAGAAACTCCAGGGCAGAATGCGGACGCAGCATCTTTTCTCCCTAAGCATGACCGCAGAGCTTTTTCGCATTCTAGACGCATTCGGGCGGGCGGGCATCGAGACCATTCTGGTGAAGGGCCCGGTCGTGTCGTTTTTGGCCTATGACGATCCTGCGGTGCGGAGTTATGTGGATCTTGATCTACTGGTGCGCGACCGGGCGATACTTGCTGCTTCCAGAATTCTGACCACGCTCGGATTCGAGGCCGACGTTCCGGAAGCGGCCATTCTCGCGGGCAAAATTCCCGGCGAGTATCTCTTCAAGCGGGCCGGCGCGCAGCAGATTGTGGAACTCCATACGGAAAAGACCTTTCGTTATTATCCGCGCCCAATGCGGATCGAGGACTTGTTCACGCGGCGACGGCGTGTGCCTCTGGAGGGGCGGGAAGTTCCCGCGCTCTGCCTGGAAGACGAACTGGTGCTTAATTGCATCCACGGCGCGAAGCATTTCTGGGAACGCCTGATGTGGCCCGCGGACATTGCGGCGATCGTGGCGCGCCACCCGGAGATTTCCTGGGAGCGCGTGCGGGAGGCGGCAAGGGACGTGGGTGCAGAGCGAACGGTGCATGTTGGCCTGGCCCTGGCCGAATCGCTGCTGGGCGTTGCCGTTCCGGCAGCGATGGCTGCCGGCACGAAGGCAGATGGGGCGGCGAGGGACCTGGTGCAGCAGGTGGAGGGCTGGCTGCCCACGGCGGGCTTTACGCCGCCGGCACTTCTGCGGAGAGCGATGTTCCGCCTGAAGATGGGTGGAGGCGGGCTTAGGGGCACGGCCTACCTGGTGCGATTATCGCTATCTCCGACTGAGGAAGACTGGACGGAAGGTGGCGAGGAGCGCGGGTCGCGCGTGTGGGAGGCGATCAAAAGGCCGTTTCGGTTGATGCGCAAGTATGGCCAGGACGGATAAGGAGATTTGCGGGATTCCCGATCAGGAAAACTTGATTGCAAAAAAAAGGGAGGCCCGGCTCAGAAACATTGCGAGCCGGGCCGTTGTGTCTGCATGGGAATCAGATATTGGTGCGTTCGGAAAGGAAATGCTCTTCTTCCTCTTTCTGTTGCGGGAGTTCGACGGACAACGTAACCCCGGTCTTGTTCCGGAGCACGCCCAGCTTGATGCTCTTATCTTTGTGGTTGGTCAGCAATTTTTCGCGCAATTCACTCGCGTTGCGGATGCGCTCGCCGTTCAGGCTGGTGATTACGTCGCCCACCTTCAGCCCGGCTTTTGCCGCGGCGGAGTTCGCAAACACGCCGCGCACCAGCACCCCTTCGCCATCGGGAGCGCCAAAGTAATTGCCGAAGTCGCCTTCCAGGTTTTCCGCATCAATCCCGAGAACCGGGCGTCCCGGAGAAACCATGGAGAATGTGCGGAGGTGTTCGAGTCCGGACAAGTCCGGCATTGCCGGCATGGTCGGCATCTGAAATGCGAATGACTTCGGCCCATCCGCGAACACTTTCATGTTGCCGGCTTCCTGCCTTCCTACCGTGACTTTGATGCTTTGGGAACGGCCGTCACGCCACACCGTAAGGTTTGCCGTGCGGCCTGCGGGAATTTCGTGAATCATGCGGCGAAACTGCTCGGTGCCTTCGATGCGCTGGCCGTTAATTTCCAGCACCACGTCATTTTCTTTCAGGCCGGCCTTGGCCGCCGGGCTGTCAGGAACGATCTTCCCGAGAAGCGCGCCGCGCTCTTCGGGGAGCTTCAGAGCCTTCATCTTATCCGCTGAAACCTCAGAGACGCCCACACCCAACCAGCCGCCGCCAGAGCCCATGAAAACCTGAAGATTGTCGTCGTCCGCAATTTTCGGTTCGTCAAACTCCCGAACCATCGTGTCGCTGTCCCCGGCTTCGTTGACCAGGACGTAGACCTCGTTGTCCAGCGGATCCGTCTGGATTCTGATCTCAGGTTTTACCTGGATTTGCGGCTGCGAAACTTCCTGGTTTGAATTTTGGGTTGCTGGGGCAGAGTTGACCGATTCTTTCCTTTGGCTGGAAGAACCCGGTAAAGCAATTAAAGCAATGCTCAACGCGCCCAAGCCCATGCTTGTCCACATTTGCCGTTGATTCATGATTGGTTTCTCCTTCGTCTGGTTAGACGCAGGAGAAGCTAAATGGTCGACCGGAGAGCGACGACGCGGATAGCGCCATTCACGGTTCCAAGCCGGATTGGGGCGCCGCCCTTGCCCAGCCGTCCCTTCAGGATGCGAGGCTGGATGGCCCCTTCCATGACGAAGGGGAGTTCGGTGGAGAAGCTTCCGTTCATGCACCGGGCTTCCAGGTCCGCCTGCGAATCCGCGGGAATGGCCAGCAGCACGGAGCCGTTGGTGGTTTCCGCCATAGTGCCATGCAAATCCGCGGGATGCTTCAGCTCGACGTAAACGTTTCCGTTCGTCGTACGCGCTCGCAGGTTGCCGCTGCTTTCATAGACTTCAATGTTTCCATTGACGGTATGAAGGTCGCCCAGCGACTCGAGGTCTTTCACGCGCAAAGTTCCGTTCACCGTGTTGATGTGCTTCAGGAGGATATGCCGCGGCACATGGACCGTGTATTCCACGGCAACTTCAACGCCCTCTTCCGAAGGGTACCGCGTGGAGATGGAAAGGCTGTCGGGGCTGGAGTTCACGTCAATCGAGACCAGGTCCAGCTTGGATTCCTTGTCGGTGGTGGTCTTCACCGCGCGCACCTCCACCTCATCCTTGTCCCAGCCCTCGATACGCACCGTCCCATTGATGTTGCTGAGCTCCAGGGTGCCGTCGGGCTTCAGGTGGTATGTCTGCGCAAATTCGCGCGTCACCCCGAAACACGCCGGAACGGAAAACAGGGACACGGCCAGAAGTGTCAGACCAATCGAACGGCTTACGGAGCGAAACTTCATACAGCCTCCTTCGCGGACAATTCGAGTACCACCCCGGGACGACCGACAAATCCGAACCGCTGACCCCACCCTACACACTAGCGGAGCTGGAAGTTAAAAGCCAATGTTGAAATTAGGTCCACCTTCTTGCCGCAAATGTCACCCGGATTCACTCGCCATTGGCGCACCGCGGCTCGAGCCGCCTCTACCAGCGCCGGCTCCCCTTCTATAACCTTTTCTACTTCGAGTGTTCCATCCGTTTTCGCTCGCACCTGCAGCCGCACCACGCCTTGAATACCC
>Ga0210399_10002324_pt1 | contig 14830 bp, 13 predicted proteins | sample IncBWC14MmetaG_FD_150865 | JGI IMG/M metagenome (GOLD analysis project Ga0210399, IMG submission 150865) | Forest soil microbial communities from Barre Woods Harvard Forest LTER site, Petersham, Massachusetts, United States - Inc-BW-C-14-M | ecosystem: Environmental > Terrestrial > Soil >... | reverse complement strand
TGATCGGATTTGACCCGACCTGATCGAAATTGCCCGGATTTGATCGAAATTGCCGATGCGCTCCAAAATTCCCGGCAAAGTCTCCCAGCAACCCCATGCGCGTCATCTAACGCGCTCAGCCACCTCTTCCGTAAGCCTGAGACTCCGCTGCCGCTCTATCCATTGAATCTGTGTTGCAGTTTCGAGGGATGGCGTTGAGACATTCAATTTGGGTGGCGGAACATCGAACGGCCCAAATCGTTCCCGAGAATAGCTGAGAAAAGAATGCATTCCAGCAGCTTCGTGGCAAGCAGAACAACTTCTCAACACTGTCCCGCCAAAACGCTCAGGGGCCTCTTCCTCTTCGAATGGATCCGTTCCGTGCGAAAGGAAGAACGTGAATTCTTTCTCTCCCTGACCAATCGCCCTTAGGCCGCCCGCCTGTCCCGAGAACAATCTCTCGCGGCTCAGTGTGAATTCGAAGAAATCTTGAGAGTGATCCCGAGTTCCCCCTAAATCGAAATGAATGGCCCGATACACTCGTAGCTGCACGCTTTCGGTTAGGTGCGTAGCGATCGGATGACCGCTAGCGTCGCTCAGAACCATTTGCCGAACGAGCCCCATGCGAGTGCCGATCGGAAATTGCGGCGGTTCCGGGTACGGAAACAGCCCCGCAGGAAAACCGCCAGGATGCGGCCTTTCCTCGTTTGGCCCCCAGCCCTTCGGAATATTGCGAAGTTGTTCCAGATACTCCAGGGTTTTCGGTCTTCCTCCCGGCACTTGAAAGAAGACCAGAAAAACCGACCTGCCACGGAAGAATTCGAGATGTCTCGACGCAACAGGCCTGCCATGCTCTTCGCCCAGGCATATCCACGGTCCCGTGGGGTCGAAGAGGTCTGCGGGAAGAAATGCCCCGTTTGCATTCGCAGCGTCATACGCAACTGGAAAAGCGTGACTTAAAATGGCGTCGTTATAGTTGTCAGGCAGCTTGCCAATTTCATTCGCGGTAAGAGCCAATCTACGGATCACTTCAGCGATCCGCTTTTGCAATTCCGGGTGAAGCGGCCCATGTTCGTCGGATAGCGCCGCCAGCCACTCATAAACTCCCAGAAGATCGCGTTGAAACACCGCGCGTCTCAAGGGGTCTCGAACCAGGTTCTCCGAATGCTGCTGAAGAAACTCGTCCAGCAATTTCAAGGCTTCATCGTGCGAGGGACCACTGAGCAGATATTTGGTTTCTTCCCACAGGTAAGGATCAAGTTCGTCGCCCCCGTACAAATCGCCATTTCGCCCGCGTCTCACATAAAACAAACGAAACAGCCGGTTCCAAATCTGCTCATGATCGGGAGCGTATATTTCGAGATTCGGACGGGAAACGCCCTGTGGCTGGATCTGGTTCTGGCCCTGCGGCTGGCCATGGAGCTGGCCATGAGACTGACCGCGAACAACCTCAGTTTCGCCCACGCCCTGAACGCGTATCTGCGGACGCACAAGCGAGAAAAGGCTCATCACAAAAACGCCAGTTCCGAGACATGACGCCGCGATTCTCATAGCGCATCAAGGTTCCCAGCCTCGGGCATCGTACCCTTCTCCTATTTTCCACTCAATGACTTTGCAACCGATAAGCCGCTTTCGCCTTTATCTGAACTTTCAAATCTCCAATTTGAAATTCTTCTCCGCCCGGCGCCGGAGGGGCGGTGCGTGCATCCTGGCCACCGTCGGGGCGCAAAACAATGTAGCTCGCCTTTGCCCCCCTTTTACCGCCTATTAGAAATTCTTAAATCGCTGACTAGACATGGGTTGCCGTACGTTTTAATCGCGGAACCGTAGATTAACTTTCCTGCGCGTGGGTGGGATTTCTTCCGGAACTGCTTTCCACTGGTTTTCGGGCTGGCGGCTTTCGTGGTCGTTTTCGAGGTCATGTTGGTTGTCCTTTTGGGGGTTCGCGGCCGCAGGACGCGGGCGCGGTGTGGTGAGGTGGGAGATCGCTCGATTTGTCGTCAACCGGCTAGCGCCGGCCGACGTTCGCTTAGTCGCCTATCTCGGACCTCCTTATCGGGCTTTTGGCGCTTAGCGCCAATTAGCCAGATACAGAATAGCACTGGGACGGCACAGCGGGAGACTAGTCGGAAGTACAGGAAAGGTATAGGACAGGTTGGAATGAAGTCGGAAGGTCTCAACTCTGGAACTCAAGGGGTCGGGCGCCCGGCGATCTCATTTCGAGATTGGTGGTGATAATCCCTGTTCCCAACACCTATCTGCAAGGCCAGGTTTTTACGAACATCAAATAGGTTAGTTCCGAGTGATCCGTTACTCAGGCATAATCCCAGACGCTGATGGCTGTCACACATGGACAAGACACCATGCTCCGCCTCTTGCTATCAGAAAAGGCATGTTGTTGGTGCCCAAAACGAAAGGTGATGAGGATCATGAAGACTACGCTGATTCTTGCCGTGCTGCTTTTCGCGACGATGGCTGGCGCTCAGGGCAAATCGGATGAGGCGGCGATTCGGAGCATCCTGCAAGAGGAAGTGACTGCTTGGAACAAGGGAGATGCCCAAGCTTACTCGCAGCATTTCGCCGCAGATGGGACATTCACGAATATTCGGGGCATGTTCTTCACCGGCCACCAGGCGTTTCTCAACAGGCACGAAGAAATCTTCAAGGGGTCACTTGATCGTGATCTGCGCTCCTCCAATCTGGGTCTTGACAGTTGCCCGCAGGCAGATCATAATTAAGCACGCGTTTAATTACATGGGTGTTTAACCACCTGTGAGCAGCAATAAAACATTCCGAGCGCTGGCTGACCCAACTCGTCGGGAGATCCTCAATCTGCTTCGCCACGGTGAAATAACGGCCGGAGCTTTGGCTGAAAAGTTTGATATGACCAAACCTGCGATGTCACATCACTTCTCGGTGTTGAAGGACGCGGACCTCATCACCAGCCGTCGCGAAGGGCAGCAGATTTGGTATGGGTTGAATACCACCGTGGTGCAGGACTTCATGACGTGGGCGATGCACCTGATTCGGGACGGCAAGAAGAACAGAGGGAAACAACAATGAATGGCAAATACTATTTGGTCGGAATGTTGCTAGTCGCAGCGGTATTGGTGGCGACAGTGGTTGCATATCCTCACTTGCCAAGTTCGGTTGCCACGCATTGGAACATGCATAATCAGCCCAACGGCTACAGCCCAAAGTGGGCACTGTTTCTGACCGGGCCCGGCTTCATGTCGGGAATGATGCTTCTTATGTATTTCCTTCCCTGGCTCTCACCGAAAAACTTCGAGGTGGACAGCTTTCGGTCCAGCTATCTTCAGATTATGCTGATGCTGGTTACGATGGTGGCCTATTTTTCTGCTGTGATCCTGTGGGCGGGTGTCGGCCACCCCCTAAATGTTGGCCGCGCGATTGTTGGCGGAGTGTGCCTGCTATTTGCGTTGCTGGGGAATCTTATGGGGAAGATACGACGAAACTTCTACATCGGCGTTAGGACTCCGTGGGCCTTGGCCAACGAGCGAGTTTGGAATGCCACGCATCGCTTCGCGGCGAAGACATTCGTCGCAGGCGGTCTGGTGGGCTTGGTGCTCACAGCTGCTGGGCTGAATGGTCAGCCGGTGATTGTCGTTTTGATGGTCGGGGCGCTTGTTCCCATCGTGTATTCGCTCGTTTTTTATAAGCAACTGGAGCGGCGCGGAGAGCTCTGAGCCTACTTTCCACAAACCAGGATTTGCACATGGGTCAGGGTGGATTGGTTCAGGATAGATGTTGGGAAATCCTCTTCGCACCAGCTATCTCAGACTGAAATAGCTAGTGATAATCCCTGTTCTCGACATTTACCTAGAAATGGGCGGTTTTTCCACAGACGCAGTAATGACGATTTGACACAGAATGACTTTCGTGGAAAAAGCGTGGAGACAGAATCCGCTTTGAAGTTGGTACCAGCAGCCTCTATTGTCTGACGATTCGACAAAGGAAGGTCGGTCGTGCGCATTTTCATGGAGGGCCAAGAAGAGTGGCTCGAACCGTGTGGTGAAGTAATGGTCGTGATTGCCAAACTGATGATGGGTGGTGCATTCGTCTCTCTCTCTTGGGCGGTAGTCATTCGGTTGACGGGGCATCAGGCTTCAATCGAAGCTGCGGGGCTTTCCAAGCCAGCCATTTCGTCAATCGTGCTGTCGTCCCTATCCGTCGCGTTTTGGTTGGCGGGCAGATTCTCTATTTTCGTCGGAAGAAAAATGCACGAGCGCGGGATGAAACTCCCATAGCTTTGTGGCGTTCTTTCACTCGCTTAGGCAGGAATGTCGCTCCAACTCTAGATAGGTGTTGCGAAATCCTCTTATCACCACCTATCTCAACCTGAGATTGCTGCTGTTACTTTTTTCTGATGTTGGTTCCCTATGAGCTTTTTCACGCGAACCAAGCGAATACCTGTCCTGAGGGAAACCGATCGGCTTGCGGAAATGGCAGGAGACCAGCGGTACGAGAGGCGAAGTCAAAAGAGCCGGCGAAACGCCGGCGGTACGAACAGCGAATGAGTGTTAGAGCATTACCCGTCACCGCTGCACTGCTGCGCCCACCCCGCCGATTGTGTTAACGTTGTTGGCTCCGCAGCGGCACATTTTAACGTCGTACAACGACCCGACCCCTGCGAGGAGTCCCGAGGCGCATGAAAAATTCCTATAGCGGCGTGGCAGTTCCCTCAGAAGGCAAACCAATTACCTACGAAGGCGGCAAGTTTCAAATTCCCGCCCGGCCCATCATCCCTTTCATCGAAGGTGATGGTACCGGACGCGACATTTGGATTGCGTCGCGCCGCGTGTTCGACGCGGCCGTCGAAAAAGCCTTTGGCGGCAAGCGCAAGATCGCGTGGATGGAAGTTTTCGCGGGCGAAAAGGCCTTCAAACAGTTCAAAGAATGGCTCCCGACAGATACCGTCGACGCCTTCCGCGATTTCCGCGTCGGAATCAAAGGCCCGCTCACCACGCCTGTAGGCGGAGGCATCCGTTCGCTCAACGTCACGTTGCGCCAGGTGCTCGATCTCTACGCCTGCGTCCGCCCGGTGCGCTATTTCCACGGCGTGCCTTCTCCGGTCACGAATCCCGAGCGCATGAACGTGGTCATCTTTCGCGAAAACACCGAAGACGTCTACGCGGGAATCGAATGGCGCTCCGGCACTCCCGAAGCAAAAAAACTCATCGACTTCCTCAACAACGAAATGCTCGCGGGCACGACGAAGAAAGTCCGCGAAGATTCCGGCGTAGGCATCAAGCCCATCTCGCCCACAGGCACCAAGCGGCTCGTTCGCCGCGCCATCCAGCACGCGATCGAGAATCACCGCACGATCGTCACGCTGGTCCACAAAGGCAACATTCAAAAATTCACCGAAGGCGCTTTTCGCGACTGGGGCTACGACCTCGCCTGCGCCGAATTCCGCCCGCAGATCGTCACCGAGCGCGAAAGCTGGATTCTTGATAACAAAGACCAGAACGAGAGCCTCTCCATCGAGCAAATCGCGGCGATGATCGAGCCGGGGCTGAATCAAGCCAACGAAGCGTTTCAGAAAGCCGTGACCCTCGAAGTGAAGCAGACGCTCGACACCATTTACGCAACGCATGGCCATGGCCAGTGGAAAAACAAGATTCTGATCAATGACCGCATCGCCGACTCCGTGTTCCAGCAAGTGCTCACGCGCGCCGACGAGTATCAGGTGTTCGCCACGCCCAACTTGAATGGCGATTATCTTTCGGACGCTTGCGCCGCGCAGGTCGGCGGCCTCGGCATGGCGCCCGGCGCCAATATCGGCGACGGTTTCGGCGTTTTCGAAGCCACGCATGGAACTGCGCCGAAATATGCCGATAAGGACGTTATCAACCCGAGTTCCGTGATGCTCTCGGGCGCGATGATGCTCGAGTTCATGGGATGGAAAGAAGCGGGCCGCCTGATCGAAGACGGCATCGCGCGCACCGTCCGCCAGAAGCGCGTCACCTACGATCTCGAGCGCATGATGCCCGGCGCGAAAAAACTTAAAACGTCGGAGTACGCGTCCGCGATCATCGAGAACATGCAATCGGCCGTAGCAGCCGATTGAATTTCAAAACCACATCACATTCGACACACAAGGAGACGCAGCAATGCGCAAGAAAGTGACGGTCGTTGGTGGAGGCTTCGTCGGTTCCACAACGGCGCAACGGATTCACGACGCCGAGCTAGCCGACGTGGTGCTCACCGACATTCTCGACGGGCCGCCCGCCGGCAAAGCCCTCGACATGGCCGAGTCCGCCCCGATCCTAGGCACCGACTCCCGGGCCGTCGGAATTTCCACCGCCACGGGCGACTACCGCGAAACCGCGAATAGCGACATCGTCGTAATCACCGCGGGGTTCCCGCGCAAGCCGGGCATGTCCCGCGACGATCTTCTGAAAGCCAATTACGACGTCGTGAAGGGCGTGGTCGATGCGATCGTCAAGCTATCGCCCGGCGCCATTCTCATCATCGTCACGAATCCGCTCGACGCCATGGCGCAAGCTGCGTTCAAGATCAGCGGCTTCTCGCGCAATCGAGTGATCGGCATGGCGGGCGTTCTGGATTCCGCGCGCATGAGCGCGTTCGTCGCGATGGAGCTTGGCGTGTCCGTTGAAAACGTGCACTCCTTCGTCCTCGGCGGCCACGGTGACGACATGGTGCCGCTCACTCGCTATTCCACCGTCGCTGGAATTCCCCTCCCCGAGCTTTTGCCTAAGGAAAAGCTCGAAGAAATCGTGAAGCGCACGCGAAGAGGCGGCGCCGAAATCGTCGACCTGCTGAAGACGGGCTCCGCGTATTACGCGCCGTCAGCTGCGGTGGTCGAGATGGTCGAGTCCATCCTGAAAGACAAAAAGAAAATTCTTCCCTGCGCCGCCTACCTCGAAGGCGAGTACGGCATCACCGGGCTGTTCGTCGGCGTCCCCGTAAAATTAGGCGCCCGCGGCATCGAACAAATCATCGAAATCAAACTAACAGCCGAAGAAAAAGCCGCTCTGGACAAATCCGCAGCCTCAGTCCGCGAACTAGTCACAGTCCTCGGCCTATAAGCGGGATGGAACCGAACTTTGACAAAATTTGTCGCCGCAACTGCAGCAAGCAGGTTGCAGCAAAAAGCAGTTCTCGGCGGCTGCGGCGCGTCAGAATCGCCTCTTATTACCGTCGAACCCAGCGTTGCGCTGGCTGCGCTCCGTTTCGGTTAGGTACGACCTGTACTTAACCTGTCCTGCGAACCTGAGCCGTCCTGATACACTTGAGCTGAGCGTTGTCGGATCACAATGAAACTCTTCAAGCGCAAACCGCCGAGCTCGGCAAACCACCGCCCCACGGTCTCGCCTGACGTGGGTGACGACGGAAATCGCGGAAATTTGACTCACCGTCTGACCCGCGATCTCGTTCGCGCTGAACGACTTGCGCAGATGCTTGCCAAAAGCCGGGCGGCCGCCGTGGTGGATGTTCCCGATTTTCTTGCGGGTATCTATATCTATGAGTGGGACCGCCTCTCGCGCTTCTGGGAAGAGCACGACGAGGTTGAGGCGCTCTTGCAGAGGATTTGCCAGATTAGTCCGCAGCGGTGGCACCGGTGGATTGAGTTTTATGACACGACGCGAAAAGACGCGGAGAAGAAGCCCGGTCTATTTTTCTCCGAGGCGAAGAAGGGTGCGAAGAAGGATGGCAAACCTTTGCCGCGGTCGGCGGAGCTGGATTTGGTGTTGCGGAATTCGGAAGCAATTGCTCCTCACCACGATACGGTGAATGGCCGCACGATTCCGATTCTTACGAGCGAGTGCGTGTTGCTGTGCATTGCGTTCAATGATGGATCGGAGCTTGGGCGGCGGTTGCGCGAGACTGGGCTTGATATCTCGATGTTGGAGCGGGCGGCCCGAAATCCGCGTCATGCGCCGTTGCGGTAGTGAACGTGACCTTAAATAATTAGTTTGAAATTGGGCCAGAGTTCGGCCAGAGGCGCTTTGGGTTTTCTGCAGAGGTAGATTGCTACGTTCTGTTCTGAGGGCATGCCTAGCGGATTCGATACTGTGGCTACTTGCTGGACGTCGCTGAAATAGTTTTTGTCTTCTTCTGAGCCTTCGCCGAAGAGAATCACGCACTCGCCTGAATATTGCCGCGAACCCCAATAGAAATAGCTGTTGTGGCCGCCGATTGCTTTCGGCAGGCCTAACGCTTGACCATAGTAGTCGATTGCTCCGGCCTCGCCGTAGTTCCCTGCCAGGATTGCGCAGTTCCCTCGCTCGGCTTCGGGCAGAGCGTAGTAGACGTGCGCGACAGTCGTTGCGAGGGTGTCCCAACCGAACATGTCCGCGTAATTTTGCGGCAGGGGTGCCGTGGAATCGCGCTCGGTTTTCACTTCGTGCGCGTAGGGGAATACATCCGCATATTTCAGGAAACTATTCACTGACAGCGCCGGGACACCGAAAGGAAGCGTCAACATGCCAGCCAAAGCGATCAGTGCGGGATATCCAACTCGAAGTGTCTTCCAGGCGCGACTCGCGGAGATTTGTTCGAATGCCACGCCGCCTGCGGCCATCAGCATCGGATACACGGCCATTGGGTAGTAGGTCTTCCCACGGGCGATCATGAAAATCGCCATTACAACCAAGTAGGCCCAACCCAGAAAGCGAAATTGCTTTGCTTCGCGCGCAGAGAGAAACCACGCGAGCCCTCCGAGCCACAATGGCAGCGCGATGGGCGAATAGAACAGCACCTGCTCGCCTAAGAATCGCAGCGGACCAACCGGCTCGTTTTTCAGTAGCTGCGCGTTGCGAACTACTGTGATTTGCGGCCACCCGTGCCGCGTTTCCCACACGAGATTCGGGGCTGCAATCGCCAGCGCAATCAGCCCTCCCATCCAGATCCACCGCGAATGAAACGGCTGTAAGTCGCCCGACAAAAGAAATCCCACCACTACGCCGAAACCAAAGACGGCCATCGTGTGTTTATTTTCGAGCCCGACTCCCGCGATGAGTCCAAACAGCAGCCATAGCTTCGGCGACCCGCCGTTGGCGATTCGGGCGGCGATGCAAGCACACGCGAGCCAGAAGACCGGCTCGAACGCGTTCATGGTGAGAATACTGTCGAATGCGAGATACAGGGGCGCGAAGAGAATCGCGAGCGCCGCTACAAACTGAGCGAGCCTGCCGCCGCCTAGCTCTCCGGCGAGCCAGCCCGTCAAATAGACTGTCACTGCGCCAGCCAGGATGGGGAGCACTCGAAACGCTGCGAGCGAATTGCCCAGCACGTGCCGGGAAATCCAGGCGATGAGGGCGATCAGCGGAGGCTGGTCTACGTAGCCCCATGCAAGATGTTCGCTGCATGCGATGTAGTAGAGCTCGTCGCGGAAAAAGCCGTAGCGGGCGATGCCCGGCAGATGAACTACCATGGAGAGTCCCGCGAGGGCACACAACATCGCTGTTGCGCTTACTGCGCCTTCTTGCGCACGAGTACGTATCAGGGTCGGACTGGCTGCGTTGGGGAAGCTTCCGTCCATCATTTAGTGAGATTCATCGGGAGCTGTGTTCGACGCAATAGTTCAGCGGGTCGTTAGCGGTTTTCGCGTTGTTTGATTCGAGAATGCCGATATCGGAAGTGCTTGTTGAAGGTTGGTGCTCGTCAGAGCACAGGCAGGAATGCCTGTGCCACTTGAGACGCAGCTCGTCGCATTGGCCTAGGTTGAAAAGGGAAGAACGGAGCTCTCGGACATTCGATTGGAATCGTGGATCGGGTTGGGTTGATGCGAAGGTGAAATGGGGCCGGCGGTGGTGGGTGCTTGTTGAGGGTTGGTGCTCGTCAGAGCACAGGCCCTTCGTTCTTCTGGATAAACAGGAGTGCCTGTGCCACTTGAGGCTAGCTGAGTGGGATTGCACTTGCTTGTGTCACCCGAGCTGGTGAAGCGAGAGCCAATTGTTCGCGAACATTCCGGCTCTACCTTTGTGAACGACGAGCTACTTGCCGGCGGCGGCTTGGATCGTCGCTGACTTGATGCTGTCGAGGTTCGGGAAATTCTTGTCCAGGTATTCTTTGCCCTGAGTGGTGATGGCACCCTGGTCTGGGCCGCGGCCGTGCGGGGCGCCTTCGCCGTAGCCGCTGTGCAGCTTCTTGACGACGTCCATGCCGTCGGTGATCTGGCCGAACGGGGCGAAGCCCTGCGAATCCAGGCCTCCGTTATTACCGAGATTGATGAAGACCTGGGTTGTTCGCGTGTCGCGGCCGGCGGTGGCAAATGTTACCGTTCCCGGTTTGTTGCTCTGGGTTACGGCATCGTCCTTGATATTCGCGGCCCGCCAGACGCGGCTCACTTGCGGGTCGGCGTTCAAGCCAAACTGGACCACGAATCCTGGGAGGACACGGAAGAAATGCGCGTCCGTATAAAAACCGTGCTTCACGAGATTGTAGAAGCGGTCTGCGCCGAGAGGAGCCCAGGCACGCGTTACGTGAATCGTGAAGTCGCCCTTCGTGGTGACAAATTTAACGTCGTACTCTGCCGGGGCTTGCTCTTTGGCATTCTCCGGCTGATGCAACGGCGAAGCTGTGCTCATAATAAGGTCCCCTCAGTGAAACGGTTGGATTCGCGGCTTGCCTTCTACCCGAGCCGCAGGATTATTGTGGTTTAGCTGCTCCTGCTCCCGCTCCGCTCGGCTTCTTCGCAGGGGCCGCACTTCCACTCGCTCCGCCGGCCGCAGGAACAATCGTAGCAGTCTTGATGCTGTCCAGCTTGGGGAAATTCTTGTCCAGATACGCTTTCCCTTCGTTTGTGATCTCGCCTTGATGGCTCGTGGGCGCGTCCGCGTAGCCACTGTAGAAGCTCTTGATCACGTCCATGCCGGAAGTGACTTCGCCAAAGGCAGAAAAGCCCATGCCATCCAATCGAGAATTGTCGCCGAGATTAATGAATATCTGCGTGGTGCGGGTGTTCGGGCCTGCCATTGCAAACGTGACAGTGCCAGGCTTGTTGCTGGACTTTGCTGGATCATCCTTGATGTTGGCGTCTGTCCAGGCCTTATTCACCGCGGGATTGCCGGTGAGGCCGAACTGGACGACGAATCCGTCGACGTAGCGGAAAAATGCGGCCCCGTCGTAAAAATGGTGCTTCACGAGGTTGTAGAAGCGGTCTGCGCCATTCGGCGCCCAGTCACGCGTGACGTGAACGACGAAGTCGCCTTTCGTGGTGACAAACTTCACGTCGTATTCAGCCGGAGCCTGCGCTTTCAGCGTGGCGGGATGAAGCAGAGCGGGATCGGTTCCCGCATGGGCTATTGCGGTGCTTTTTGGTTTCGTCGCTTGCGCCGCGGGTTTCGAATCCGTTCCCTGCGCCCACAGAGATGTCGGCACGGCACCCATCACTGCCACCAAACACGATCTGGAAATAAGTTTCACTGCATGACCCTTCACGGTTGTCCTCCCATTCGTTTTGACGTGGCTTCCACCTGCTCCATCACCCGGATTGTGTTGCCACCCAGAATCTTCTGAATATCGCCTGCTGAGTAACCCTTTGCGAGGAGCGCATTCGTGATTTGCGGCAAATGCAACGCGTCCTCCATTCCATAAGGCATGTTCGCGCCGTCGAAATCCGAACCCAAGCCTACATGATCCGCGCCTACGAGCTTCACGGCGTGATCGATGTGTTCGATGATCTTAGTCCATTCGACGCGCGGAAGCTTGCCCTGCGCGACGTAATCTCTTGTAATCTTATCGCCTTCGGTGAGCTGGCAGCCTTCATTTTCTCCACAGCGCTTTTTCACTTCTTCCTGGATGGCCTTGCCGATCTCCGGGTTCGCCTTCTCCGCGTTGCGAAATTCCTGGCTTAGGAAACCGACGTGATAATTGATTTGAACCACGCCACCTTTTGCTGCGAGCGCCTTGATCATATCGTCCGTCATATTGCGTGGCGCGTCGCAAATGGCGCGACAGGAAGAGTGCGACGCGATCATGGGCGCTTCGCTGATGGCGAGCGCGTCGTAGAAAGTTTTGTCGGAGACGTGGGCGATGTCCACCATGATGCCCATGCGGTTCATCTCGTGGACTACCTGCTTGCCAAAATCAGTTAATCCGTTGTGCGTGGACTTCCCTGTTGAGGAGTCCGCCCAGTCGGTGTCGAGCATGTGCGTGAGCGTCATGTAGCGGACGCCAAGGCGAGCGAAATCGCGGAGGACGCCGAGATCGTTGTCGATCATGTGACCGCCCTCGACGCCCATGAGCGCGGCGACCTTGCCATCGGCATGGATGCGACGGATGTCGTCCGCGGTGCGAGCGAGAGCGATATCTTTCGGATAGCGAAGCGGGAGCTCGCGCACCACGTCAATTTGATCCATGGCGCGCTTCACGGCTTCGGGGCCGGTGATTGTGCCTGAAATCCAGATGGAAAAGAAAATCGCGCTCAGGTTGCCTTCGCGCATGCGAGGGATATCGATCGAGCCGTCGTTGTGGCGAATGCCGAAATCGAATTTTGGATCGAGGAGGCGCTGGGTAGTGTCGTCGTGGGTATCAACAATGATGGAGCTGAAATGGAGGTCGTGAGCTTTTTGGGAGATGTCGCTTTGCGCGGTCACGGTGAGAAATGGGAGGATGGCGCCCAGGGCCAAACAGAAGAGTAGAAACCCCACGCGCGTCAGCATTCGGATTCGAGCCTCAGAAATGTTCCTTCAGCGGCTAAAGCCGCGGTGATTTTGCAGCATTTGTGGCACGGCTGCCCTTCGTTCCTCAGGACAAAAAGCCGTGCCCTGGCGTAACCCGTTAGATTCTAGTCGTGGCCCTGGAACCAGTTTTTGATTGCGTGCACGATTACCTGGCCGTTTACCGCGGCGAGGGATTCCGTTAGCGGGATTCCCTTGGGACAGACTTTGACGCAATTTTGAGCGTTGTCGCAATCTTCGATTCCGCCTGGGCCCATCAGCGCTTCGAGGCGTCCGGCTGCGTGCATGGCGCCGGTGGGATGCAAGTTGAATAGGCGCACCTGGCTTACGATTGCTGCGCCGACGAAATGGGAATGTTCGTTCACTCGCGGGCAGATTTCGAGGCAGTTGCCGCAGGTGATGCAGCGCGATAGCGGGTAGCCCACTTCCTGGGTGGCCGGGGACATGCGCGGGCCTTCGCCGAGCGCGTAGGTGCCGTCGATCGGAATCCAGCATTCTGTGCGCTTGAGGCTCTCGAACATGAAGTCGCGATCGACTACAAGATCGCGCACCAGCGGGAATTTTGTGAGGGGCTCGAGGCGGATCGGTTTCGCGAGATTGTCAACGAGGGCGGAGCAGGCTTGGCGCGGCTCGCCGTTGATGAGCATGGCGCAGGCGCCGCAGACTTCCTCGAGGCAATTCGCGTCGTAGCTTACGGGAGTGGATTCCTTGCCTTCGCGCGTGTAGGGCTTTTCAGCAATATCGCGGAGGCATTGAATCACGTTCATGTGCGGGCGGTAGCGCAGTTCGTATTCTTCCCAGCGAACCGCTTCGTCGGGGCGCTGTTGGCGCTTGATTCTCACGATGAAAGTGCTTCCAGTCTGCGTATCAGCCATTGTTCCTCTGCAGAACTTGCCTTACTTCGTCGCTGTGTACTTGCGCTCGCGGAGCGGCAGCAGCGAAGTGTCGACCGGCTCGAAATCGAGCTTGATTTCGCCGCGCACGTAGGACGCTTTTGTCGTCTTGAGCCAATTCGCGTCGTCGCGATTCGGAAATTCCGGTTTGTAATGCGCACCGCGCGTTTCATTGCGGGCGAGCGCGCCCAGGGTGATCACTTTTGCAAGCACGAGCATATTGCCAAGTTCGCGGACGAAATTCAGCGTTTGATTTGCCCACTGTGTGCGATCCTGCAAATTGATTCTGCGGAAGCGGTCGCTCAGCTCGTCGAGCTTCACGAGAGTCTTCTGCAGATTGGCGTTGTAACGGATCACGGTGACGTTCTCTGTCATTATTTCGCCCATTTCGCGCCAGATCGCTATGGGATTTTCTGTACCCTGATGCTGATTCAGAAGCGCGTCGTTGATGTCCTGCTGGCGGACGCGCTCACGCTCGAAAACGCTCACAGGAGTGTTCTCGACTCCTTGTTCGAGATTGTGCGCGTATTTCACAGCCGCAGGCCCCGCGAGCATTCCGCCGTAAATACATGAGACGAGCGAATTCGCGCCGAGCCGATTCGCGCCGTGATATTGATACTCGCATTCGCCGGCGGCATAAATTCCTGGAATGTTCGTCGCCTGATTTTCATTGTCGACCCACAGGCCGCCCATCGTGTAGTGCATGGCGGGGAAAACTTTCATGGGCTCTTTGCGCGGGTCGACACCTACGAACTTTTCGTAAATTTCGAGAATGCCTTCAAGCTTTTTGTCGAGGACGTCTGCCGGAATGTGGGAGACGTCGAGATAGACGGCGGGCTCGCCGGGCAGACCCATTTTCATTTCGAAGACGACTTTGTGAATCGCGCGGGTGGCCACGTCGCGAGGAACCAGGTTGCCGTATTTTGGATACCACTCTTCGAGAAAGTAAAAGCGCTCGGATTCGGGAATGTCTTTGCCGCTGCGTTTATCGCCCGGCTGCTTGGGGACCCAGACGCGTCCACCTTCGCCACGCGCCGATTCGCTCATCAGGCGGCATTTGTCTTCGCCGGGAATGGCGGTGGGATGGACTTGAATGAATTCGCCGTTCGCGTACCAAGCGCCTTGCTGGAAAAGGGCGGATTGCGCAGAACCCGTGCACACGACTGAATTCGTAGAGCGGCCGAAGATCGCGCCGTTTCCGCCGGTGGCAAAAATCACGGCGTCGGCGGGGAAGGTCTTGATCTCCATCGTTTTCAAATTCATCGCGCAAATGCCGCGGGAGATGCC